>Ga0172378_10004345_pt1 | contig 13298 bp, 13 predicted proteins | sample GrowelOW332metaG_FD_119755 | JGI IMG/M metagenome (GOLD analysis project Ga0172378, IMG submission 119755) | Groundwater microbial communities from an aquifer near a municipal landfill in Southern Ontario, Canada - Pumphouse #3_1 metaG | ecosystem: Environmental > Aquatic > Deep subsurface >...
CGATGAAGCTAAGAAATTATCTGAGAAAGACGCGAAATTCGCCTGTATAAAAAGCGATACGGTATTCGGCTGGGCGATACATTACTTTGAGGAAGACTCCATAATCGGAAGTCTTTATAATTCGGCCGGAACCGAATATAAACCCGAACCGAAAGCAAAGCCAAAAACCGTTACTTCTGCCGCCGTTAAGGTCAAAGATGAACTGAAAGCGAACAGCTATCAATTTTCTCTATTCGATACGCCGGAAGCAACCGACGAAAAAACCGATACCAAACTTGACAGCGCGATTAAAGGTCAGGTAGTTACGGAGGACGGCGAGATTGTCGATTACGAGGACTTTGACGGCGACAGTGAGGAAACAGTCGAAGAACTGGTTACCGTCAAGCCTAACCCCGCAGGAACGCCGTTATATCAAAGATATAAACTTCGACAGGACGCTTATCCGAAATCGGTTATAGCGATGAGGCTCGGCGGCTTTTACGAGGTATTCGGTGAAAACGCGGTTTCACTTGCAAAGGAACTTGATATAACCTTAACAAGCCTTGACTGCGGACTTGAAAGCCGTGTGCCTATGGTCGGTTTTCCTTACCACTGCGCCGAACTGTATTTCAAAAAGATAAACACAAAGCATGACTTGGTGATAGTAGAAAGCGACGACGATAGCGAAACAAGATACTTGCCGCGAATCAAAGAAAAACAGCACAGTTTACCCGCTATCGATAACGGCATTACTTTGAAGCTGAAAAATATATTCGGAAACGATTTGGAGGTGAAATAATGAAACCCAAAAACATTAAACCTATACCGAAATACATTATAGAACGGATTAAAAAGGCAGATTTGAAGGACTTTCCGGAACACGGGCATGTTCGTTTTTACGCGTATCTCACAAAGAACTGCGGCGAACTTGTTAAAATGACGGTTGCGGTTAAAACCCATTACAAGCCTGTTAAACCGAAAGCCGCTCCGAAAACAACCGCTCCCGTTGCTCCACCGAAACCGCAACCGAAAGCACAGTTTTCGTTATTTGACCTTATGGGCGACGAACCGAAAGGACTGAAAAGTCTGACGCTCCGGAAGAACCCGATGATGAGGACGACTGCATTTCCGAGGAAGAACAGCAGGAAATCTTGCGTGAGCTTGCCGAGGAAGAAGCCGAAATCGAAAGCAAGCCATTACCGGTTGTCGAGAAACCGAAAGGCTCTCCGCTGTATCAACGGTATATGGATATACAAAACCGTTATCCCGATTCGGTTGTCGCAATGCGGCTGGGTGACTTCTACGAGGTATTCGGAGAGAACGCCGTCACACTTGCAAGTGAGCTGGATTTAACGCTTACAGGGCGTGATTGCGGACTAAGTAGCCGTGTCCCAATGATAGGTTTTCCGTATCACGCAGCAGAGGCATATTTCAGCAAAATTATCGGAAATCACACTCTTTCCATAGTCGAAAGCGATACGGATATACGACGAATGTCAAAACAGACTGTTGACGTTGAAACGGGCGAAATTCTATCCGAAGAAGAAATGCGTGAGTTTGACGGAGATATTGTTGAGCCGCATGACGTACCAGACGATGATTTACAGCAGGAACGTCAAATCGCAACGGCTTTTGACAAAGACGCATTATACAAGCTCGTCAATATTCTCGGAAATACTTTTATTTTGAGGTGATTGTTATGAAACCGGAAAAAATCAAACCGATACCGAAATACATACTCGAACGTATTAAGAAAAAAGACCTTGCGGATTATAAGGCACAGGACGGCAACGTCCGATACTATGCCTACCTTACGAAAAACGACGGCGAGCTTGTCAAAATGACCGTAGCAGTTAAAAATCGTTATAAGAAATGGTACTACAAACAATGTGCGATGCACGGCGTTCATTCGGAAAAGTGCTACCTGAAAGATATGGTGTTTTACTGCATCGGAGGCTATCAGGTGGGCTGGTTTGCGGAAGGGTTGCAAACACGGCAGAAATGGTACGAGGACGATGAGTGGGGCTGGAATGACGATAAGTATTTCGATCCGTATGCTCCGATCGTCAACAAAGAATATCTTGCTAAATTTCCTGAATACAAATACGCAGCTTGGGAGCTGTACCCCTATGTGGATATACTCAAATATCTGCGTATTTACGAAGCGTATCCGCAAGCCGAATATATCTTGAAACTCGGCTTGACAGGTTACGTTACCAGCAAGCAGATACTTGAAAAGGTTGCGACGGACAAGTCTTTCCGTAAATGGCTCGGAAAGCACCGTGAGGAACTGAAAGCACATCAGCACTATATCACTACCGTCTTTCAGGCGTATAAAAAGAATAAGTCACTTGACGAAATACAGGCGTTTGAAAAAGCCAAAAAAGAATTACGGTACAACAGCGATTATAAAGGTGTTCGTGAGTTTATCGGAAAAGATAAAGAACGGTTTTTAACGTATATCGGCAAGCAACAGACAAATTTAAGCTCGTATGCGGATTACCTCAAAGCCGGTACCTATCTCGGTTTGGATATGACGATAGATAAGAACCGTTATCCTCACGATTTCAAACGCTGGCACGACATCCGCTCCGACGAATATGCCACGAAAAAAGCAATGACAGACAGGAAAGAACGTGCCGAATTATACAGCAAATTTGAAAAGGTTGCCGAAAAGTATCTTGCCTTGCAAAACTACACCAAAGGCGATTACGCAATCGTGATTGCAAGAAGTCCGGCGGATCTCATACGGGAAGGTGAGATTTTAGACCACTGTGTCGGACGTATGGGTTACGACCAGAAATTCGTCCATGAAGAAACGCTTATATTCTTTATCCGCAACAAGGACAATCCAGATACCCCGTTCGTTACGGTGGAATACTCGCTTACAAGCAAGAAGGTACTTCAATGCTACGGAGAACACGACAGCCGTCCGGATGAAAGCGTCGTTACCTTCGTCAACAAGCAATGGCTACCGTATGCCAACAGAAAAATAAAGAAATTACAAACCGCCGCATAAGGCAAAGGGCAACGTGACGTTGCATCCAAAATAAAAACAAAGGAGATTTTTACTATGTCAAACTATTTCAGAATTACAGCTTATCACCCTACGGAAGATATTTCCGCCATTATCGACAGCAACGGAATGTTTGAAAAGCTCTGGCAATTCAGCTCATACCTGATACAGAAAGGCTTTAAGGTATTGGAAGTCGGCTCGGATGAAAAGTTCCGAGACGTCAATATTGAAAAAGCCGAATATGACAACGAGCATATCATTTTACGGGCAAGCAGCAAAGGCAAGCCTGTATATACCGACGGCAAGGTCGAAGTCGAGGGTAAGCAATACATACCCGAAGGCTGACAAAATATTCAATTTTCAAGGAACATTTAGGGGGCTTAACCGGCTCCCTTTTTTTATGCTCTGCAAGTTGGGGTTAAGTTGGGCAAAAGTTTGAGGTGTGAGATCGTGGCGTGTGCTTGTCTTGATACAAGTGGCGTCGCTTCGCTCCGCCAGACAAGCACACGCCACGATTGCCGCAACCCGACTGAAATACGGAAAAGCGGAGCAGACGAAAGCGGGGCTTCGCCGCTGAACCGCTTGGCGAATCGCCCGCTTCTTTTCCGTCAGCTATTTTCCGTTTTTTACCCGTATTTTACCACTCGGAGTTTATCGTCAATTACTCTTGCGTAGCTCCCTAATCGTTTCCGGTGAGACTTTGCCGATAAGGACACCTTCGTCCCAGCACAGGAAATCATCGAACAAAAGCAGCTTCTTATCTTCCAGACCAATCGGACAGATAATATCATCGTCCATTATGTCCGAAATAAAGAATTGCGGTAAACCCTTAGAATACACTATCTTTTCTCCTGTTTTTTCTATATATTTCAGTATATACGCTACGGCATCACCCAAACTGTTCCTATCGTCAATACTCTCGAAATCCGAACGTCCGAATTTCTCGTTAAAGTAGCTATTCTGTACGGTTATCTGTCTTTTGTGCGTGTTAAGGTTATAGTCGTTTTTCTCGAACAGTATGCCCGGCATTGCTCCGTCGGGGATATGAAACAAACCGTGAAAGTGTAACCGCTTTTTTTCGGGCGAACGCTCCCATACGCCGACGTATTTCCAACTTTTTCGGTTGCACATATTCCGTAAACAGCTTTTTAACTTCTTTCTGAAACTGTCCTCGGTATGCAATTTACCGTCATAGGTAAAGGTCACAAAATAGTTGAAATGTTGTAAGTTTACCTTGCGTAGCAGGCGTATTCTTCGGCTTACGATATTTCTGTATTTCCGTTCCATCTGAATATTGACGTAATCGACTGTTGCTTGCTCCGTGTGAAAATACGGACGCATTGCCTGAATTATAATTTTTCGGCGTTGAGCTTTGGTCAGATTTATATTTTCTTTGTACAGCTGATTGAACAGTTCCTTTTTTGTCATTTTCTTTTCAACTTTAACCGACGGGACAGTTTTTTCGGGTTCTGACATAACGCTATCGTCGGTTACGTTATCTTCGGAAAGCGGAATAGGCACGTCCTCGATTGAAGGCGTGCTTTCTTCCGTTGTAGGGGTTTTCTCGTCCTCGACAACCGTGATAACTTCTTCAAACGGTTGCCGGCGTGGACGTGACGGTCTGGTCGTATGCGGTATCGCAATATAATGAGAGCCGTCAAAATATACTTTGGTTTCGCCGTATGGCATTTTATACGCTCCTTTGACTGTGAGGAGCTGCCGACCGCCCGTACATTTACGCAGAATCGCCGTCGGCGTCCTTATACAGTCCGTTGATGAAATAACTGTTCTGCATTTTCAATTCGTCAATCGTTGCTTTTTCGGATGCATATTCTATGTAGTCGTTTAAGCCAACCTTCGTTTTCCGTGCCATATCGTTAAAATAATCGCTGAAACAGTCCGTAGAAAACCTGTGGCTGTATATCTTTCTGTTCGCCAAATAGTACCGTTTCTTTTCAATTTTTCCGTCCATTGTGCCGCGCTCCTTTTCGATCTTTAAGGTGCTGTAACCGTACTTATTGTAAACCCGTATGTTCCTTCGCCAGAGCCAAGCCGTAACGCCTTTTAAGACGTAAACGAGCAAGGTATTATCGCCCCGACGGAAACGAAAGTCGCTGTATAGGTTGATAAACCAATTAAACGCCCATTCCGAAATCATTTCCTCTATCGTGTAAAACGGCAGTGCGAGCTTCTGATCCGAAGCCGATGCAATGTTTATAACATCGCACAGATCCCTTGCGTCCGCACCCCAAGATTCCGGGCGTTGCTCGTCCGTAAAGACTTTAATAAACGGGTAATTATCTACCGTTGCCGAGTGCCTGCACATTTTAAGCCACGAGTTAAACAGGTCGTTTTTCTGGTTGGTGTCCTCGTTCTTTTTCTTGACTTCTCGGAGTTCGAGGTTGTTTCCTCGTTCCTTTCCGATTTCCGTTATCGCTACAACGCCAAACTCAAAACTCCCTGCTTTCGGATTGTTTTCCAAAACCTTTTTGCCGAGACGGAGAACGTCGAAGTCCAGAATATGAGCAAAGCGGCTTTTACGCTGCTTTTTCGGGAAGAAATCCAACGCCCAATTCGGGAAGTTTCCTTCGTCTATAAGCTTGTTGTCCGTCCGTATGGAAAAATTCGCAACAATCAGGCTGGACTGTATGACATAGATAAAGTACGCTAAGGCGTAGGTTTCCAACACCTCGAATAAAGACGATACTTTGAGTGCGTCGTCATAGTTATGACCGTACCGTTTGTAGTCGTAGCCGTAAAGCTGTAATTTCGCATTATGATGCCGCATAAACCGTTGGCGTTTTATCTGCACCCATTCTTTGACTGTGGCAAGGTTATACACCGTGCCGTATTCCATACATTTCCGCAGTTCCATTTCAAAGCATATCCACGGGAAGTACGGGAATTTCATATCTGTTTTCTGCAAGATGGCAAGTGCCTTTTGACGGAACATAACCTCTTGCGAGAGCGTCATATCCGTAATTGCCGTCGTCTTTTTCTTTCCCATACTGCCACAGGTGATAGATACAATCGGCAGTTCGTTTATAAAGCCGCAGTTTTTCGCTTCGTTATGGCGGAGCTTCCCGGTTGCAATGCGCTGACGGAACCGATTGAATAGCGGATAGGCCGCCAACCCGATAAGCCACCACGGAAATTTACCGAATACGACCTGCAAATCAATAACGAGCTTGACAAACTGTATGTAGAGCGTTTCAAAGCGGTAGGACACGGCAAAGTACAGGTAATACGCCAAAAACTCAATGGCAATGCTTGCAAGGTTAAGGCTGAACGCCCATAATATCAGCCAGCAAATCCATATCCACGAGTGTTCTTTCAGAAATGCAACGTAGCCAAGAACCGTCTTTTTCACAGGCTTGTAGGTTACGTTCATTACCGCTTTGAATACTTTAAGCGGCACGGTGTCCTTGTTATGCTTTGTGTTTCCGCTTTCGTATATCTTTTTGACCGCAAATATAAATACCAACAGGCACGGCAGAAGAATTGCTATCACTTTTGCACCGTTGCCGATTTTGCTTGCCGTAGATACACCCCAAGACTTGAAATTGTCGGGGTTTCCAAGCAGCGTTACATAGTCCGTTGCCGTTTCCTGAAAGGTTTCAAAGTCTTTCGGTAACAGCGTTTCCCATTGCAAAACGCCCGAATAGCCGCTAACCGTCGCTGTGATATTGTGTTCTATACCGAATATCTCACAGAAATAGAACTTTGCCGATTGCAACAGATCGCCCAGACTCTCGAATACCCGAAGGTAGGACGATCTGAACATAAAAACGCCCCACAGGACAAACAACGCTGTCGAAACCACAGTCAAAGCTATATTAAATATTCTGCGTTTGTTCATATACTACCTCCGTTTGTGTATTGCCTTGACTCTCGGTCAATCGGCTACCAGTATAGACCAGATAGCCGACGACCAAAACAGTCAAGGTTAAGAGTAGGACCGCAATGATTCTCTTAACCGTTTTCATTGTCATTCCTCCCAATCGTCCCACGATTCGTCGTAAAAATACTCATCGTCCAAGTCTGGTATATCGTCGTCAACCTGACAATTTTCTTTGTTTCTCTTTGCTTTTCCGCCGATGGCTTTGCATAATGCCTTAATCGCTTTGAACGGCAGGCATACAATCCATACAATGCCCTTAAAAATCCACGGAAGTATGGGAAACAGGACAATAATGAGCAGCACGAGCAGAAGGATGCCAAGAACAAGTTTCCACCAAGCCGTATCATCGCCCATATCTACGGGCGGCGTGATACCGTTTACTACGTCGATAGGGCTTGATACAACGGGTATAACCGTCATATTACCGTCCTTTTTGAAGGAAAGTTGAATGATATCGAAGTCAAAAAAGACGCTTTCCCACGCACGATAGGCTTGTCCGCTCGTATGCTTGTCCGACCACATAAAGCCTGCTCCAAGCTCAATAATATCTACGGGTGCGGAATAGTAGTCGCTTGTCGCAAAACGGAACAATATCACCGAGCAATCATTGAGTTTTGCTTTTGCATAGTAGTCTTTGAGAGCGTCCACGTCGTTTGCGTTTACCATCAAATTATCGCAGATCGCCGAGTTTGTGCCGTTAAGGTCGCTGTCTTTCAGCTTGTATATGGGTGAAATGGTTTTGCTTGTTTCTTGCGGAATATTCCCGGTCATAGCGTCCCAAAGTCCCCAGTTTATCCAGTTATCCCAAAAGGACGGACTGGTTTCACTCCAAGCGGACAACTTCTGTAAATCCACGTCTGCGTCAAAATCGTAATAGCTGTAACCTTTTTGTATCTTGCCGTATGCCGTATCGAGCTTTCTGTAATCGCCAATGTCGTCGGTGAATAAATCCGCACTGATCGTACCGTCTTTTACGTCGAGCCTGCCTTTGTTGTAGGTCTTGTTATATAACAGAATGTAATCGTACAGTTGGTTGCTTGCGACGCCGCCGTTGCTCGTAATATCTGCGTATGGATCGTATTCGCTGATATTTCCCGTCTTAAACAGATAGTATAGTGCGGGAGCGGGAACGTGAAGATAACCGCTACCGAGATTCCAGCCCCATTTTGCAGCCATTAAGCCACCACCGGCATCGCCTGCGTTTTGCCCCAAACTGATACCGATGCTTTCGTTGTACTGCGTCATGCCGTATTGGTCGAATGAGCCCGTCTGAACGCCTATGTACGGGTTGGCACGGTTGTAAAAGTCGTCGTTTGACGTCACTACAATATCGTTTGTTTTGTATTCGTACCACTCGGCTTTTATCCGTTGCAGTGTTCCGTAACTCTCAAAAAACCTATTCGGCACGACAAAATATACCGTATCGAGCTGATTCTGATAGCCGGCGCCTTTGCTCGACGTCTTTGTGCGGTAGAAGGTATGCTTTACTTCCAACTCAATCGTTTCCAAAAACTTTGTTTCGCATTTCAAAGTGCTTTTTGCGTTAGCGTCCGGACCGTAGCCCTCGGCAAAACCGCTGAACTTATACGTTCCGTTTACGCCGTATTCGGTTGCGTTCGGTTGCCCGTATGTAAGAAGTTCTATGCCCGAAATATCGTACCGTCTTTCATTGCTGTTCACTCTTTCTGCAAAGGTAGTATCATTGACCTTTCTATCTACGACCTTAAATTTATAAAACAGGTTCTTATAGTTGCTGTCCTCGGACTTACTGCAAAACCGTAAATCAAATTTCACATAGTCGGAGGGATTGCCTTCGCCGTCGTACTTAACCGCCATTTGCACCTTGTTGCGTTTACTGTCTGTTGACAGGTTCAGCCCCTGCGGATTATACACATAAAGGTAAAGTCCATAGTTTGTCCGCTGATTTGCCCGGAATGAATAACAGTATTCCACGACATCAATGACCTGCATCGTGCCGTTTTCGTTAAACGGGTAAGCTGTTATATCAAACGGCTGACCGTTGACCGTGGACGATTTCAGATCGTCCAACACATTTGTTTCATCGAAACCGACTCCGCTTTCCGCCGCATATGCAAAGGTGCTTTGCGCCGGAATAAACACAGTGCAAAGTACCAGCATAATTGCGACTACGCAGAGCAGAAATTTATTCTTGCTTGCGTATGTCAAAATACAATCACCTCCTTGTCTAAAATAATGCCCTCGATATTCTCCGTTACAGTGAAGTTCAGCTTGACGTTTGCTTCGCCGTTGTAGGAGGTGACGACGAGAGTAAACATATTTTCATACGCCTTATCTCTGACGTCGCCAATCTCATAGTTCGGATATACCGACTGCAAAATTGTGTTAATGCCGCCTTTTGGCTTAACGCTAAACGAGTTTTCCTCTTGAACGATCTCAAAGCCTGCGGTTAAGTCGTCCTCGGCTTGAAAGGAGTATGCGTCGCCGTCCAGTGTAAAGTCGAAATCCTTGCCTTGAATGGCGTTAGGTACGACCTTAACCGAATAGCCGCTGACTTCTTTATTCACCGCACCGAAGGTGTATTTGACGTTGACGTTCAGAGGCTCGTCCTTTGCAACCTTGAAACCATCCGAAGTTGCCAAGACCTGCTTGCCGTCCGCTTCCACATAAAATGTTTTGAAGTCGCTCGTGAATCCGTTAGTGAAATACGCAAGGAGACCGCAAACGGCAATCAGTACCAGCACTATGGCGATATAGGAAACAACCTTACCAATGTTTTTAGTTCCTTGTTTGCTCATGTTTCACCTCAAAATACCATTTCGGTAACGCTTGCGTTGACACCTGTAACAACTGCTTCATCAAAGCGGATTTTAACGGTTTTGCTGATACCTGAATTAGCTTCCTGCAAAGTAACGGAGAAATAGCAATCGTCCACGTAGGAACGGAATTTGTCCTCGTAACCCCAAGTACGACCGCTGTCCAAACGGACCTTTGCGCTATAATAGCTGCCGAAAGACTTCAATGTTGTAATAGTAAGTTGACCGTTTGCATAGCTTGCGGTAATGAAACTGTCCTTGATGGAATCAATCGTCAATACCTTATTTGAAGTTTCATACCATTTATCCGCACCGGAACTATTGTAATGTTCCATATAGCCGACGTTGATTGAGCCGACACCCGTAACACTGCAAGACATATTATTAAACTGACTGCCGACAGAGCCGAACGGATTGGAAAGAGCCACGTCGAAGGTGTAGGTCTGACCGATACCGACTTTGTAAGCGTCCCCGGACAGGCTGACGTTTCCGTTAAGGGACATATCCGTAGGCATGCCGGCAAAAGAAACCATACAGTTTGCCGTATAACCGCTTTCACGGGTAGTAACGGTCACGAGAATGTTGCCCGTAAACGCCTTATGACAGGTAACGACTGCGTGTGTGCTGCCGTCCGAATCTGGTGTCACGGTCACATAGTCCGTTACGGTTGCCGTATTAGAACCGTCGCCCCATTCCACAGACCAATCAACGGCTTTATTTGTCGCCGTTGCAGGCAAAACGGTAGCCGTAATTTCTTTGCTGACCGAGCCGTTTTCCGCCAAAGTCGAAACCGAACTCATAGCAAGCCTGACAAACTGTGTGTTTTCGATTTCTGCCGCAAAATCGTTCGTAATGCCGCCTTCTGTCTGTGCTTTATCCGTTGGCTCTTGCGAGCTGTTACAGCCTACGAGCGAAAACGTAAGCAGTGCCGCAAGTAAAACGGCAAGTATGCTGACGAGCAGCGTTTTGTTGCTTTTTATGTTTGTATTCATATTTTTACCTCCAAGATTTTTTTAGAACCCAACAACAGTGTTGTTGAGCGAGATGCTGTTGACGGACGCTATCGGACGGAATTTGATTGTCTGACTTGCGCCGCTGTTTGTTTCGGTCACGGTCACGGTGTAATACCAGCCATCATTTTCATATCCGATAAACGAATCGTAATACATGGCGATTTGCCCGTTACGTTCGGACGACGAATAGTAGCCCGTAAGCGTTGAATTTGAAGTGATGGAAAGCTGATTGCCCGAAATTGCAAAGTCGAACGCCGAAGGCACGTAAGTAGTTATTTTTGTAATGTCCTTGATTGCCACAACGCCGTCAGTACCGTCAACGTAAGTGTTAGTGTCCGTTCTGCCGTTGTACTTTCTGTCCTTCGTGAGAATATTGCCGACAGCAGATACGGAATAGGTATAATTGCACGCTGTTCTGACGTCACCGAAGCCGTTTTCTCCCGTAAGAGTAAAGGTATAAGTGTTACCCGTAGGCAATTCATAGCACGAACCGACCGAGCCGATATTAGACGCCGTAATGCCTTTGCCTACAATAGATACCGTTTCGGGTGCGCCTACATAGGTGACAAGGCAGGTAGCCGCATTTTTACCTACACGGGTGACAACCGTGACAACAATGTCGTAGTTGAACGCTTGCTTACAGGTGATCGTTGCAGTCAATTCTCCGTCCGATTCGGGCGTCACCGTCACATAATCCGTAACGGGTGCGGTATTGCTTGTGTCTGCCCATTCAATCAGCCAATCCACCGATTTATTCGGTACGTCGGCAGGTAGGATTGTAGCTGTGAGCGTGACGGATTTCGTATAACCGTTAGCCGCCGTTGCCATAACGGGATAGGAGCTTAACAGCATAGTGGGTGTGCTTTGTGTCTGAACGTTGAGTTCTTCTGCCGGATCTGCTTTTTCAGGCGTGACGGTTTCAGGGCTTTCGTTACCGAACCACGTTTCCGTGTTCCAATTTGAAAAGCCGCTTGAACCTACTCCTACAACCGTTAAACCGATAGCGAAAACGAGTGCGATTGCGATAGTCGCAATGAGTGATTTTTTCATGTTTTACCTCCAAAAATTTAATAAAAACTGCGACTTGCAGCCGACATATGAAGCCTTACCGCAAGCCGCAGAAACTATGTTTTTGTTGTTTATGCCGCCTTATTTCAAGAGCATATTAAGGAGCGACTTGTCCGAGCTTCTGAACGGCTTGATAGCACATTCGTAAACCTCGCCGTTCTCGTCGTAGGACACGACGCCGTAGCTGTTGCCGGAAATGACTTTGCCCGTAGCTTCGTCCTTGATTTCGTAAGGCTTCAAAACGAGTTCTGCCGCCATTGCGTCGCCGAAAACGATATCCAGTACGGTATAGCCGCCTTTATCGGGCGGTACGATTGCCACCTTTACGTCCTTACCGCGAATCTTACCCTTGATGAAGTAAGAGAAATAGGTCTTGTCGTTCTTCTCAAAAGTCTCTCTTTCGACGAAAATCTGTTTGCTGTTGTTCATAAAAATCTCCTTTTAATAAATTTGTTTGCCGTAGCCGAGGGAGCTTGCTCCCGAACGCCACGGAGCGGTAGCGAAGTATAATGAAAAATCTCCTTTTTTATTTACCTTTTCTTTGAGAAATTGCCTTTGCCTCGGCTTTGGTTTTACCTTCGGCAAGTGCCTTTTTGTACTTGTAGATGCCGGAATGATCGCCCTGACACTGCAAATATCCCGAACGGATACCCGCTTCATAATCGGTCAATTCCTTGCCTTCTTTTTGTCCCCATTTGTGGACTTTTGCCTTGCGTTCCTCGGCGTAACCCTTCGCTCTTTTGGAAGGGACAGACCAACGACGCTCTTTGTTGTAGTCTTTTGCCATAAGTAAGCTCCTTTTTAATTTGTTTTTTTGCCCGGATACCGTCGTCGCACAGCTTGTTTGCCGGCTCGGATACCTTACGGGCTATTCAGTTGTTGTATATGGTAACGAACGCTTTCATTTGAAACACTCCGTTTCGTGCGATTGTTCTGCTGGTGAGCGGCCGCTCTTACACTTGCAAGTACCGCAAGATACGAATCGTTCTTATATTTCACGTTCGGTTACGCCGTTAGTATATAAGCTCTGCGTTTCTAAAACCAGAAACACAGCCCTTAGCAAACCTTTACACAAGCCCAAACAAAGGCTTGGTCACCCCAAATCCGCCTAAACTCAATCTATATAGGTGCGGGCGTACATTGTCGTGGGTAAACGCTTTCCGTCAATGCTTTTTCTGTGGCAGAACAGGATTTCATATTCCCGATCCCGTTCCGCCGTCCGTCTGTAAAAGGTATCGTGACTGAACACGACATTATTCTGCTCGTTGTCGTATTGGATACCGACGACCTGCTTGACGATATAATCTCTCGTCCGATACACGTTGGTTGCGTTCTTGATAAAATCCGATACACGGTTTGTCATGGTGTTTCTCCTTAATCCGTTAATTTCGACTGTAAAAACAGCAGCAGTTTTTTATTCTGCATCTGGATATATTCTGGGGTATAATTCAGCTCGATTGACAAGCCTTCCTGTGTAAAGTTCTTTACGTACAAACTCACATAAAGGTCGTAGAGCCGAGGGGGAG
>Ga0172378_10004346_pt1 | contig 13296 bp, 11 predicted proteins | sample GrowelOW332metaG_FD_119755 | JGI IMG/M metagenome (GOLD analysis project Ga0172378, IMG submission 119755) | Groundwater microbial communities from an aquifer near a municipal landfill in Southern Ontario, Canada - Pumphouse #3_1 metaG | ecosystem: Environmental > Aquatic > Deep subsurface >...
CCATCTCCAAACTTCCATTCCCATTCAGTTGGATCTCCTGTGGATTTGTCAGTAAACTGAACATTCAGAGGGGCTTCGCCTTCTGTTTTGTCAACTTCAAACTTAGCCACAGGTTTAATCGGTTCTCCCGTAACGGTAACCATTACCGACGTTTCGTCGGTGCCGTTCATATTAATGGCTTTTAATGTGATCTTATAGTTTCCGACTTCTTCGTAGGTATGGGTCACTTCTTTGAAATCACTTTCTTGCCCATCCCCAAAATACCATGTCCTATAAGTTGCCCCTGTCGATTTATCAATGCATTCTACCTCTAGAGGGGCTTTACCACTGGTTGGTTTGACTTCTAACTCGGCTACGGGCAGAATTGGTTTTGGGTTTGCATGAATTTCTATACTATCCTGAGAGACCTGTTCTCCCGTTTTTTTATTTGACAGAGTCAGAATAACCGTACGGGTATACTGGTATGCCTCGAACGTATGCTCAAAGGAGCCTCCTTCGGATGGTAATACTAAAGTACTGTTGTCTCCAAAGTCTACTTCGTGTTTTAGCTCCTTCGCGTGCTCGGACAGATCAGTAAAATTTACTGTCAAAGGTGCAGGACCTTCTGTTTTATCGGCCGTAAGCTTTGCAATCGGCGGCAACGCCTCTGCCACTTCTACGGTTTTTGTGACAGAGACATCATTGGCAGTCAGCGTTACGGAGTATTCTCCCGCTGACTGGTAAGTATGAATTGGATTCTGATCGGTTGACGCAGTTCCGTCCCCGAAATCCCAACTTAAATCGGTTACGTTCTCTGGCAATATGGCAGAGAAAGTTACATCTAACTCTTTGGCGGTGTACGAAAAATTCGGACCGTCCTCCCCTGATGCTGCTCCACAGACTCCTGTGAAGAGCAAAACGATTGCCAAGAAAGTTATAAATTGTTTCCCAGCAGTTGTTCTTTCCCTTTTCATTTTGTACTCTCCAGTTTTGTTTAATTTTCAAAGAACCACAAAAACACTGGCTCAAATTTGTTTTTTGCCTTTAATTCAGGCAAACTATATTTGATTGCCCCGATTCTAAACCTATTTTACGGTTCTTGTCAAGTATTTTATCCACATCTTTAGGAAATCAGGAAATACGCGGAATACGATGCGGAGTAGCTGGCTTTAGCCTGCGCGGTTGTCCTAAGCGTATAGAACGAACGTATATGTCTGTTTTTCTTGCATTGGACAGTGGCGCAGGCTGAAGCCTGCTACTCCAGCCATGCTACTCCGTGGCTGTGTCATCTTTTTTCCTGTTGACATATTTTATTAAAGTGAGAAAATGCATAAGTGATATAAATAAGAATTAAAAAAAACACTCTTTTTTTAATTCTTCAAATCAAGGTCCGGTGCGAAGGGGACCGAGAAGAGGGATCAAAATTACGGGTAATTTTGATTTTTTTGTTTTTATCAATTCTAACTTATAAAATTATGATATCTGAAGATGTGCGAAAAGAAATTGAGAAACACGATGTGAAGTTTGTGCATTTGCAGTTTTCCGACTTGTTGGGGACTCTCAAGGCGGTAACGATTCCGATTCATCAGTTGGAAGAGGCGGTTGATAACGGGAAATGGTTTGACGGTTCGTCCATTGACGGCTTTGCGCGGATTTCCGAGAGCGATATGTTTTTGCAGCTTGATATGTCCACTTTTCGGATTATCCCATGGTCAAAGGGGAACGGGCACACGGAAGCGCGGGTGATTTGCGATATTTTGATGCCGAACGGGAAACCGTTTGAGGGCAACCCACGATATATTTTGCAGAAGCAAGTGGAGAAGGCGAAGGCGATGGGCTTTGATTATTGCGTGGCTCCCGAGGTGGAATTTTTCCTGATGAAAAGAAATGAAGATGGCACGCTGGAAAAGATGCCGCACGATAAAGGCGGGTATTTTGACCAGACGATAGACGGCGATACGGCGACGAGGCACGCGATGGGGATTGCGTTGCAAGATTTTGGCATCGATGTGGAGGCGCTGCATCACGAGGTGGCCAATGGTCAGCACGAGATTAACTTCAAATATGACAGTCCGATTAAATCCGCCGACAATACCATTACTTTTAAATACGTGCTGAAAATGGTCGCCAAGGATTTGGGACTGCACGCTACTTTTATGGCAAAGCCTTTTGAAGGCATCAATGGTTCGGGAATGCACACCAACCAGAGTCTTTTCCAAGAGGGCAAGAACGCTTTCTTTGACGGCGCGGACGAGTACGGGCTTTCGCAGATCGCCGAGCAATTCGTAGCGGGGCAATTGAAACACATCAAGGCGATGAACGCCATCATCAATCCGACGGTAAATTCTTACAAACGTTTGGTGGTGGGTTATGAGGCGCCGGTTTATATTTCCTGGGGACGGACCAACCGCAGCGCGCTCATTCGCATTCCGCGCGTCAACCCGAAGTCGCCGAACTCAACTCGCTGCGAACTTCGCTGCCCGGATCCGATGTGCAATCCGTATCTTGCCTATGCCGTAATGCTGGCGGCGGGAATGGACGGGGTGAAAAATAAATTGACTCCGCCCAAGCCGGTAGAGGAATCCACTTACGAAATGACTCCGGAAGAAATCGTCAATCGCGGCATTGATACCGTTCCGCGCAATCTGCGTGAGGCGCTGGAGGAACTGTCCAAGGACGAGCTTATTAAGTCGGTGCTGAGAGAAGACCTTTTCAAACGTTACTATGATATCAAGATGGCGGAGTGGGACGACTTCCGCATCCACGTGACGGATTGGGAGAAGGAGAGATATATGGAGGTTTATTAAATTCGGATAACGCGCATAAGAAAAGAACGATTTGGAAATCGTTCTTTTTGTTGAAAAAATGTGTTGTTTCAGGCTGAAAATGTGGTGTATATGTTTGTTTTTCTTGCATTGGACAGCGGCGCAGGCTGAAGCCATGCTACTCCGTTTAGCAGTTTGTTTTTTCATTTGCTACGGCAAACGCTCCAAAGTCCTTTTCGGGCGGTCGCGGCGGAGGTTTGTGCCGTCTTGAATTCGCTTTGATACTTGTAGGTGATGCCGGCATAAGTGTATTCTTTGGCATTGCCTTCCTCGACCATACATTTGTTGAAAAGCGTGCCGTCTTCAAGATGAACATAACGCAAGAGCCGGTCGTATTTATCTTTGTCGCCGGAGACAGGATCGGCTTCCAAATATATTTTCTTGCCTGCGAGCTTGTCTTTGGCGGCTTGGGAAGCTTGGATCCCATAGCATTGGGCGGCGGTGTAGGAACTCGCAATTTCCGGAGTGTCGATGCCGATCAGCCGCACGGTTTTGTTGGCGCCGTCGATAGAGACAGTCAAAGTATCGCCGTCGATGATTTTATAAATGTCGTAAGGTCCGGTCAGGTTTGCCGCCACATTGGCTTCGGCGTAGTTTTCAAAGTCGACGCTGTTGATGGTGTAAACGCCGTTTAGATCCAAGCTTTCGGTGTCGGTCACGAGAACTTTGCTGCCGTTGTCGTCGTTCGGAGTGAGGCGATAGATTTCCGTCGTGCCGTCCACGCGCACCAAGTCGGAGGTCGCAAAAGAATTTATCGTGGCTTGATCGACGGTAACTAAATCTTCCCATTTCAGATGCCTGTAGCTCTCAAATACTTGCGGATTGAGGACCAGCCGCTTGTAACTCTTGCCGTTCAAATATTTTACGACATAAACATCGGGATTGCCGACGGTTTTTACGATAGCCCCTTCGGGAATATTCAGCGCCAGCGCCGGCAGGGCGAGGGCAAAAACAGCTGCGAGGATGGCAAAGAATTTTTTCATAATTGCAAAATTACGAAGCTGTAAACTTGATTACAATTTAACATATCGATGAGGTTTGGTAAATCAGGCGTTTTGCCGCGCGCGGGTTTTGGGGTATAATGTGAAGTAATGGATCACACCAGAAATGGTGTGAATGCTACGCAAAAATGTCCTATCCTGCGTGGTTCACACCATTTCCGGTGTGGCCCGGATACAAAGATAGTGTCAGTTAACTCTGTATAATTATTACTATGTCAAAGACTGTCTTTATAATTCACGGAGCTTACGGAAACGCGGAGGAGAATTGGTTTCCCTGGCTTCGCGGTGAGCTGGAGAAAAACGGCTATCAGGTTTTTGTGCCCAATTTCCCAACTCCCGATGGGCAGACTCTGGAAAATTGGACGAAAGTGTTTGGTGAATATGGATTTTATTTGAATGAAGAGACGATTTTTGTCGGTCACAGCATCGCCGTGGCATTTATCTTGAATGTGCTGGAAAAGGAGCAGAAACCTGTTAAGGCATGTTTTTTGGTTGCAGGATTTGTCGATTTTCTTGATGATAACGAGTTGAATTCGATGAATAAAAGTTTTACGGACAAAGAATTCGATTGGGGCAAGATTAAAAATAATTGCAATGATTTTCGCATCTATCATTCCGATAATGATCCTTACGTGCCACTTGCAAAAGCGGAGGGGTTGGCGGAAAATTTAGGAGTGAAAATCAAGACGGTCAGCGGTGCCGGGCATTTTAATCGCGCGACGGGGTATGATAGATTTGAGTTGCTTTTGAAAGATATTTTGGCTTTATAAAGTCGCGGAGTAGCACGGCCTTAGCCTGCGCCGTTGTCCCAAGCGGAAGAGACGAACGTATACTTTGGATTTGCGCGTGTATGACAGCCGCGCAGGCTAAAGCCATGCTACTCCGCGTGTTGGCTGCTCCGCCCATCAGATCCTCGTTGACTTTAAAAATCTTTGGTTGTATACTTTATTCTACCGAGATGGAAAGGGTGTTTTGTTGTTAGCGGTCTCGGGCAAAATCATATACATATATGAAATTTACAATTAATGATGAAGAGCCTCCCGATGTTCACACGGTTGTGAAAATCGAGACTTATCTCTACGCGTACTTCTAAAAGAAGGCCGGCTTTGTTGTTAGGCTTTTTTTGTTTCTTTATATCTAAAAAATAAAAACATATAAAATACTATGGAAAAAACAGCCAAGAAAATGATCAAATTAGGCAAACGTATCGGGGCGAAGATGCTTCCGCAAAATGGCAAGGTGGAGGGGCGGACGATACTTCTGGTAAATACCGGCTCGATCAAGAAGCGATTTATTTTGCAAAAGCTCAAAAAGATGGGGCTGAGATTGGTGGTGCTCAATGCGGAGAAAAATTGGGCCGAGCCTTACGTCGACGAGTGGATATTGGCGGATACGACGCGGCATGCGGAGTCGCTGAAGGCGGTGCAAAAATTTATGGAAGATAATCCGCGGCGCAAGGTTGAGGGCGCGCTGACTTTTTGGGAAGATGACGTGCTTTTGACGTCGAAGATTGTCGACAAGTTCGGATTTATCGGTATTCCATATGCAGTTTCGAGCGGCATACGCAACAAGAATCTTTTTCGCAATTTTTGCGAGGAAAATGATATTCTTTCTCCCCGGCATCGGAAGATTGAGTCGAAAAAAGATTTGGATTTTGTGCGGGAGAAATTTCATTTTCCAATCGTGATCAAACCTTTCTACGGTTCGAGCAGCGCCTTTGTGGTGAAGGTGGAATGTCCGGAGGATTTGCGCGAGGAGTATGAATATGTGAAATCTTCGCTTTCCGAGCAGGTGGATTCGGCGCTTGCCGACGGACGGCAAATTTTGGCGGAAGAATATATCGAGGGCAGCGAGGTGGACGTCGACGTCTTGGTGCAGAACGGGATCATCAAGACTTATGCCATTTCGGATAACAGCGCCACACGCGAACCTTTTTTCATCGAGACTTATCGGCTGACGCCTTCCAATCTTCCGGACGACGGTCAGGAGGATATTATTGCGACGGTGGAAGAAACGCTGGAGAAACTGGGGGTGCGCGACGGCTGTATTCATTTTGAGGCCAAGCTGACGAAGCGGGGCACAGTGCCGATTGAGGCGAATTTGCGGATGGGCGGAGATGAAATGTATTCAAGCGTGAAAAAAGTCTGGGGTGTGGACTTTATTGAGGGCGCGGTAAAAATTGCGCTTGGAATTTATTTGCCCAAGACAAAACCGATTGAACCCAAGAAATGCGTAATGGCCAAGACTTTTCTCGCCGATCATTCCGGAGTGGTGGTGCAGCTGGATATAGATCCCGAGCTGGAGAAAAAGGATTATGTCGAGGAGGTGAAATTTTTCAAGAAGGTGGGGGACGTGGTAATGGCGCCGCCGGAGGGTTACGAGTATCTGGGGTGGATGACGGTGTCGGGCGATAATTCTTCCGAAGTGGAAGAATATATGGAAGAGGCGGAGAAGCTTGTGGAATATGAGGTGGCGCGTTTCCACTCCGCGTCTTTCATCGGCAAGACGGTGCGGAAAGATCATTTTTCTTCGTCGGTTTCCAAGATGAAAGATCAAAAGACGAGCGAAAAGATTGAGAAGATCCAGAAAATGGCCATCAAGGATCAGAGAAATCTGCATATCGGAGTGGCTTGCAATTTGTACGAAGGGAGAGGCGACGGCATTTTGGAAAAAGAATTGACTTCGATCGGATTTCATATCGAGCAGGCACTGAAAGAGCGGGGGTACAAAGTAAGTTTTTTTGATTTTAATGACGTGGCGAAAGCGTTCAACGATTTGAAGGAAAGCGATGTGGATCTGGTTTTCAACGTCTGCGAGAGAGTCAACGATTCAAGTCTTTTGGAGCCGCACGTCGCATCGCTGCTTGATGTTCTGGAAATTCCATATACCGGGTCAAACCCTTTTACGCTAAGCCTCTGCATTGACAAAATTCGGGTGAAGAAGCTGCTGAGCTATCATAAGATTCCGACGCCGGAATGGGATTACGTTTATTCGCTGAAAGATCAAGTCAGAGAGGATCTCAAATATCCCCTGATCGTGAAACCCGCCAATACGGATAATTCCATCGGGATTACCAACGATTCCATTGTGACCGACGAAGAGCAGCTTGAGAAACAGCTCCGGTACGTAGTGGAGACGCTGGGAAGACCGGCGCTTATCGAGGAATATATCGAGGGCGACGAATATGACGTTTCGATTTTGGGAAGCGAAGAAGACGATTTGAGAGTTCTGCCACTTTCGCGTTCGATTTTTGACAAAATGCCCGAAGGCCGCTGGCATATTTTCCCGTTCGAATCGAAATACGGAGAAGAAGATTTGTACAAATATGTCACCGTGCAAAGACCGCCCAAGAATATAAGCAAGAAACTGGAAGCGGTCATCAGTGAAATCGCGCTGGACACTTACAATATTTTGGATTGTCACGATTATGGAAGGGTGGAAATCAGGGTGGATAAGAACGGAAACCCTTATGTCCTGGAACTCAATCCGAACCCCACGATTGATTCGGTTTCATGCGTGCCGGCGGTGGCTTGTCTTACGGGGATGGACTATGGAGATTTTTTGGAGGAAATTATCCGCATGGCGATCAGGAGATACAAAAACCGTCCGCCGTATTATCACTTGCAGGCGAATCTAATTTAGTAATTTGAAAAATATGTTTTCCATCAGGGTTGTTTCCAAATTGGATGAGGCCCGAAATGTTTGGAATCTTTTAAGCCCCAAGAGCGGTCTCTATGAGGATTGGGATTTTTGTTTTGTGTTCTATAAATACTTTCAATATCCGCTTCGGTTCTATGTCGGGGAAGAAGACGGGAAGGCTGTGGGATTGCTTGCGCTGCAATACCATAGCGAAAAGGGGTGTCTGGAATTTTTCGGAGGAAACTTTATGGAGGACAATCACGTCTTCATAAAACCCGGATTTGAAAAATATATCCCGAAATTTTATGAAGCTATCAGGGAAAAGGCCAGACTGGAAGATATTGTGAGGGACAATGAATATGTGCCCATGGAATTTTTGGAGAACAAATATGTAATAAATCTGAAAAACATAAGCGGCATAGAAGATTATTTGCAAAAAACTTTCAGTTCCAACAGCCGCCGCCGGTTTCGGAAAATAAAAAAAACGATGGAAGAGCTGCCTCTTTTTCGGATTATGGAAAATCGTTTGGAGGATGTCGATGCCTTGATGGAGATGAACCAAAGAAATTTCGAGGCGGAATCTTCTTTCAACAAACCTTTTCGTTCTCAAATCTATCACGATCTCGTTCGGCAGAAAGAACTTGATATCGTTATGTTCACGGCGGAAATCGCCGGCAAGGTGGAAGGAGTTTCTCTGGGCATAAAATACCAAAAGGTTTTTAACAGTTTTAATGCCGGGGTCAACAAGCGGGATTTTTCCAATCTGGGTTCGTATTTACGGCTGTGCAGAATCGAGAAGGCGATTGCTTTGGGGTGCGATACTTTTGATGCCGGCTTGGAAGATTTGGGATGGAAAGAATTGTGGCATTTGGAGAAAGTGCCGGAGTATAAATTTACGGTGGGATAGCTGCCGGTCTTTTGAAAACAAACGGAGTGGTTCGCGGAGTAGCATGGCTTTAGCCTGCGCCGCTGTCCGATGTGACAAGAATAAACATAGGGTTTACGCATTTCAAATTTTCTCAATCTTCAATACTTTCTTTTTCGCAATAGAACCGACATTTTGTCATTCTGGTGAGAATCCCTTGATTGCTGTTTAACTTGTATACAAGGGATCTTTACAAAGATGACAAAAAGGAATGTATCAATGGGAATTATAAGAAAGTCATTTTATACAGTTTAAACGCGTAAGTCCTAAAACATATACGTCCGCTCCATTCGCTTGGAATGAACCGGGTTAAATTCGCTATTTTACGCAACAACAAGATAATCGCACAAATCCCGAAAATAACATTTTGTCGGGTATGCTTTTTGTGCTATAATTCAAACGATTAAACAGTCGTAATATAATTAAAAAATGTCAGATAAAAATGAGTTATTCGTATTGCCTTTTGACCATCGCGGTTCTTTTGTGGAAGAAATGTTCGGTATCTTGGATCGGCCGACCGAGGAGGAGAAAGAGCGCGTCAGATTTTTTAAGAAAATAATTTACGATGGCTTTAAAATTGCGATAGACCGGGGCGCGGTGCCGAAGGCGAGCGGGGCGATTTTGGCGGACGAAGAATTCGGAGATGCGATTTTGCAAGATGCCAAGAAAAACGGATACAGGTTTTGTGTATGTGCCGAGAAAAGCGGGCAGAAAGAATTCGAGCTGGAATTCGGGGATAAATTCGCAGAGCATATCAACAAGTATCGTCCGGAATTCGTGAAAGCGCTGGTTCGCTACAATCCCGATGACGATTCCGATTTGAATGATCGGCAGATAGAGAAGCTGAAAGTCTTGAGCGATTTTTGCCGCGAGGAAAAATATAAATTGATGCTGGAGCCGCTGGTGTTGCCGACGGAAAAGCAGATGGAAATTGTGGAGGGAGACAAGGAGGCGTATGATCTGGAGATGCGTCCGAAATTGATGGAACTGATGATGGAGGAATTGCAGGGCGGGGGAGTCGAGCCGAACATCTGGAAAATCGAGGGAGTGGAAGAAAAAGAGGATTATGAGATGCTGGTCGAACAGGCGCGTTCGGGAGGCAGGAAGGCGGATATTATTATTCTCGGTCGACATGCCGGCGACGAGCAAGTGAAGAGATGGCTGGAAACGGGCGCGCAGGTGCCGGGCGTGACAGGTTTTGCGGTAGGGCGCACGATATTTTGGGATCCGCTGGTGGATTATAAAGAGGGAAAAATCACTGCGGAAAGGGCTTCGGAGACGATCGCCAGCCGGTTTGTATATTTTTATAAAATATTTAAAGGGAAATAATCCGTCACGATGTAGAGACGCCGATTCATCGCGTCTTGATTGATGTCGATTTATTGCGTTCCGGTTTATCACACAAAAACATTTTATCCCCCATCAGAGACGCGATAAATCGGCGTCTCTACATAAAATTCCGAGTTTTTCTTTTTCTATTTTTTTAGAAAGGAGGTGATCAATATGAAACTTCCAATTGAAAAAACGGAGCGTAGAAAGGAGCCGATGAGCTCCGAGGTTGCGCCATGGGCGGAGTCTCGAGCTTTGATGGAAAAGCTCTTCCCCGAAAGTTGGATACAGCCTTGGTTTAACTGGGAAAAAGGATTTTATCGCGGAATGGAAACTTGGATGCCCCGCGTGGATATTGCCGAGACGGACAAAGAGTTTTGCATCACGGCGGACGTGCCGGGTGTGAAGCCAGAAAATATTAAGGTGGAAATTTCCGGCGATAATCTTATTATCAGCGGTAAAAGCGAAGAAGAAAAAGAGGAAAAGGGCAAGACTTGGCATCGCGTAGAAAGAAAAAGCGGCAGCTTCTACCGGGAGTTTGAACTGCCCAAGGGTGCGGATGCGGACAAGATAGAAGCTATGACCAAAAACGGTATGCTTACGGTCAAGCTTGCAAAAAAGCCGGAAGCGCAGAAAAAAATCATTGAGGTTAAGGCGAAAGAATAATCAGAAAAGAAAAAATATCCCGTAATATTACGGGATATTTTTTATTACTTTTTTGCGATCCGTTCGTTGTAAATGTCGGTGAAGATGAGACCTTTTATTTTTAGCCGGATCAAACGGATATTTGTCGGTGAAACGATTTATGACACGGAGTAGCACGGCTTTAGCCTGCGCGGTTGTCCCAAGCCGCAAAAACACTTGTACGCGTTCGTTTTCTCCGCATTGGACAGCAGTGCAGGCTAAAGCCATGCTACTCCACATCCATTTTTCGCTCATTAAAAAACAAATTGTGATCATTGTCTTAAACTCCTGTGCGGTATATAATTTAAGCAAGTTAATCGGGTCAATATTTTTAGAAAAGTTTAATCAAATAAAAAATAACATGGAAGAAAAAAATGAGGACGGTTTAAAAATTTCCAACGAGTCTATACCCGATGCGAATGTCGGTTCTTTGACAAAGAACGGCCGCGGTGCGGGAAAGGGGGTTTTGAAATTTGTTTTTTCTTTGGGCGGTCTTGTCGTTTTTGTTTTTCTTATTGCCGCTGTTATTTTCCGGCAACAGCAAAACGGCGCGCTGATTCCGGGAGGGGACGGTGGAAAGGGAATCGCTCTTTCTTCCAAAGTGTCTATTTCCGCCGTGGGGGCAAATGCTTTCGGAGTTTTGTCCGACCTTTCCGCCGGAGGGGATGGCGGTGTCCCTAATGTCGACGGTTCTTTCGCGACTTCTTCCGAAGATGCCGCGGGTTCGACCGATAAAGCAGCGGAGCCGGTTGCCGCATCCCAAGGCGGAAGCGGAGTTGGCGGTGCATCTCCCGATGAAACCGCAGTTGAGGCGACATATCCCTATGAGCCGACGTATTATGTTTACACGTACAAAGGGGCGGATTTTACTCAGAACGAAACAAAGATGAATGTGCTGAAACGCACTTCCGGAGTTTCCGGTGTGTCGGCGTCGGTTCTGGCGCGTTCGCTTGATTTTAATCTTTTTGATTTGAGAAAATTAAACAGTGCCAAGACTTCCAATCTGAGCTTTTTTGAAGATAGAGAGTTTGGCTATCGTACGGATATTGATCTTGACCGCGGTGCCGTGTCTATTTACAAAAATTATGAGAAATGGCCCGAAGCCTATGCGGACTGCAAAGGCGACGTTTGTTCCGGCATGGCATCTTCGACGGATTTGCAGTCCGCCGATCTTCCGAGCGACGAGGAAATCATAAAAGCGACAAACGCTTTTCTCAACGACTACAAGGTGGATCTCAGCGCCTATGGCACTCCGGAGGTTAATAAAGACTTTTTAAATTATTCCGTTAAGGGACAAGAGGCGTATATTCCCGAAGAAGTCGCGGTGGCGTATCCTCTGGTCGTGGACGGCAAGAGCGTTTTTGAAAGCTATGGCGAAATCGATGGCCTCAGCGTTAATTACGATGTCAGAAACAGGAAGGTCTCGTCGATGTATAATCTTATGACGCATAGCTATCAGTCTTCGAACTACGAGGCGGAAACGGATGTTGCCAAAATCTTGGAGGCGGCAAAAAATGTGGACGGCACAATGCCTATGCCATTGCGAGACAATGGCGAAGAAGCGGCTTACAAGAAAATCGAGATTGAATTGGACACGCCGTTTTTGAGTTTTGAAAATATGAACAGATATGAAGGTAATCAAAATTCGGAATATCTGGTGCCTTGCCTGGTGTTTCCGGTCAAAAACGGCACGGATATGTCGGCGTATGCAAGAAAAAGAGTGGTAGTTCCGATTATCAAGGATTTTCTCAACCAAAATGATGGCGGTCCGGTTATGATTATGAAAGGCGCGACAAGCGCCGGGTCTGCGGCGAGCGTTCCTGCCGCCAGCGTCGATTCTGCCACAAGCTCCGGTTCGGTTGGGGGAAATTGAAAATGATCCTTGTCTTATCAATCGCCAATACGATGCAATCAAAAAAGTACATGCTTAAGGATTTGCAAAAAGAACTTGAAGAAAATGCCGACGAAAAACAGGCGGCGGTTTTGCGGCGGTTTTTCAAGACCGGCAAAGGGGAGTATGGAGAGGGGGATAGATTTTTGGGAATCAAAGTTCCGGCGCAGAGAGAAATTTGCAAAAAGTATGCCGGGCTTGGGCTTCCTGATTTGCGCAAGCTTTTGAATAGCGAAATTCATGAAGAGAGATTTTGCGCGCTGGCGATCCTTGGAATCAAGTACAAAAAAGCGGGGGAGGCGGATAAGAAAAATATTTTTGATTTCTATCTGCAAAATGCCGAAAGGATAAACAATTGGGACCTGGTCGATCTTTCCGCGCCTAATATCGTGGGGGATTATCTGTCGGACAAAGACCGGAAAATTCTGTATGAATTTGCGAAATCGGATAATCTATGGAAAAAAAGAATAGCCATTCTTTCGACCTTCGCTTTTATCAAAGATAAAGATTTCGACGATGCCTTGCGGATTGCGGAGATGCTATTGCGGGACGAGCACGATTTGATACACAAAGCGGTCGGGTGGATGCTGAGGGAGATCGGCAAGCGGGACATGGCGGCGGAAGAAAAGTTTTTGCGCAAGCATTATAAAAAAATGCCACGGACGATGCTGCGGTATGCGATTGAGAAATTTGAAAAAGACAAAAAAGATTTTTATATGGGGAGAAATGTCCGATTATCTTGAAACCGAACCGGGTCATGCGCAATTCTTGACTCACCTGCGCTTTTAATCGCTTCTTTATGGCCAAATCAGAAGGTAAAAATCAATCCATATTTGTCGTCCCGGAATTTCAGTACTCCGAAATAGCCGGAATCCCGTAACTATGCAAGGCAAGCATTGAATTTCATTTTTACGAGTGTATCTTGCATTATGGATTTTGGATTTTCGGATCACGCCAGAGATGGCGTGAACCACGCAGGATAAAACGTTTTTGCGTAGCATTCACACCATTTCTGGTGTGATC
>Ga0172378_10004348_pt1 | contig 13291 bp, 7 predicted proteins | sample GrowelOW332metaG_FD_119755 | JGI IMG/M metagenome (GOLD analysis project Ga0172378, IMG submission 119755) | Groundwater microbial communities from an aquifer near a municipal landfill in Southern Ontario, Canada - Pumphouse #3_1 metaG | ecosystem: Environmental > Aquatic > Deep subsurface >...
AAGCTTCACAATACTCATTATATAGTCAATATTATACCAGCACAAATAAAAACAAAAGCCGGTAAAATGCGACTGCACTTTATCGACTTCTGCGTATTGACTATATGCCGAAATAACTTCTATTAATTTCGCCGTTGTTGGCAAACTACCAACTTCTGTTTGTTGATCATTTATCCTGCTTGTCGAAATCGATTTTAGTTATTAATCGTTCCTTACAAGCATTTGCGATTGAAGCTATTTTACCAGAAATTTAATTGCAACAGGGTTAATCCCTGCCTTAAATGAGTATTTGAGCTTACCGTCATTACTGTAGCAATGAACCATTCCCTGGTTTACAAAACCTTTAGCATCTCCAATAAATACATCATTTGAATTAGGATCAACAGCAATGGAATAAACAGTTTCAATTACTGAACCATCGGTAATAAAATTGCTGGTTATTACCTCTTCTGTCTTTACATTGATCATCATGATACTGGAACCGTTGCTGCCAAAATAATCATAGTTATACACATAAGCAGTATCTCCTTTGATGGTGAAATTCATTGCCTCAAAGTCTTCAAATGTATGTTTCACTTTTTGTGTTGCAGCATCAATAATCTGTAATCTCATTTTTACATCACTATAGTTCCCTCTTGAAATGACGTATATGTCGCCATAGCTATCAGCCTGAAGGGTGTATGGGTCGAGCCCTGTTTCAATCTTTTTGGTTTCAGTAAGTGTTACAGGGTCAATTACAGACACTGTTTTATCGTAATCAGGAAAATTCAAACCACCTGAATTCGAAACCCAGATTTTACCATAGGCAGCCAGGATAGCATCAGGATTAAGGCCGACTTTAATAACTTTTATTGGCTCAAGCGTTGTAGTATCGAAAACAGTAACGGTACCGTCATAGGCACAAACATACACTTTCCCTTCATAGGCGGTAACCGCTGAAGGTTGCTGTGGAACCTGTTCATTAAAGAATGGTATCTGTTTGATGCTCTTGAAGGTAACCGCATCCACTATTTCCAATTGGCTGGAAACATTTGTTACAATATAAACTTTGCTTCCGTAAATACACATATCAGACCCGGTATCACCTAACTCGCGATTATTCTGAGACTTGAAATAATCAGGAGAAATACTTTGATCTTCTAGGTTATAAAGGGTTACAGAGGCATTGTTGCTACTAAAAGAACCTTGGTTCAAAACATAAATAGCGGAACTTTTAGGTGGAACAACAGGGATGATGTTATTGTTATCATCAGGCTCTTTTTTGCATGAAGCGAAGATCAAAACAATACCAAATATCAATAAAGACCATGATAAAGCGTAAGTTTGAACATTTTGTAATAAGTTTTTGTAATGGATTTTCATGAGTAAATAGTTTAGAATGTAACAAAAAGATTAATATAAAAAGCTCTTCCGGTCATTGGGAACCCTTTGATAACTTCATATGGGTGGTTAAAAATATTGGCTATCTCTGCTTTTATTCCATATTTCCTTGCCCGGTGGCTCTTCTGCCAACTTAGGGTCAGATCAGTAGTGGTCCAGGATTCCAGGATATTGTCAGTAAGGTCTGCATCGCGGATATATCGGTATCCGTTAAAGATAGTGTTGACCCCTAATCCAAAATTACTATATTGTATAAACATTAGGCCGCTAGCAGTCTCAAACGGAATATAAGCAATCTGATGGCCATAAGTAACAGAAGCTTTATTAGTGATATCCTTTGCATGCTGATACGTGTAATTGCCGCTTACTTCAATGGACCAGGATTTATTGAAACGTTTTTCAAATCCACCAAAGAGCTCAACTCCTTTAATGTCGACTTTCCCAATGTTTTGAGTGCTCCATCTAAACAAGTTTTGTGTGGGGGTAGTTACAATTTTATCCTTTACTGCATTGATAAACCCATCAGCTTTAAAGCTTATACTTGTTGTATTATTTAATGCTTTATCAAACAGAAATCCAAAGTTATAGAGTGATGCATTTTCAGGTTCGAGCTCAAGATTACCTGCAATGGTATAATATAAGTCATTGAATGAAGGCATCCTGAAGATGTTCTTATACATAAACCGCATCTTTAATGCCTGGTTACTTGTTAAGGAATGAATAACTGACACGCCAGGCGAAAACTTGAAATATTCTTTGGAAAGAGAATCACCGCTATCGTCATTCACTGCTGTTATCAGAATGCTACCCTGTATTTTTGTCTTCCTATCGGTATATTCTAAGCTACCTGCTGTAAGAGAAGTAACCCTGGTTGGGTTCTCTACTGAGTATGCATTTGTTTGCAGTCGGTTCGTTATCAGATCAGTAGCCACAGATAGGTTTAACCTTTTAAATAAGGGTAAAGTGGCGGCTTGTGATACATAATATTCCTGTTGATTGTACTCGTTGTTCAATCCACCTGACTGGTTCAGGAAGTCAGGATCGGTATAGATAAGGCGTGTATAAGTGAAGCTGGCAGTTGTTAATAACCTGACAACTTTTAAAGAATTGTTCTCGTATTGCAAACCGGCTATGAAGTCCTTGTTGAATAATCGTTGAGAAGAGTGTGTGTTATAAAATATCACAGCTCCCGGAAGCCCTCGTTCGGTTTCGTAATATTGCCCCTTGATTTTGAGGGAACTGCTGTCATCAAATAGCAAATTGGCTTTAAAAACAGCGTTAAAATCGGATACATCAGAATTTTCCCGTTTAAGGGCAGTAGTGATAGCCCCATTGTCAACCTTATAAGGGAATTTCCCATTGGCCCGGTGATAGTTTATCCGCATTCCTGTAATCAGGTGCTTGTTGATCTTTGAGTCCATCGAGAGGGATGGATTAATTGTGCCAAAAGAACCTGTTCTTATGGATGCCAGCAGCACATTGCGCTTTCCCATAAAGTCAACCTTTCTGGAACTAATGTCCAATATACTGGCTGATGCAAACATCCTTGCAGGTGCCAGGTTGAATTCAGGCTGACCAATTGACAACTGAATATTGCCAACATCCTGTAAGGGGATTTTACCCAGGTCCATTTGTCCGGTTGCAGCATCCCCTGTATAAATCCCATCAAGGAATACCCCGGTGTGATTAGCGCCCAGGCTCCGTACCATCACTGTTTTTAGCCCCCCGACTCCACCGAAATCCTTAATAACAACCCCTGATAAATTACGTATTGCTTCTGCAACACTGGCCATAGGAATGGCTTCCAATTGCCTGGTTGACATTTGCTGAATCGGGACAGCAGATCTGGTTGACGGGTTTGGCTTAATCCCATATACTTCTACCTCTTTCAATTGTACGGTGTCAATCTGACTATATGAAATTGACCAGGAACACAGGCAAATGAAAGCTACCAGTAGTTTTTTAACAGAATATGGAAATTGTTGCATCATTACCTGATTTGTTGAATGAATAACAATGGATTTTGATGTTGCGATTGAATTCCTTGATAGATGCAAATGGGCAAATAAAAGGAAACCGACATGTCGCTCATTCTCCGTAAGCTCCAAAATCCACCTATCATTGGTAGGTCTTCTGACTTGTTCCGGTGTTGGCGCCTTCCCATCGTCCCTGGGCAGGACTGTTTTATGATAGTGACGTGATGCCAAACCTCTTAAGGAACTTACAGCAGCGGGAACTGTTGCCGAATTTCACGGCATTCCCAATTATCCTTTTCAGGACCAATGCGATGCAAAAATACAATTATTTATGTTAGGACTCAAAAAGGTTCAGGTATTTATTAATTACGATATCGGGCTCTGTTCAATTTCCTGATTGATAGTGTTAAGCTTTATATCGGGTTCTGATCCTTTGCCTGATTGCAGGTACAGAACTCTATATTGGGTTCTGGTCGGGAGCCCGATTGTTAGTACTGAGATCTATATCTGTTTTTGACCAGGTGGCTGATAGATAGCGTTGAGCAAAATATTGGGTTTACGTCAAGAGCTTGATTGATAATGCTGAGCTAAGCATTGGGTTTTGACCAGGTGATTGATTGTTCGCACTGAGCTATATGTCTGGTTTTGACCAAGTGACTGATTGTTAGTACTGAGATATATATCTGTTTTTGACCAGGTGGCTGATAGATAGCGCTGAGCAAAATATTGGGTTTGCGTCAAGAGCTTGATTGATAATGCTGAGCTAAGCATTGGGTTTTGACCAGGTGATTGATTGTTCGTACTGAGCTATATGTCTGGTTTTGACCAAGTGACTGATTGTTAGTACTGAGATCTATATCTGTTTTTGATCAGGTGGCTGATAGATAGTGCTGAGCAAAATATTGGGTTTACGTTAAGAGCCTGATTGATAATGCTGAGCAAAACATTTGTTTTTGATCAGGTGGCGGATAGATAGTACTGAGCGAAATATTGGGTTTACGTCAAGAGCCTGATTGTTCATGCTGAGCTAAACATTGGGTTCTAACCAGATGCCTGGTCAGGTGAGTATTAAATGTATTATATTTATCATTCTGAATCAATGAGCGATAAAAATGGTTTAGTTTTAATTGGGGTTATTACTGGTTGTGTAATTCTTTACAGGTCATACAAGGATTTTTCAAAGATTACTTATAAGGATTACTAAGGTTAGCATTGAACAGTTGTTTGTTCATATGGAACATATTATTCATCTATAAAATCAAGAGACATGGGAAGGAACTTTTTAACTGATAAGAAGATCAAAGCAGTACCCGGTAAGGTGCATAAAGTGTCAGATTTTGATACTGATTATAAAGCAGATTTAGATGATAAAGATGACGCAACAGCATTGTTGGAATCTAACATTCAAGAAATGGTTGATTTGCAGGATAAGCTTTATGCACAAAACCGTCATTCCGTTTTGATCATATTTCAGGCTATGGATGCTGCCGGAAAAGATGGAACCATCAAACATGTAACGTCAGGATTGAACCCTCAGGGTTGTGAAGTCTATAGCTTCAAGACCCCGACAGTTGCAGAGCTTGACCATGACTATCTTTGGCGAACATATAAGTGTATGCCTGAACGTGGAAGGCTTGGGATTTTTAATCGTTCCTATTATGAGGAGGTATTGGTAGTAAAAGTTCATCCTGAATATTTATTAGCTCAAAATCTTCCGGGTATAGAATCTTTAAATGATGTAAGTAAAGATTTCTGGGAAAAGCGTTATCGTCAGATCAATGATATGGAGAAGCACCTGAGTGAAAACGGATTAACGATTCTCAAGTTCTTTTTAAATGTATCAAAGAAAGAGCAAAAAAAGCGGTTTATGGAAAGGATAGAGGATCCATCAAAGAACTGGAAATTCTCAAGCGGTGATGTAAAGGAGCGCAGCTACTGGGATAGTTACATGAAAGCTTACGGTGATATGATCACAGCTACCTCAACTGATTATGCTCCCTGGTTTGTTATACCTGCTGACCGCAAGTGGTTTATGCGCTATGCAGTGAGCAATATCATTATCAATAGCTTTAAGAACTTAAAACCTGAATACCCGAGTTTACCTGATTCAGAAATTGCAGAGCTTCACGTCGCAAAGCAGATGCTACTTGATGAACAGGACTAACACAGTGAGTATTAAAATGAATAAGCAACTCCACCCATCAGGTTAAAACGATAGGAGGGGTAGTTGTTAAAGAGGAAATACCGAGTGTTAGTGATGTTATTGAAATTGATAAAGCCTGACAGGACTTTGGTATATCGGTACTCAATCCCAAGGCTTAAATCAGCAAAACCTTTTATATTATTAAAAGTGACTTCACCGGAATCGCCGGGGACCCTTGCATACTGTTTGCTTCTGGCGGCTACGTTTGCACGAACAACTATTTTATTCTGTATCTGGTACATGGCATCAATTCCAAATGTTAATACAGGCGTATGGTCTGCCTTAATAAGCGTATCAAGACTCCATGATTCAAATCCTAAAAAGGCTTTAAGCATAATATGCTCTGCGGTATGGTATTCAGCCTCAACGCGTCCTTTGATCACCTTGCCATCGTCGTGTACAAGCGTAAAACGGTTGTAGGGTACCTGTCTGTAATCATTTACAAAGAAAGCAGCATTTTTAACGAAGCTGGAACGCACAGTTGCACTTAAATCAATATTTGAACCGGCACGTGCCCGTACTCCGGCATAAAAGGTGAACTTTTCTCTGGTATATTCTAATGGAAGTACTGACTGTACAAACGGATTAACGTCACTCAACTCATCAAAACTCTGTCTGCTCAGATCACCGGTGAACCCTGCATGTACAATAAGAGCATCGTCAATAATACGCAACTGACCTTCAGCAAAAGGGAAGAGGTAAGCTTTTGAAACGGTATCAAGTTTGAAATTAATATTAAGTCCTGCTTTAAAGGTATATTCATTAAAACTGGTGCTGATAAATGGTTTCAGTGTGATAAGTGTGCTTTTCTGGCTTAACGTACTATCCTTATAACCTGTAAAAGAAAGGTCAGCAGTCATTCCCAGTTGCTGATGATCAGTAAAATCAAGTATTTCAAATTGCTTATCAGCTCCACCACTCAATAGGATGGAGGTTTCACGAGTGTTAAAAAGATCACTGATGCTCTTGAACTTCAAATCAGCGAAATGATTGATTTTATCCTTCTCTGAATAGTTAGATTTAATGCCGACACTACCATAAACCCTGGCAAACCGTTGTTTTAAATCGTCATTCGAATAGAAATATTCATTAGGGAAGGAGGTTTCATTAAATTCACTGGTCAAAAAACCATAGTGATGAACCACATTCCGGCAGAAGCCCAGATTAGCAGAAAGCGTGTGTTGGTCCAGAAACTTTTGTCCATACACATCAATCAGGTTAAGGCTATTATTAGCATTAGGATAGTCCTCAATTTTACCTGATGACGACAGATGCTTGATGTGTAACCCAAGCGCATACTCCTTCGATCTGAGAGAACTGGTGTATAGATCAAGAAAAGGAGTAGTGTAAGTGCCAAATCCCGCTTTAACATAGTTGTTATACAGCTTTTTTAAAGGCTCACCAATTAGCCTGACTGACGAAATGCTTTCAGGCTTAAGTGTGACCATCATTGGTGAAGGCTGATTGGAATAAGTCATTTCGGGTAGTTTAACATCTGTTTCACTATCCGGAGGGTCTAAGCTCATTTTATCAGCATCAGGAATTGTAGGCTCAAATGCTCCAATTACGGTAACTTCCTCATTGATGGTCTGCGCATTTGCAGTCATTGACCCTGCTATAATCCATGTGATAAAAGCCGGTGCAATAAATAAAGATATGAAAAATTTATTTGTGCTCATGTTGGTTAATGTCTTATTTAATGATTATTCCTTCCTCATCATCAATCTCGGTACTCTGCGGAGTCACCACCGTTTCCCTATCCTCAATTAGCTTTAATTTATCAGAAGCTATTTTCCTGAGGTCATCCCCTTCATAATTATCAATAATACTTTGTAATGTTTGTTTAGCCTGGAAGGTATTGTCGTGAACAACATAAATATCAGCCAGGAGTATAAACCCTTTTGCCAGCCAATACTGGTAGGAGGGATAATCGGATGAAAGTTTAAAGATATTATTTTCGGCAGTGGTATAGTCGTTCATATCAAATGCCAATTGTGCGAGATTAAATAAAGCTTCAGCACCCTGTTCTCCCTGTGAAAGCTTCATAGTTTCATTAAAGGAAGCTCTGGCTTGCTCAGGGCGTTGAAGAATAAGTGATGAACGACCGATCAATAAGTTTGCCTCAGCAGCAAGAATAGTTGGAATTTGATTTTGTGTGAGCACCCTTTGAGCATTTTGAACAGCCTGTGCATAATTGCCCACTTCATAATTGCAACGCATTTGCCCTACAACAGCTTCCAGCAGGTTAACCTTGTTTTCAGCATTTGCTTCAAGTTGTTGATACATGGTGAGTGCCCCGGCATAATCCTTCATTTTATACAATATTTCAGAACCTTTCAATGCGGCATTTTCAGTAAAATGGTTTTTAGGACGTGCCATTATCTGCTCATAACTGGTCAGCGCTTCAGCATATTTACCTGAACGGCTTTCGCAATCGGCTTTGTAATAATTGGCATTAAGCGAAAAGATTCCATTGGGGAACTTCTGCAGATAGGAGATAAATCCGGGTAAAGCTTTCTCGCAGTCACCGCTCATATACCGGCTTTCCACAGCAGTGAAGGTCAGTGAATCTTTTTCAACCTGGCTCACACTGGCAAAAGGAACATCGGAGGCAAAATCAACATACTCATCAACCTGATTCATGTCGACGTAAATATTTCGGATAACGGCTAAAGCCTCACGGGCAGCAGGGGTTGAGGGATAGTCAGCAACAACCTTCTTAAAAGTCTCAAGTGCCATCTGATCACGGTTGGTATTGTAATAGATCAGGCCACAGTTAAGCATTGCATCTCTGACCAGGCTACTCTTGGGGTAATCACTAATGACCTTTTGAAAAGCAGTCAAAGCTTCATTATTTTTCTTTAATGACAAGTACGTGCGTCCGATTTCAAACCTTGCATCGTCGCAGAAAGGTGATTTCGGATAGTCATTCAGCAGTTTCTGAAGGGAACTGATCTTTTGATTATGATCACCAAAGACTCCTGAAGCAACTGATCGTTGATACAAGGCGTAGTCAGCATCGGAAGCCCTGGAGTTAGCTACCTGCTCATAAATGCGGGCAGCTTCACTATATTGTTTCATCATAAAATAGCAATCGGCCATGCGCAGTTTTGCATCATTGAGCATACCCTGGTCTTTTGGTTTGCTGTTGATAAATGTGCTAAAAGCCTTTTGTGCCTGTGGGTATTCTTTAAGCTTAAAATGTGTAAATGCCAAATTGTAATAAGCTGCATTGTACATGGGATGGCCTTCGCCTACCTTGATAAAATCGTTATAATAGTTTTGTGCTACTTCATACTGACCAAGCCGGTAATAAGCCTCACCCTGCCAAAGAAGAGCTCCCCGGGTTGTTTTGGAATCAATACGATTTTCAAGTGATTTTTTAAACAGCCCGATTGACTCATAATATTTTTGATTGTTAAATAACTCAATGCCACGGAAATAAGTGATTTTTTGATAAATGCTGTTTTGTGTGGCATTCCTCTTCTTAATACTTTCAAGCGATGTTAAAGCATCAGCATAATTACGGGTAACCATGTATAGGTTTGCCATGTAGGTGTATGCTTCATCGCGCCTGGTAGAAGTAGGGTATTCAGTCAGGTATTGCTGTAAAGCCTTAATAGCTTCATTGTAAGGATTGTTTGACAACTCAACTGAAAGCTTGGCATAATTGAACAATGCATCTTCGGCAAGGAGAGATTTAACCGGGATTTTCCAGGCTGAGATAAATGCATTAGAGGCGAACTGCTTCTGATTGGTCTTAAGATAACTGTCACCCAAGTGATACCAAGCATTTTGTGCCAAAGAATCTTCTACAGTTGCTACTGATTGGAATTCAGGGATAGCTTTATTATAGTTACCGGTTGAATAATAGGCAAAACCGAGCATATAATGATCTTCACGGGTCATTTTGCTGCTGTTGGTTTTCTGATACTCTTCCATCAGGTCAATAGCTCCTTTATAATCCCCTTTGCGATACCTGACATCAGCAATCAGACGGAGCATTTCATTGGTTCGTTTGTTATGGGTGCCATTCAGGTATGGTTCTGCCATTTCAAGCATTTCATCATATCTGCCCTGAATGTAGTAAATTTGGATAATGTAATAAGGAACAACAGCTTTAAAGGTTTCATCGGATTTTAGTTTCTCGAAATCCCTTAAAGCAGTTTCATAATTTCCATTCTCATACATAATATGAGCATAGTAATAATTTGCCGGTCCGGTGTATTTGGTTTGCTTGTCTTTTACCTTTGAAAAATCATTGGCAGCTTTATCAAAGTCATCTTGTTTGAAGTAAGTATAACCGCGTTTGAAAGTAAACTCGGCACGTTCCTCCTGATCCATGTCGCCAGTTGAGACATGGCTATATGCTTCATTTGCATTATTGTAACTATTGTTTCTGAAATACAGATGGCCCAATTGCAACCAAACACGGTTAGTGCGTGTACTTTGTGGATGCCTGGCAAGGAATTGCTCAAGTAACGTAGCGGCATCACCATGTTGTAATTCTGCAGCAGAAGAGGAAATATAATAGTCCTTTTCAGCATCATATTCCTGTAACAGGTTATTTGCGCTCAGCAATCCTGAATATGCGATTCTGGCTGATGCATAATGAGCTTTGTTGAAAAGGTCATGTGCATCAGTAAGTGGCGAATTCTGATTGTTGGTTTGTTGAGCATTTAACCGTGTTCCCCAAAAGAAGGGCAGTACAATTAGAAAAATAATTACTGTTCTTTTCATGCTTATGGTAATTTACGAAAGGCTAAAATAAGACTATAAAAGTTTGCATCAACAATGAATTGTCCCGAATTATCAACAGGGAAATTCAACAATCAATGTTGAATGAACGGCATTGCTTACCGCTTATTATATGCAATAACGGCTGCAATCCATTCCAAACAGTAGGTGTACTGGTTAATAAGCAGATAATGAATCAGATGTGTGAAAATTTGACTGAGCAACATTTCCCGTCAGCAAAGGTTACCCTGACTATATATATTCCACGAGATAAACCTCCTATATTAACAACCGATTGATGATCACCAACGGAAGTTGCTGAACTGACTATGTTGCCATTAAGTGAAAAGATGCTGATTTCAACAGGATTATTAAGAGGTGTATTTACAATGAGTGATTGACCGTCGTTGTTTTGATAAACGAATAATTCCTTGTTCAGGCCGATATCAAATACAGAAACCTGGCTGTATTCAAGCCACAGGCTGTCAACCCACAGGGTGCTTCCTGCTGTTGCAACTCCAGTCAGCATGTTTGACGAAAAGAACATGATGTTCATAGTATCAGGGGTATCCCATGTGTAATATTCAATGGGTACATCAAATTCCTGCCAATCAGAAACATGTTCGCCAATTGTCAGATATCCTGCTGCCAGTGTGTCAGATCCGGTTCCGTTCCATTTTGTAAGGCCAATACCTAAAATACAGGAGTCACCCGTTGCAGGGGTGTACTTAAAATAGCCTTTTAAATGCTTGGGCTGTCCTGAAACCGGCACTCCGCCTGTTACGGTTCCTGATTGGGTAAGATAGTCGAGTGTAAGATTACCTAAAGTAAGCAATCCGGGCATTGTAACGGGCCCTACCAGAAAGATATTATGGGCAACAGAAGCGATTTTGGCACTTGAAGTACCGCTTACAGGGTTGGTCATGTCGCGGGTAACGCACACAAAATCAGTTCCAAGGATATTCTCATTAGATGAATCCCATGAATCAGGGTTACCGCCTGTCCAGTTTTCGAAATCAGCATTAGGAATCTGATTCTGAGCATTGCCGGTTTGAGCTGTAAAAAATATCAAGCATGATAGTATAAGGACTATTGAGTAAAGGTTTTTCATGGTTGGCCTTGTTTGAATATGTTATGCAAAGTTAATAATCGTTTTGAAATATTTCATAGTGCTTTAGCTGCACTACGGAATTTGTCGGGCGGTCTTTTTTTGTAGCTTTTTTTGATTCAGGTATCCTTTAACTATGCCGCAATTCCACATCAACTACAGACTAACTACACTCAATATGTGTAGTTGGTCTGTACTTGGTCTGTAGTTGAACCATACTTGGTCTATAGCTGGACTAATATCAGGAAGTATTCAGGACTATTTTATAAGGTATACCGTTGTGCATTTATTGATTATCCAAGGATTCATTCATTAGCTTTATCAAGCAGAATCTGAATAAATGGGAGTGTTCAAAAAAGTTTACTATTACTTTTTCATTTCCTGTTTCATTCCCTTTCACCGTCTCTTCGGGGATTCATTCATCAAGATGTATAAAGCAGAGTCTGAATAAATGGGCGTGTTCAATAAAGTTTACCATTACTTGCCCATTCCCTGTTTTATTTCCCTACATCGGTATTTATAAAGGTGATTATGAGAGTATTAGGCGGAATGGAAGAGAAAGGATAAAAGTACAGAAATAAAAAAAGGAAGGAAACTTTCTTTCAAGAGCTTCCTTCCAATAAAGAAAAACGGTACCGTTCAATGCTGTAAGCGGAGTTCTGTTCCGGATTAAAAACCCGGCTCCTGTCATTTATCTAGTCCCGGCATTGCTACCGGGCTCAAACGACCTACCCCCCTGAAAGAGCGGGCAGCTCCCGGTTCCGCGAAAGCGAAACCCTTCAGGTATATTTGGTCTTTCAATCCATAAGGTTTACCCGTGCAACTTGTCGCCAAACTACACCGTGGGCTCTTACCCCACATTTTCACCCTTACCGTTGAAGCCTAAACTTCACTTAGGCGGTTATTTTCTGTGGCACTAGCTGTTTTCGCCGGTTGCGAAACCTTCCCGTTAGGAAGTATGGCGCCCTCTATTGCCCCGACTTTCCTCTTGGAGGTTTAACCCTCCAAGCGACAGAACACATTGATTTTCCGTTTTTCAAATAACTTATATACTGCAAAGATACTACAATTATCGCACCAAACTGATGTGACTTGTCTTGAGCAACATATCAGGGTGAATGCTTTGGAAGTAGAGAGATGAAAAGAAGTGAAACATTGCCTTGAGCAGCATATCAGGGAGAAAGGCTGAAATGCATTGCTCTTATAAAAAGTTATTGCTGTCCGGTAAAAACGAAAAAACATAAAATAACGGTTCAGATTGCCCGCAAATTGGTAATCCGAATTATCTTTTTGAAAAGCAAGCCCCTCTAATCAAAAGAGACGATTCTGGAGGTGAAGAATTAAACTGATTGATGATTTGTAGCCATGCCCTTTCTGAAAAGCAGTCAGAACTCAGCAATCAGCAGTCAGCAATCAGCAGTCAGCACTCAGCACCAAGAACCAAGAACTCGCCACTCATCGCTCCCTACTCAGCACTCACTACTCATCACTTGTCACTCGCCACTCCCTACCCTTTGGCTGTTCGATACGGTAAATATCATCACTTTCCCTTCAGCTCTCTTGAAGGTGATGAAAGTATACAACTTTTTCCCCACTGCTTCGACAGGTAAATCCAACTAGATGGTTCCATCCCGACGGGTGGCAGTATGAGTGTTTACGTGACTGTATGCTTCATCAGTGGTGGCAACTGTCAACATGACTGGTTTCTCCTTTTCTTGCAATGGTCCTTGTTTTCTGTATTAAGTGTAATAATATACATCAAATATCGTGCCAATGCGTACTCAATTAGGATTAAATACGAGCATCAGACGCATTTATGCGTATATAGTCCGTGTTAAGTCCGTGTTTAATCCGTGTTAAGTTCTTATTTAGTCCGTGTTTAATCCG
>Ga0172378_10004349_pt1 | contig 13287 bp, 9 predicted proteins | sample GrowelOW332metaG_FD_119755 | JGI IMG/M metagenome (GOLD analysis project Ga0172378, IMG submission 119755) | Groundwater microbial communities from an aquifer near a municipal landfill in Southern Ontario, Canada - Pumphouse #3_1 metaG | ecosystem: Environmental > Aquatic > Deep subsurface >...
GCTAAATCTTTAGGATCACAACTTGTACATACCCAGCGGAAAGGTCCAAATCCGTAATCGAAGAACATGGGTCCCATTATATCTTGAATGTAAGAAGGATATAAAAACTTACCATCTTCTTTTAATATATCAGCACCTGCTCTGGAAGATTCTAAAAGGAAAGCATTTCCATAATCAAAGAAATAAGTTCCAAAGCGTTCAACACATTTATTAATAGCTGCAACTTGACGACGTAAACTAGCTTGAACTCTCTCTTTAAATAAAGCTGGATTTGCAGAAATCATTTCATTACTCTCCTCAAAAGACATATCTACAGGATAATAACCACCTTCCCAAGGATTATGTAATGAAGTTTGATCAGATCCTAATTCTACAGAAATATCTTCTTTTGCAAAACGTTCCCAAAGATCTACTATATTCCCCACATAAGCAATTGAAACTACTTCTTTATTTGCTTTTGCTAAACGAACTCTTTCAACTAATTCATCAATATCTTCTATAACTTCGTCAACCCAATCTTGAGCTTTTCTCTTATAAACAGCTTTTTTGTTAATCTCAGCTACAACACTAATACACCCAGAAATATTTCCAGCTTTAGGTTGAGCTCCAGACATACCTCCTAGACCAGAGGAAACAAACAATTTACCAGCTAGACTTTCTCCATGTTTAGATATTTTTCTACCTGCATTAAGCACTGTAATTGTAGTACCATGAACTATTCCCTGAGGGCCAATATACATAAAAGAACCTGCAGTCATTTGTCCATATTGAGAAACTCCTAGAGCATTAAATTTTTCCCAATCTTCTTGTTTTGAATAATTAGGAATAACCATACCATTAGTAATTACTAAACGAGGAGCATCCTTATGTGAAGGATATAATCCCATAGGAAATCCAGAATACATAACAAGAGTTTGCTCATCTGTCATTTCTGACAAATATTTCATTACTAATCTATATTGAGCCCAATTTTGAAAAGCAGCTCCATTACCACCATAAACAATCAATTCATGCGGATGTTGTGCACAAGCTTCATCAAGATTATTATTTATCATCAACATAATAGCAGCAGCTTGAACTGACTTACATGGATAATCCTTAATATTGTGTGCATACATAGCATAATCGGGACGGAATCTATACATATAAATTCTTCCATATAGTTCAAGCTCTTTGGCAAATTCAGGTGCCAATACTTTATGGTGTTTAGGATCAAAATAACGTAATGCATTTTTCAATGCTAATTTTTTCTCATCTAGAGTTAAAATATTTTTTCTTTTAGGAGCATGACTTACCTCAGTATCATAAGCTTTTGGCTCTGGCAACACATCAGGTATACCTTCTCTAATTGCTTCTTGAAATTCTTTTATTGTCATTTTTATACATTTTATTAATAAGATGATGCTAAAATACTACTTTTCATTGTAAATTAAAATAAAATTACCCATATATTTTAAAAAAGCAAACGATTGAGAACAATCTTTATTCCTCGAATACGACTCATAACTTGGGAAAGTTAGCGAAATATTCTATTTTTGTGAAAAATAAAGAAAATCCCAAATGATTAAATCTATGAACAATACAATTTTAAGTACTGCATATTTTCCTCCCATACAATACATGTCTAAAATTTATAGAAATGAAAATATTATAATAGAAAAATGGGAAAATTTTGGTAAACAAAGCTATAGAAATAGAGCTAAAATAATGATATCTAATGGGATTATGCAACTTGTTGTTCCAGTCGAAAAAGCCAATAGTAAAATACTTACTAAAGATATAAAAATCACCTATGTTACAAATTGGCAAAAAATACATTTTAGGAGTATAGAATCTGCCTATAAGAACTCACCTTACTACGAATATTATATAGATGAACTAATGCCTTTTTTTGAAAATAAAGAAAAATACTTACTGGACTTTAATCTAAAGATACTAGAGGTATTAATGAATTTACTAGACATAAAAAAAGAAATAGTACTATCTTCTGATTTTATAGTACCAAAAGCAAATAATTTAATACTTATAGAAAACAAAAAGTATTACGACTTAAGGAATGGTATTCATCCTAAAATATCGAAACAAATTGAGGATAAAGATTTTATTATAAAAGAATATCATCAAACTTTTAATGATAGAATGCCTTTTACTCCAAACTTAAGTATACTAGATTTATTATTCTGCGAAGGTCCTAATTCATTGAGCTATTTATAAAAAACAGAGAAAGTAAATACTTCCTCTGTCCATACATTTCTTCATTCTCTACTTGTATTCATATCTTAAAGTAGGAAAAGTATCATTATTTGAGCTGCTAAAACTCTTAGAAACATTGTTAAAGGATAAACAGTAGCATAGGCTACTGAAGGTCTATCATTTCCTGCAAGATTATTTGCATACTGTAAAGCTACAGGGTCTGTAGTACTTCCAGATATAAGTCCCATTAATGAAAAGAAATCTGTCTTATAAACAAATTTAGAAATAGTTCCTACAATTAGAAGTGGCAATACAGTTATTATAAAACCATATAATATCCACATATAACCTCCTTTATTTACAATAGTATCCACAAAACCTTCTCCAGCACCTAATCCAACACAGGCTAAAAATAAAGATATACCTATCTCTCTTAACATCAAATTTGCACTAACAGTTGAATAAGTGACTATTTTAAAACGAGATCCAAACCTACCCATTAAAATAGCTATAATGAGAGGACCTCCTGCCAAGCCTAATTTAACTGGTTGAGGCATACCTGGAAAAATAACAGGAATACTACCTAATATAATACCCAAGGCTATACCCGTAAATATAGCAACCAAATGAGGTTTCTTTAAGTTTTTACTGGAATTACCTAAAAGTTTAGTAACATTAGCTATTGCACTTTTAGTTCCTACAGCTACAACTCTATCTCCTACTTGAAGAGCAAGACTAGGATTGGCTACTAAATCCAAGCCAACTCTATTAACTCTAGTAACATTTACCCCAAAAGAATTCCTAAGATTTAAGAAACCTAAAGTCTTACCATTAAGACTGGGTTTTGTAACAACTATTCTCTTTGAAATAAGTCCTGTATCGTATTTCTGCCATTCTTCATAGTCCATATCTACTCGCTCTCCAATAAATGCTACAATAGAATCTACATCTTCAGCTGAAGTAACTACAAACAACTTATCTCCCTCTTGAACTTTAATCTTTGGAGAACCCATCTCAACTTCATCTTCATTATGAAGGACTCTTGAAACTACAAATTTTTTATTAATAAATTTTACTATATCATAAATAGTTTTCCCATATACGCCAGGATTTGTGACTTTTACAGAAACTAACTCAGCAGCTTTATCCTCATCTTTATTCATACTATCAACATGTGCTGCCTCCTTAATCATATCTATTTTAAATATGTTTTTAAAAATAATAATACACATGATTATTCCCACTACACCTAAAGGATAGGCTACAGCGTATCCCATTGCAATTAAATTATTATTTATTCCATTATTTTCTACAAAGGCTTGTTGAGCAGCACCTAAGCCCGGGGTATTCGTTATCGCTCCAGACATAACACCTACCATTGATGCCATATCTTCACCAGACAATAATTGTATTATCCATGTTGTCAATACTCCAAGTAAAACGATAGCTAGAGCCATAACATTTAAAGACATTCCTCCCTTTTTAAATGAGGAAAAAAATCCGGGGCCCATCTGCAAACCAACTGAAAAAATAAATAAAATAAGACCAAATTCCTTTAGAAAATGCAATGAACCTGGATCCATTCTTAAGCCAAAATGACTAAATAAAATTCCCATAAACAATATCCATGTTGAACCTAAGGAAATACCTTTTATTGAAAATTTCCCCAATAAAATCCCAATTGTTATAACCAATGACATAATCATTATAGAATGACCTACCCCATTACCCATAAATAAATTAACTAACCAATCCATATTATTTATATTATATTTTAATTTTTAGTCTCTGACCTGGTTTGATTTTTGCAGAACGACCTAAGTTATTCCATTTCTTAATATTTTCAGCCGAAATTCCAGGATATTTTCTAGCTATAGTCCACAAAGATTCTCCACTTCTAACTATATAAATAACTGAACCATCTGCTGTAGTAGCAGCATTAGGAGCACTTCGACTATTACTAACCCTTGTATAATTACCATAATTCCTATATTTTAAAGCTAGACTCTGAGAGATATAAAGTACCAACTTTTGGTTAAGTCTAATTGTCATACGTCTGTTTAAATTATTCCAATATTTTAAATCTCTTAAAGAAACTTTAAACCTTTCAGCAATACTTCCTGGAACATCGCCTTTTCTAACTTTATACACAAATCTAACTTTATTACCAACTGAAGAAGATATAAATTTTATTCTATTTTTAGGATCTGCAGTTCGTATTTTATCATTAAAATATTTAGACCTATTATAAGCAAAAATAGTATCCTGATTGTCTATAAAATTATTTACATAGTCATAAGGTAATTTTAAAGCATAATTATGTCCATATCCAGCTGGAATAACATTAAGTTTATATTCAGGATTTAAATCAGATAATTCATCAATTGATACATCCATAACTTTGGATATTTGTTCAAAATGCACACTTTCACTAAGTACTATTGTATCACACATTGGAGGTATAACTGATCTTGCCTCGGGTATTCCATGTTCTTTATGATAATTAAAAGCATATATAGCAGCAATAAATGCTGGAACATAGCCTCGTGTCTCTCTAGGAAGATGATAGTAGATATCCCAATAAGATTTTTTACCTCCTCCCGTTCTTCTTATAGCTTTATTCACATTACCAGGACCACAATTATAAGCTGCAATAACTAAAATCCAATCGTCATAAATAGAGTATAAATCTTTTAGATAACGAACAGCCGCTTTTGTCGAAAGCAGAGGATCCATTCTTTGGTCTACAAAAGAATTTATCTCAAGTTTATACATTTTTCCTGTAGCATACATAAATTGCCAAAGTCCACAAGCTCCTGCTCGAGACCTAGCTTTAGGATTTAATGCACTCTCTATCACGGGAAGATATTTAAGTTCTAAAGGCATACAATTAGCATCTAATTCCTCTTCAAAAATGGGAAAGAAATATTTGGATGCACCTAACATTCCTACTACTTGCATTCTTCTTTTTTGGGTATAGAGCTCTATATAACTTTTTACAATCTCATTGTAAGATAAAGGTACTGCTGAATACAATGAATCAAGTCTAGAAAGATACACAGAATCACTACATTCAACCATACTACCCATTTCTAATTCACTTGTATCTTGTAATAGTTTTTTATTGTAACTATCTAAATACCAACTTTTATAATAATAATCTAATTTATCAACGAAAGCACCATCTACATTCTTTGTATAGATGGAGTCTAACAATAAGCTGTCATTCTTAACTATGTTTACATCTAAATTTACATTATTATAATTATCTACGTTAACCGAAAAGGCCCAAATAGGAAATAACAAACTCAACAAAAACAAATTATTTTTTATTTTAAAAGACATAGTAACATTTTAAAAGGTTAAAGCAACACTAGCACCGACAGTAGCTCCTGTTGCTGAAGAATAGGTAGAGGCAGGACGTAAATTCAAACTTAAATCATCATTTATTTCAAAATTGTAAAAATGAGCAAATACACATGCATCTATTATATTTAATGCGTATATTCCAGCCATTACTATATAACACAAATCTCTATTCCTCTTAAAACTTGTGCGTTTATTATTAAATATTGTCATAAATCTCTCATTCAAATCTGGATTTTGAGTGAGCAATTCCTTCCAAGAAGTCTTCCCTGCTAGAGGAATAGACTCCCATGCTGGATCATCTGGATAGGGAGTTTCTGCATCTTCCTTTAGAGCCTCTACATATCTATACATATCAAAATAAGAAGCTCTATAATCTTTATATTTGGAATTATTCCAAGTGATACCATAATAAGTAGCAGCCATGCCTCCATAAAGTATTGGTAATTTCCAATATTGTTTATTGTAAATCTGTCCTAATCCAGGAATCAAAGCCAATAGCGTGGCTTTGTGAGGAGAATGTACTTCTAATTCTTTAGAAATCTTACTCTTCTTTTCCTTTGAAACTTTATCCTCCTTATTATGACCTAAAAAGCTCAAGAAACCTTTCTTCTTTACAACAGTATCATTTACAGCATATAAATCATCTACCTTACCTCCAGTAGAATTAGAAGTATTAGGATTCACAAATTGTGCCATTACATCTTGAGTATATAGCATCACTATTATAATTATTATTAGATTTTTCAATGTATTTTGTCTAATAATTCAACAATCTTTTCTAATTCATTATCAGATTTAAAAGTAATAACGATTTTCCCTTTCCCCTCATTATTTCTTCTAAATTTAACACGAGTGTTTAAGCATTTTGAAAGTTGGTCTTGTAGTTCTGAATATACTCCAACATCCTCTTTACTAACTTTATTTGATTTTACTTTTTCAGTATTATTAGATGATAATTCTTGTATAATTTCCTCAACTTTTCTAACCGAAAAATTATAATGAATTATTTGTTCAAAAATCATTTGCATCATTTCAGGATCTGTAATTCCCAATAACGCTCTAGCATGTCCCATAGAAATTTTAGATTCTTTTACAGCCTTTTTAATATTATCAGGCAATTTAAGTAATCTAAGATAATTAGCAATAGTGGCACGTTTTTTACCTACTCTTTCACTAAGAGCCTCTTGAGTATATCCACAATCATTAATTAAACTCTGATAAGTATCTGCTATTTCTATTGAGTTTAAGTCCTGTCTTTGAATATTCTCCACCAATGCCATTTCCAAGGTGCTATTAATATCATTATCTAGCACATATGCAGGGATCTTTTCAAGACCAGCAAGTTTTGAAGCTCTATATCTTCGCTCTCCAGCAACTATCTCATATTTCCCATCTTTATTCATCTTCACGGTAATAGGTTGAATAACCCCCAGAGATAATATTGATGAAGACAATTCTTCTAAAGCTTCTTTATTAAATTCCTTTCTTGGCTGAGAAGGATTAGGTATTATATCTGACAAATTAAGCTCCATTATTGAAGAATATTCGCTTTTATTTGTTACGATATCATCCTCTATTGCATCTCCAAGCAATGATCCCAAACCTCTTCCCAAAGCATTCTTTTTTGCCATAAGATTTTATATTTAAAATTATTTTTCATTCTTTTTCAAAAGCTCTCTAGCCAATTTCATATAATCATCAGCTCCTCTACAAACAGCATCATACAATATGGCTGGTTGTCCAAAAGATGGAGCTTCTGCTAATTTTACATTACGGTTTATAATAGTATTAAAAACCATATCTCTAAAATTAGTTCTAACCTCATCTACAACTTGATTAGCTAATCTTTGTCTAACATCATACATTGTAATCAAGAAGCCTTCAATGATAAGACTAGTATTCAATCTCTTTTGTATAAGTTTTATTGTGCTTAACAATTTTCCTAGACCCTCGAGTGAATAATATTCACTTTGTACAGGTATTATTACTGAATCTGCTGCAGTTAATGCATTTACTGTTATAAGTCCAAGAGATGGGGAACAATCTATAATAATGTAATCATATTCGTCCTTAACAGACTTTAACATATTAGACATTATTTTCTCCCTATTCTTTAAGGTAACCATATCTACCTCTGCTCCAACCAAATTTATATCAGAGGGGAGTAAAACTAATTTATTGATTTCTGTTTTAAGAGCCACCTCGTGCACATCTTTTTTAGAAATAAGACATTCGTATATAGTTCTTCCATCCAAAGATCTCACATCAAATCCCAAACCAGAAGTTGCATTACCCTGAGGATCAGCATCAATAAGTAAAATTTTATGATCTAAAACAGCAAGACTAGCAGCTAAATTAACTGAAGTTGTAGTTTTACCAACACCACCCTTTTGATTTGCAATTGCTATCACCTTTGACATAATAACTCCTTTTTATATTTCTATTTTATACATATTATATCTTAACGTGCAAAGATAAGATAAATACCTTAAATCCGCAAGAACATGTTTATTAGCATTAAATAAACCATAATTGTAAAACTGCGAAGTTTAGATAAATAAATAAACTCCTGTATATTGGTAGTCTATTTGATTGTAAAATTACAATATAAATGTCAAGATTTTGTTTTTTAAAAGTTATTTTTATTAACAATTTTTCAAGTGGATGACAATAACCCTTGTATCTAGTTGATTTTCTGTATATTACATCTTTGATTTTTTTAGGTGATTTTTTATAGAAATATTTGAGTATATTTGTAATTTTACAACAAAAATATTACATATATGATTAGTTATCTACAAGTAGAAAATTTAAGCAAAAGATTTGGAGAGCAATTACTCTTTGAAAATATTTCATTCGGTATAGGAAAGGATGATAAAGTTGCAATTATAGCTCCAAATGGTACAGGAAAATCAACAATGCTACAAATTATAGCAGGCAATCAAAAAGCAGACAATGGAAATATCATATTCAAAAATGATTTAACTGTAGGTTATCTTGAACAAAACCCTAAGTTAGATAATAATAATACTATATTTGAAGAAGTTTTCAACTCTGATACGCCCATATTAAAAACAATAAAAGATTATGAGATAGCTGTATCCAAAAATGATTTATCTCAAATGGAAGAATTAATTCCTATGATGGATTCTCTTTCTGCTTGGGATTACGATAACACCATAAAACAGATATTGTCTGAATTAAAAATTGAAACTTACGATAAAAAAATAGCTCACCTTTCTGGAGGACAGAAAAAACGTGTAGGACTAGCTAAAGTATTGATTAGTAATCCAGATTTTTTAATTTTAGATGAACCTACTAACCATTTGGACATAGAAATGACAGAATGGCTAGAAAACTATCTCAATAAATCCAAAAAAACTCTATTAATGGTAACTCATGATAGATATTTCTTAGATAGAGTATGTAATAAAATTGTAGAATTAGATAATAACGAACTTTTCACTTACAATGGAAATTATTCTTACTATTTACAAAAAAGAGACGAGCGTATTAAGGCCTTAACCTCAAGTGTAGAAAAAGCTAGAAATTTATTTAAATCTGAACAAGAATGGATGAGACGCATGCCCCAAGCCAGAGGTCATAAAGCTCAATACAGAATAGATAAATTCTACAAAATACAAGAAGCTGCAAATGTAAACTTAAGTAGTGAAACTATAGAATTAGATATAAAAGGGAAGAGACTTGGGAAAAAGATTCTAGAATTACATAATATCAACAAGAGTTTTAAGGATCAAGTTATAATTAAGAATTTTTCTTATAAATTTGTAAGAGGGGAAAAGATAGGAATTATAGGAAAAAACGGAGTTGGAAAATCAACTTTCTTAAATATTATAACTCAATGTTTAGAACCAGATAGCGGAAATATAGAAATAGGTGAAACTGTTGTATATGGATATTACAAACAAGATGGTATCTCATTTGATAAAAATGATAGAGTTATAGATATTGTAAAAAACATATCTGAAAGCATAGATTTAGGGAATGGCAAAATAATGTCAGCATCTCAATTTTTAGAATATTTCCTATTTGATGACAAAAAGCAATATTCTTTAGTAGAGAAGTTGAGTGGAGGTGAAAAAAGACGTTTATATTTACTTACAGTATTAATAAAAAATCCCAACTTTCTAATACTCGATGAACCTACAAACGATCTTGACATAGTAACACTAAATGTACTCGAAGAATATCTTAAAAGTTTTAAAGGATGTCTTATTATAGTTTCACATGATCGTTTCTTTACCGATAAAATAGTAGATAGAGTTTTTGCATTTAAAGGGAATGGTTTGATTAAAGATTTTCCAGGTAATTATACTCAATACAAGAATAAGACAGAAGAGTATGAGGAAAAATCTAAAAAAGATGCTGAGACTCAAATAAAAACAACAAAATCAAAAACTCACAGAACTCAAAACAGGAAGCCTAAACTAAGTTATAAAGAACGCTTGGAGATGGAAAGTTTAGAAAAAGAAATAAGTACTCTAAATTCTATAAAAAAAGAAATAGAATATGATTTATCCAGCGGAAAACTTAGCTCTAACGAAATTATTGAAAAATCCCAGAGAATTTCAAAGCTTATGGATTTGATTGATGAAAAAGAGTTGAGATGGCTAGAATTAAGTGAAGTTGAAGAATAAGATAGACAAATTTTAAAACTATAGTTATGAATATTATAGAAAAGGTAAATTCTTTTTTTAAAACAAACAGAATTTCCAAAAGTTCAACATTTATTGTAACCGTCAGTGGAGGTCCAGATTCTATGCTTATGCTCCATGTAGCTCTAAGTTTAAAATTGAATTTTATAGCCCTACATTGTAATTTTAATCTCCGTGGACAAGAATCAGATTTGGATGAAAAATTTGTAGTAGATTTCTGCGAAAAACACAAAATAGAGCTTGTAAAAACTCATTTTAATACCATTGAATATTGCAAGACAAAAGGTATTAGCATTGAAATGGGAGCTAGAGATTTACGCTACAATTGGTTTAATAAAATAAAAGAAGAGAAAAAAATAGATTATATACTGATAGCTCACCAATCTGATGACGTGGCTGAAACAATATTCATTAACTTATGCAGAGGAACAGGAATAAGAGGGTTAAGCGGGATAAAAAGCGTTAATGGCAATATACTTAGACCTCTACTTTATGTTTCTCGTAATGAAATAATGCAATATCTCAGAGAGAATAATATAGCTTATAGGATAGATTCCTCAAATAATACTACAGACTATACTAGAAACAAGATAAGACATAAGATACTACCAGTTTGTAAAGAAATTAACCCCTCCTTTTTAAATACTATAAACAATAATTGTAAAAATATTAGGGAAGCAGAAAAGTTATATGATTATGCGATAGATATACTAAAAAACAAAAGTATTTCTTATAAAGACAATGAAATCCGTTTAGACATAAATACAATTATCAATTCTCCCTCTCCCCTTACATTATTGTTTGAAATATTACTCCCCTATGGATTTAACAACCATCAATGCCAAGATATTATAGATAGATCACAATCTATTTCGGGAAAAAAATTTTATAGTAATACACACACTTTAGTAAAAGAAAAGAACTATTGGTCATTGTTTATCAATAATGATGCTAATAATTCAATTCTTTCTATCAATGGGGAAGGTGTATTTAGAAAAGATAATACAGAATTAAATGTAAGTATAGAAGATTTTGATTACAATAGTGAATTTCCTAAAAAGAATGAAATTGCATTGATAGATTATAATTTAGTAAAGTTTCCTCTAACTCTAAGACATTGGGAAGAAGGTGATTCTTTTTACCCCATAGGCAAAAAGAAAATACATAAGAAGGTAAGTGACTTCTTCTGCGACCTAAAATTTACTCAAATAGAAAAATCTTCATGTTTAATACTAAGTAAAGATAATCATATAGTTTGGATTGTTGGCTACAGACCAGATAATAGATATAAAGTATCATCATCCACGACAAAAATAATTAAGATTGTAAGTAAAAAAATTTAAAACAGACAGTAAGCATCTTAAATTACTAAAGATAACCCTTAAATCGACAAAAAAAAGAGACCCTAACAGGGTCTCTTTTTAAACACACTAACAATAAATTTACTACACTTACAAAGCGATATATCTCTATATCGTTGGCAAATATAGTACATCTAAAACGTTTGCGCAAACATTTGTCTATTTTTCTTTAAATTTTAACATCTAACTATCGGCTAAACTTTTTTAAAGTTAACAAGAAATTAAAATTATCTTACTTTTAGTTAAAATAATTAAAATAAAATATTTTTATAACAATTTTATTATCAATTATTTAGCATTATTGATTTTGTAAAATCCTAAAACATCTAAGTGTGCAAAAACAACACAGTTACAATCTTCACATTTTGTTAAATTTAAGTTAATATTAACACAATTGAAATCGTTTGCTTTGATTTTTAGCTACTTTTATAACAAAAGCTAAACAGAATAACTATTTTTTATATACATTTGAAAGTGAAAATAAATAATCAACTAAATAAATTTAACACACATGACAAAAATTAAAGTAGGTATTAATGGTTTCGGACGTATAGGTCGTCTAGTTTTCAGAGCAGCGATGGGTAGAAATGATATTGAAATTGTTGGAATCAATGATCTTATTGATGTAGATTATATGGCATATATGCTTAAATATGATACAATGCACGGTCGTTTTGATGGTACAGTTGAAATTGCAGATGGTAAATTAGTCGTTAATGGTAACGCTATACGTATAACATCTGAAAGAAATCCTGCTGATTTGAAATGGAATGAAGTTGAAGCAGAATATGTTGTAGAATCAACTGGTCTTTTTTTAACAAAAGAAAAAGCTGAAGCTCATATTAGCGCTGGTGCAAAATATGTTGTAATGTCTGCTCCATCTAAGGATGAAACTCCAATGTTCGTATGCGGAGTAAATCTTGATAAATATACAAAAGGTACACAAATAGTTTCTAATGCATCCTGTACTACAAACTGTTTAGCTCCTATAGCTAAAGTACTAAATGACAAATTTGGAATTGTAGACGGATTAATGACTACAGTACATTCTACTACAGCAACTCAAAAAACAGTTGATGGTCCTAGTATGAAAGATTGGAGAGGTGGTCGTGCAGCTTCAGGAAATATAATTCCTTCTTCTACAGGTGCTGCTAAAGCAGTTGGCAAAGTAATTCCTACATTAAACGGTAAACTTACGGGTATGGCTTTACGTGTTCCTACATTGGACGTTTCTGTTGTAGATCTTACTGCTAATTTAGCTAAACCAGCTACTTATGAAGAAATTAAGCTTGCTATGAAAGAAGCTTCTGAAGGCGAATTAAAAGGCGTATTAGAATATGTTGACGAACCACTTGTATCTTCTGATTTCTTAGGTGATCCTAATACATCAATCTTCGATGCTCAAGCAGGTATACAATTAACTCCTACATTTGTAAAAGTTATTGCTTGGTACGACAACGAATGGGGTTATTCAAACAAAGTATTAAGTTTAATTGCTCATATGGCTGAAGTAAACGATTAAATCTAAATATATAAGAATTAACTATTGTTGCCAGCATAGATAATTTCTTAGTATATAAGAATCGAAAGAGGGTGTCCAAAAAGTTTTGGACACCTTTTTTTTTGCATAAAAATTTTTGTCAAATCTGTATTTTTTAGTATCTTTAAACAGTTGAATACAAAAAGAA
>Ga0172378_10004350_pt1 | contig 13286 bp, 12 predicted proteins | sample GrowelOW332metaG_FD_119755 | JGI IMG/M metagenome (GOLD analysis project Ga0172378, IMG submission 119755) | Groundwater microbial communities from an aquifer near a municipal landfill in Southern Ontario, Canada - Pumphouse #3_1 metaG | ecosystem: Environmental > Aquatic > Deep subsurface >...
TATGGCACGTACATACGCATATTTTCCAGCTTCCGTATTTTCGAGTGACTGGCCGCCGACATAGATATAGCTGCCGTCATACGCAGCGGCAGATAAATCCGTCGATGTAAAATCTATCGAATACAGCAACTCCGGCCATGACGAATTTGAGACATCAATGATATCAAGCATACCTCTGTTACTGTTTCCCTGCAGCATATACGTTACAAATGCATATTTGCCGTTCGGACCCATACTCACGTCTGAAGCCTGCATAACGGTACCATCCGGGGCGGAAGGAGACGAAACAACCGCTTTTTCCGTGATAACAGTATCACCCGGTGCACTTACCACCGCCCTGATGTTTTTTGAAGCTGTTGTATCAGAATATGACGATTCATCTGTTGTTTTGACCAGTGTAAGCGTCTGATCCGTGTGAGTAAGCCGCGATGTGTCGGATGGTTCTGACGAGGAACTTGTGGGACAGGATGTATATACAGCTGCTATGATAACTGCCGTAAGACAAACTAAAAATAGTCTTTTCATGCTCACCTCCATTATCAGGATATCCCGTTTTTTCAAAAAAACGAGTACTGCTCTAAAAACATACAAATTTTACATACGATTTTTACTGAAATTCTTTCTGTAATATTTGAATACTTTCTTCCGGGATTTTCTGACTCTTGCACAACTTACCCTTCTTACAATTTCAAACGAGGCTTCTTTGAAGTTTAAACGAGCCTTCTTTCAATTTCAAAAACCTGTTCTTTCAATTTCAAACTCAACATCTTCCGGAATTAATATCAAGGAAATCCGGTATTCAGGACCCAGTACTACGCGGCTGAATGATTTTCCGGAAATACAAAAAAGGCCTGCATTACCTCAGCAACACGCTGTTCAAAAAAAAAGAATATCACTATAGTTACCGTATGAAAAATATACCATCTGTGCCTGTCCCGGGAATAATCGGAGGTCTTGGGCCTGCCTCAACAGTAGATTATTACAACGGTATAATATCTGAATACCGGAAAGTAGTAAAACAGGACGTCTATCCGCAAATTATCATAAACAGTGTAAATATGACTGATATTCTGGATGACGTGGCAGCTAAGTCATATGCCAGTCTTACGGCAAAACTTGCCGATGCAGTGCTGCAGCTGAAAAACGCAGGTGCTGATTTTGCCCTTATTGCATCGAATACTCCGCATGTAGTTTTTGACGAACTGGAAAAAGTGTCTTCTCTTCCTCTTATCAGTATTGTTGATTCTGCTGTTTCATATACTGCAGCCCACGGCTGGAAGCGTATACTGTTTACCGGCACGCTGTTTACCATGAATAATATGTTCTATCCGGAAAAATTCACAAAAGCAGGCATTGAATGCATTATGCCACCGCCGGAAGACCGGGAAAAAATACATCATATCATTTTCCCGGATCTTGAAGCGGGAATAATAACTCCGGAAATGAAAAAAGATTTTCTGGCAGTCTGCAACCCGATTATTAATGCCGCCGCCGCCGGTAAAATGCCTGTCGAGGCTGTTGTACTCGGCTGTACCGAAATACCGCTGCTTATTCATGACGGTGATTTACCGCTTCCGGTTATTAATACGACTGCAATACATATCACTGCCGCAGTAAATTATATGTGCCGTCAATAAACTGCTGCATACGGACATCAATATATTTATCCCTGTGATATACAGGACGGAACATACGGACACCGGCTTTCTTCACGTCGCCGCCGGCCGGTGTTACATCAATTAAAGTTCCGTCGGAAAGTTCTGTCTGAATAAGCCCGTGCGAAATAATAGTTGTTCCCGGTAAAATTTCAACAATTATAGGTGTTGGTTCATCTATCTGCGGAGGATCTACTACAGCTGCAACTGCATGGGAAGGGCTTCACGGAAGTAATACACTGCCGGATGCAGCAATTGTAAAACTTACACGTACGCTTGCAATTATCCCGATTACGCTTATTCTTGCATCCGTACGTATGCGGAAAGAGAAAACGTCCGGTAGCAGGGGAAAACCGATTCTGCTTTTAAAGCCGTTATTTACATTGACTATTACATAAAAAACTGATAATACCAATAGTCATTTATGAAAAATAAATGGAAAGGCTGTAAAATGAGTATCTTTGATATTCTTGGACCCATAATGGTCGGACCTTCAAGTTCTCATACAGCAGGTGCTGTCCGCATAGGACTTATGGCACGGCTGCTGCTCAAACAAAAACCGGTATATGCCGACGTCGGTCTTTCCGGTTCTTTTGCCGCAACGTATCACGGACACGGTACCGACCGGGCAATCGCTGCAGGCCTGCTCGGAATGCAGCCCGACGACATCCGGATTCCTTCCAGTCTGGAAATTGCAGAAGAACAGGGTCTTAGGATTTTCTTTTCTGCCATTGATCTTCCCGATGCTCATCCGAACACGGCAGTCCTTACGCTTCTTGGCGACGGCGGAAACAGAATCGTAATCCAGGCATCTTCAATCGGCGGCGGCCGGATTATGATTAACAAGATCGATGGTATAGAAGTAAACTTTAACGCAGAAATGCCTACACTTATCGTTCATAATTCGGACCAGCCGGGTCACGTCGCACATGTTACGACGCTGCTTTCAAAGAATAAAATAAATATTGCAAGCATGCAGCTTTACCGTAACGAACGGGGAGGATACGCTGTAATGGTAGTCGAAACGGACCAGTGTATACCTGACGATATTATAAACGATATAGAAAAATCCGACGGTGTTATCAAAGTTACCTATGTGAACGGAGGTACGGAAGATGTCGTTTGAATCACTTGCCTCTCTTGTTGAATCCTGTTCAAGAGAAAAAAAAGAGTTCTGGCAGATTGTATGCGAAACAGACATGAAAGAAAGCTGTATGACTGCAGAACAGGAATTTACTAAAATGCGCGGAATGTGGAACGCAATGCTTGCAGCAGCCGATTCATATGACAAAAATCTTGAGTCATCAAGCGGCCTTTCGGGAGGAGACGGAGGCAGATTTGCCGCTTATATTGCCGGAGGTTCACCTCTCTGTGGTGATTTTACCGGTAAGGTCATTGCCTGTGCGCTTCAAATGGCTGAATCAAACGCGTGCATGAAACGTATCGTTGCAGCTCCGACCGCCGGTTCATGCGGTGTTCTTCCTGCAGTCCTTGTACCGCTGTACCGGGATAAAAAAACTACAGAAAATAAAATTATACAAGGACTGTTTGTTTCTGCAGGAATCGGGCAGATAATTGCAAACCGCGCGTCTATTTCCGGTGCGGAAGGCGGCTGCCAGGCAGAAATAGGAGCTGCATCCGCAATGGCTGCAGGAACACTCGTTTTCTTACACAAAGGCACCGCCGGACAGATTATGTATGCTGCAGGATTTGCACTGCAGAATCTGCTTGGCCTCGTCTGTGACCCAGTAGCAGGCCTAGTGGAAGTCCCCTGCATAAAACGGAACGTCGTCGGTACGGTTAACGCTCTTTCGTGCGCGGATATGGCACTTGCAGGCATTGTTCCGAAAATTCCAGCAGATGAGGTTATAGATGCGATGAAACAAGTGGGAAACTGCATGAATACGTCTCTCAAAGAAACAGGGTACGGCGGACTTGCAGCGACACAGACGGGAAAACAGATTGCCGGACGGTTGTATGCCGCCGGACAACCAACAATCACGGTCAGTAAGACAGGGCATTAACCCATCCTCTCAAATAATCAAAGCTATACCGATTAATCGGAATCCATATTACAACAAGTTCAGCACATGGGGGAAATTTAATCCCTATGCAGAAATTTTGTATTTTCTTAGACCTTTCCGCGTCTGAGACCTGATACAATAAGTCCGCAGATTGTAAACGCCGCGCCAAGCGTTCCCATAAACGTAATATTTTCTCCGAGCGCAAAATAGGCAAAGAGAATCGTTACCACAGGAATCAGATAAATACCTATAGTAGCATGTACTGTTCCAAGGATTCTGCATGCTACATTCCATGCAGCAAAGCACAGTGCAGAAGCGGCAACTCCGAGGAACAGCAGGTTCATCCAGTTAACCGGACGGGAAAAACGTTCGCTATTCACCGATGCATCAACTACAACGCGGAAACTTTGATTTCCGCGCATTCCCGGCAGGAACATTCCTGACAGTACGAGCGGAATCATGCACACAAGTGCATAGAAAAATATACGGCGGGTCGCTGCAAGGCTTCTACAGCCGAGCGCGTTGATTTTTGATACAAACAGTGAATAAAATCCCCATGATACGGCTGCAGCAAGAGCCATGAGATCGCCTTCCGGGCTGAAATGAAAAGTAACGGCTCCGTTAAAACTTACAAGCGCAACACCCGCAATTGCAATTAAAAATCCGGTAATGAAAAGTGGTGTAATATGTTTTTCGTGCATGAAAATCTGAGCGGTAAGCGCGGTAAAAATGGGACAGATTGCAACGATAATACTTACATTTGAAGCTGATGTAAACAGTATTGCAGCATTTTCAAGAAACTGATATACGGTGACTCCGCACAAACCTGCCGCAAAAAACAACAGCTCGTCCCTCTTATGTTCAAGATGAAGCGCATGCGGACAAAGTATCCATAAAGTAACATATGCCAGAATAAACCGTACGACAAGTATTTCAAGGGCAGAAAAATCGTTTAAAAGCGACTTTGTGCATACGAATGTAATACCCCATATAAAAATTGTAAAAGCAGCGAGCATAAAACCAGTGAACGTTCTCTGTGAAGGCATATTTTCGGACATGAAATAAATATACCGTATTCGTTTGAACTTTTCATCCATACATTCTACAATACAAATGGAGTTTAGTATGAAAACAATGAAATCACCAAAAGAACTTTCAACGGACAGGAAAATCACGTCGGCCATTGAAGAACTTATTCAGCTTACACCTGAAAAAGATCCGCTGCCGCTCAATGTTGCAGAAGCACTTATGAGCGACCCGGAAATTGAATCGATTCAGAACTACAGTAATACTGTCTCAATAATGCGCCTCGGTTTCAACGATCATGGTCCGGTCCATATGCGTACTGTTACTTATAACGCCATCATCATGATGGGCATTCTTTATAAAGCCGGGGTTCCAATGAATCTGCAGGCAGAAAAAGCCGGGACTTTTGCGGACAGCATGACCGCTGTCATCTTCGCGTCGTTTATGCACGACTTCGGTATGACCATTGGACGGCAGGATCATGAACTGTACAGTGTCTTTCTCGCGCTTCCCATTATCGAAAAATTGCTTGAAAAAGTAATCCCCGGTGAAAACAATCTGGACCGCAGAGTTGCAATCCGTTCGATTGCAATTGAAGGTATCGTCGGCCATATGGGTACCCGCAGGATCCATTCCCTTGAAGCCGGACTCATACTTATTGCCGATGGATGCGATATGACGAAAGGCCGTGCCCGCATTCCGATGGAACTCGACAATGCTCCAAAAATCGGCGACATCCATAAATATTCGGCAAATTCAATTGAACGGGTGGAAATTACTGCCGGAAAAGAAAAACCGATCCGCATTCAGGTTCTTATGTCTGCCGACGTCGGTTTTTTCCAGATAGAAGAAATCCTGCTGCAGAAGATAAACAACAGCCCGGCTAAAAAATATATTGAACTGCTTGCCGGTGTTGAAAATTGCGAAATGAAACAGTACCTGTAACATATGAACAGATTACCGAAACCGAACTATCAGAAACAGCTCGACGCAATTCTGGTCGGAATTGAAAAGCGGTACGAGCTTGCACCCGGCAGAAAACAGACCCTCCTGCTTCACGCCTGCTGCGCACCATGTTCTTCCTATGTATTGGAATATCTTGCATCGTATTTCGAAATCACTGTTTATTATTACAATCCTAATATCTATCCGCCGGAAGAATATTCCCGCCGGCTCGGCGAACTGCAGAATTTTCTCCCGGTATTTCCTCCTGCTGTCCAGAACAACGTAAAACTCGTAACAGCGCAATATAATCCGCAGGAGTATGACAATGCTGTACAGATAGAAAAGACACCGGAACTCGCAGATGAGCCGGAACGAGGAGAACGGTGCAGCCGCTGCTATCTGCTGCGTATGAAAAAGGCATACGAATACGCTGCAGCCGGTGGATTCGACTGGTTTACAACAACACTCTCAATCAGTCCTTTCAAGGATGCCGAAAAGATCAATGCAATAGGTTATGGACTGCAGACAGCAAAGGGACCGAAATTTCTTACGAGCGACTTTAAGAAAAAAAGTGGATTTCTCCGCAGCCTCGAATTGAGCGGTGAATTCAGTTTATATCGTCAGCAGTACTGCGGTTGTAGATATTCATTGAAAAATACTCACCATACTTGATATAATTGTTTCTTATGGAAGACACATCATCCAGAAACCAGAAATCGCAGCGTATCCGCGACGTTATACGTTATATAAAGCGATTTAAAAACGCGGTAGTTGTTATTTATCTTGACGACGAAGTAATCGACTCAACACTTTTTTCCAGTCATATCCGTGACATCAGCCTTATCCATGAAGCAGGGCTGCAGGTACTTATTGTCCCGGGAGCACACAAACGGATTGACGAAATTCTGTCGTCTTCCGATATTCCATGGTCATATAAGAATAATATCCGAATCACAAAACCGGAAGCAATGCCGTCAATAAAAATGGCAGCATTTGACGTTTCCAATACTGTTATGACTGCACTTGCAGCCGATCACCTTACTGCAGTTATCGGCAACTGGATACGAGCCAGAAGCATCGGCGTTATTAACGGTGAAGACTACGGTACAGCCGGTGAAATAGACAAAGTACAGACTGATGCAATACGTACAGTCCTCGCAAACGGCTTTATACCCATTTTTCCATGTATCGGCTGGAGCGCAGCCGGAAAACCGTACAATATTTCATCAATTACGCTCGCGGAAGAAATCGCGGTTCATCTACAGGCAGATAAACTGTTTTTTGTTATGCCGGACGCTGAAATAAATGCAGAACACTTTATTATCCCTGAAAACATAGGTACGTCGGATACAGGCGAAGTTCCGGCCCTGAATCTTGATGAACTGGACGTATTTACCAAGACAAATGTCAATTCAGAAAATACAAAAATAATGTCACTTCTACACCTTGCAAAAAACGCATGCACGTCCGGCGTTTCGCGTGTCCATATTCTTAACGGTTCTCTCGACGGAGCTTTACCCTGTGAAATTTTTTCCGACTTGGGTTCAGGCACTATGATTTACTCAAAAAACTACGGAGGAATCCGTCCGATGACCGACGAAGACGTCCCTGCCGTTCTTTCGATTATGCGTCCGTTTGTCGAACGCGGTAATCTCCTGCCGCGTACGGACAAACAGATACTTGACAATCTGGCGGATTACATTGTGTATGAACTTGACGGAGGAATCCGTGCATGTGCTTCTCTGCACATTTACGATACACATCAGGCAGAAATTGCCGCTGTTGCTGTCGACGAATCATGTGCCAACATCGGTATAGGCCCTAAACTTGTAGAATATCTGATTTACCGCGCAAAAAAAGAAAATATCAGCAGTGTGTTCATACTTACGACACAGGCTTCAGACTGGTTCGAAAGTCTTGGTTTTAAATCGGATAATATTTCTTCGCTGCCTGAAAAACGTAAAGAAATCTGGTCACCCCGGAGAGGATCAAAATTATACAGGCTGGATATCAAATATTAATAATACAACAGCTTAAAAATATTGCGTAAACCATGAATTTTTATTAGTATATGCTATGGAATTATTGGAAGAAAGAATCCGGAAGGACGGAAAGGTACTTCCGGGTAATATTTTAAAAGTAAGCAGTTTTATCAATCATCAGATTGATGTTGAACTGCTTGATAAACTTGGTAAAGAATTTGCACGTCGTTATGCCGGCCAGACAGTAACAAAAATCCTGACTATTGAATCTTCCGGTATAGCTGTAGCATGTGCAACTGCCAGATATTTCAACAAATGTCCGGTTGTATTTGCGAAAAAAAGCTCTTCAAGCAATATCAGTGATGACTGTTACCGTACGTCGGTCTATTCATACACCCATTCTAAAAATTATAACGTCATCGTAGCAAAACAATATCTTACTCCGGCAGATAACATACTTCTTATAGATGACTTTCTTGCAAACGGCAGCGCACTTTCAGGACTCACCGACCTTGTCTGCCAGTCAGGTGCGACACTTGTAGGAGCAGGCATAATTATTGAAAAAGGTTTTCAGGAAGGCGGCGAAATTCTCCGCAAAAGAGGATACCGGATTGAATCACTCGCTATCATAGATTCAATGTCCACTGAAGACGGAATAAAATTCCGTTCATAGTATCCGTAAAAACAAATAACCTGTCCCATTCGAAAAATCGAAAAACATTCCCCTGACAGCAAGAGGCCGCCCTTTCTTTTCGGACAGCCTCTTGTTTATAAAACAGAAACCGATTACGGTAATCAGTTTTTCTTCAATTCAATATCGAATGCTATGTATGCATTTTCAGGAATAACACCAGGATATCCGCGCTCACCATATGCTAAATCAGGCGGAATGACGATTGTACGGCACTCGCCGAGCTTCATATCCTGAACCATAATATCAAAACCAGGAATCATCTGACCGGCTGCCGTCGTAAAAGAAAGAGGCTCACGTCCTTTTGATGTATCAAATACTTTCCCGTCTATCAAATATCCTTTATAGTCAACAGAGACGTTTTTACCTGTTCCTGTTTTGCCGCCGTTTCCCTGCTTTGTAATTTTATAATAAATTCCTTTGCTGTCTTTTTCGTATCCGGGAAAATTTTTTTCTATCGCCTTGATCTGTGAAGCAAATTCTGTTTCTTTTGCAGAAGCAGCTGCTTTTGCCGCCGACATAACAAGTTTATCAAAATCGTCCTGTGAAGCAGTAAATTTTTTTGCCTCGTCACCCTGACGAACGATCGTCACTTTGTTAATCGTATCTCCCTGTTTCATGCTGTCGACAACACTCTGCCCGTCAATAACTCTTCCGAAAATCGTATGTTTTCCGTTAAGCCACGACGTTGGAACTATTGTAATAAAAAACTGACTACCATTCGTATTTGCTCCGGCATTCGCCATGGCAAGAACTCCGGGTTTGTCAAACTTATATTTGTCTGAAATTTCATCAGGAAACGCATATCCAGGACCGCCTGTCCCGTTGCCCTTGGGATCACCTCCCTGAATCATAAAATCCTGATCATCGCCATTTGCTTTACTTATAACACGATGAAATTTAAGACCGTCGTAAAAATGTTTGCCCTTAGCCGCATCAATCGTCCCTTCCGCAAGTCCGACAAAATTCGTTACGGTTAACGGTGTATCTTTGTAATACAGTTCAAGAACAATATTACCCTTTGACGTTTCCATTATGGCAAAAATGCCTTCTTTTCCCTCAAGGGATTTCATACTTTTGTCCATAGGACTGCATCCTCCAAAAAATAACATTACACAGCTGAATAAAATAAATAAAAACGATTTTTTCATATTCATACTTTACCTTCTTTATATCTTTAGAATTGCGATATAAACCACGTATACAACGCATCAAGCCTGTCGTTAAATGCATTATTTATCTGTCTGTCTATCATTTCAACGCGAGGACATCCTATATCGGTAGAAATATATACAAGATACTGTTGTCCACAGTCCATTATAAGCATATTCGCCCTGAACTGATGAGGATCAACAGCTTTAATAATTCCAAACATCATTTTTGTAATATTATTAAATGTGGCATATATCTCGTTTGCAGACTGATAATAATTAATTACATACTTACATCCGCCAAACGTGTGATCATGCTGATATGTATATACAATCTGACCGTCAGCATTTCCTGTATTCTTATCGGAAACAGGGGTATCATCATCAGGTCCGGCAATCATATACGTCCTGCTGTATAACACCAGAGTTTTTTTATAAAAATTCGAGTAATACTCCATGCCTTCCATTTTTGAAATAGAACGAAGTATATGCGCTATACTAGTCATTGATGTATCAGAGCCTGTACCATCTGTCTTTTTTTTACCAATATCATCTTTATTAACAAGATACAGACATTCCGTTATATAACCACTTTTTTTTTCAACTTTATTCGCTGCTACCCGGTCAGAATATGCAGATTCAGGCAACAGCTTAAGCTGCAAATCATTTTGATTGTGCACGAACCGTATCTTTCGTTCAGACTTCAACTGTGATAAATATGGTTCTTTTACTACGTTCTCAAGCGTATACGACTTTGCGCCCCCGGCATCTGCCGCATACGCAGAAAAAACAGTTCCAATATAAAAGAGTATTGTTATACAACATACGGTTAATTTTTTTTTCATCATAAAAAATCAGCACACACCTTTCCAGCTCACACGAACCTGTTTATACAGCCCGTCACCTTCGGATTTTGTATCAATATCAGGAATATCATTGAGAGTTGTATGTATAAGACGGCGCTCAAACGGATTCATCGGTTCAAGCAGAATCGAATTATGAGTCTGATGAACCTTGTCTGCTGTTGTATATGCCAGCCTTACAAGCGATTCCTCACGGCGGATACGGTAATTCTCTGTATCAAGAATAATGCGTACATCTTCATGTCCAAGACGACCTGCATAAATATTTGCAAGAAGCTGAAGAGCATCAAGATTCTTCCCTTTACGTCCTATAAGGATAGACGAATTCTGAGAATCCATCTTTATTCCTATTTTTTGTGGTTCACGGAATACGATTTCTGTCTTAACTTCATATCCCATTTTTTCAATCATCGTATTTATAAATTCTATAAGCTTTCTTTCAAACTCATCCTGCGGAAGCGGATCGGCTACTACTCTTCCGCTGCCCACCGGCATAATATTGTCATTTCCTTCCGTTGCCGCATCAAATGCATCTACGGGGTGAACTCGGATTTTTACATACCCTTTCTTAAACAAAGAGTTTTTTTGTGTTTCAAGAATTTCAATGTCAAACTGATCTCGTTCAAGACCAAGTTCGGCGGCGGCCTTTTCTATAGCCTCTTTTTCGGTTTTGCCTTCATATTCATATGTCATAATCTGTTACCTCTTAATTACGATTATCTTTTTTTATTATTTTTTGCTACTGTAAAAGACTTTGCATTTCTTTCAATAGCTGATTCCTTCTTCTTTGCTTCCATTATTTTGTTAATAACAAGCTGCTGTCCCATCTGAATAAGGTTACTCACAGTCCAGTAAAGCAACAGACCTGACGGTGCATTGTAAAAAATAAAGAAAAATACAATCGGCATACCATACATCATAAATTTCATCTGAGCTGCACTAGTACCGTTACCGACTGCTGTTCCTCCATTCTGTGTTATCTTACCGTATAAAAGCTGTGATGCAAGATAGATGACAGGAAGAATACGGACTGCATTACCAAAAAAAGGAATACTTTTCTTAAAAGTGTATATACTGTCTCCTGCGGACAAATCAGGAATCCATCCTGGAATAAACGATGCTCCGCGGAATTCAAAATAATTATTAAACAGATTGTACATTGCAAAAAGGATAAGAAACTGCAACAGCATCGGCAGACATCCGCCGGCAGGATTATAATCATTTTCTTTGTAGAGCTTACCCATTGCTTCCTGCAGTTTCTGTGGATTGTCCTTATATTTAGCCTGTATGACTGCCATCTGCGGTTGAAGATTCTGCATTTTCAGTGTACTCAGCGACTGTTTTTTCGTAAGAGGAAACATGGCAAATTTGAAAATAACAGTCATAAGAATAATCGAAACACCCCAGTTAGGGATAAGTTTATACAGAATTTCAAGCATCCATTTAAGAATATTCTCAAGCCAGCCGAGCCAGCCGCTTGACTGTAACGATTCAGAGAGTTTAAGTCCGCTGAGCTGCCAGCTGTTATTTTCAGGGACATTGTACCGTCTTAAATCTTTTTCATTACGAGGTCCGAAATACATATAATAAGTATCAGACATATCAGAACCTGAAAATTGTCTACGGGTCAAATATGCCTGTGCATCTGCGTAATCATTTACCTCAACTTTTGAAGAATAATATGTATTACCCATATCAGTGGCATTAGCAGGAATTACAAGAGCCTCAAAATATTTTCCGGCAATACCAGCCCATATATATGATTTATCAAATGACTTGAACTGCTTAGATCCTACACTGATCGTTTTTTTCTTTTCGCCGCTGAAAGAAAGAAATTGCCTGACTTCATACCTGTTCGATTTAGTATTGAAATGAGGCCCTATCTGCGGCGACGTCCGCAGAGTATATGCTGTTCCATTATTATTGAGAACGACATTTCCTTCATCACTGTGTATCATAATCTCAAGTTTAAAAATATATTCACCAGGCTTGAACGTATACCGTTTTCCGAGCGTATATCCGTTGTAATGCTTTGTAAACAGAACTGTATTCTTATCAGGACGCTCGACATTAAACTTGTCGTTCAGAAGTATATCGTCAGGTCCGCCAAATGATATTGCACAAGATCTGTTAAATTCTGAAATACTGTCTGCCATCTGAACTCCTTTACCAGTATCCGTATCGATATGGTTAAGGAGTTCATAATCCACTATATCGCCGCCCTTATTTGTCAGAACAGCCTTTATTTGATCAGTCTTAATCACCACAGTCTGTTCCGGAACTGATTCATCCGTATCGGCCGCCTGTGTAAGAACAGGTTTTTTTTCTGACGAATTTTTAACGATACCGTCACTTACTACAGGCGCTGCTGCAACAGGAGCAGCAGTACTTTGCGTTTTTACAGCTTTTTTTACCGGGCTTAATACAGGTTGCAGAAATATAAATGCACCAATAACAGCTACTGAAAGAACTATGGCCCAAATTGTATTTTTATCCATCGGTTTAAATCTCCATTAATCAGGGAACAGGATCATATCCACCGGCATGATAAGGATTACACCGGAGTATACGTTTGATAGCGAGAAAAAGACCCTTACCAGGTCCGTATTTTCGAATTGCTTCAAGTGCATACTGAGAACACGTCGGTCTGTATCTGCAGCATGGTAGAAACAAAGGGGAAATACAAATTTGATAAGCGTGGATGAAAAAACAGAAAAATTTCGTAAGAAATTTTTTCATTCTTTGATTAATCCTGCCTTTTCGCACAATAATCGAAATTGAACACACCGCGAGCTGAACGAGTCGTTTCCGGGATATGCAAGGAAAAGCATATCATATCCGGTGTTCAGATGTGTTTTAAATAAACGATAGACTTCCCGGCTGTACCGTTTAGACAGATTCCTCTGCACTGCGTTACCGTATCCACGGGGTAAAGGAAAACCTATACGA
>Ga0172378_10004351_pt1 | contig 13284 bp, 22 predicted proteins | sample GrowelOW332metaG_FD_119755 | JGI IMG/M metagenome (GOLD analysis project Ga0172378, IMG submission 119755) | Groundwater microbial communities from an aquifer near a municipal landfill in Southern Ontario, Canada - Pumphouse #3_1 metaG | ecosystem: Environmental > Aquatic > Deep subsurface >...
AACAATCTTTTTTTAATTCATATCGAAACGATAAAATTAGATATATTTATATCCTATAAGGACATATATATATGTGTGTATGGAACAAGCAGAAGAATCTAAAATTGTAGCGAAAATTATCAAAGCTTTCCCAGCTTCAAAAGGCAATTTGTATGACGAATACAATTGGTGTGAAATGGTGATTGAAGTTTTAGATAAGGTCAAGAATTTTTATCTCGATAAAAGCGATACACTTCTGAACGATCTTATGAACGACAACATTGTTGATGAAAAGCGCGAGATTGTGTTCAAGGCAGACCAGAAACGTAGTATCAACATGGAAACTCTCAAAGAAAACGAAGAGTTATTCAACAAACTTGCATTCGTCAAAGAAGCTGACGTTGTAAAAATTGTTGGTAGACCCGCATTAAAAGATCTTGTAAAGACCACACTTAATGACGATGTGAAGTTTGAACGTTTACTCACATGCAACATCACTGATATTGAAGCTGAACTTGGTAAAAAGGAAGCCAATGTATTTATTGATAGCAAGATTGTAAGGAATGTAACACCGATTGTTGTTGAAAAAGGTAAATATCCATGTGATCACTATAAATTTGACAGTATTGATGTATTGAGTGAAGTTTATATTAATGAAGTTGGAAAGACCGCTCCGAAAGCTATATCAAGACTAAAAGTTTAATTATAATATAATGTCTACTCACATTGTATATATACCTAGGTATAAACACGTTGAAACTAGCAATCGAAATTTCGAACGCCGTAAAAATTTATTGAGACTTCTTGATAAAGCGGCGTCCGGACCAACACCGGTTTCTACCGAAAAACCCAAACCACAGTGTGTTGATGAAAAGAAGGATGTTAATGTAGTTGTTAACATTAACATCAATTACAATTGTAAGTGTGATTGTGATTGCAACCATGACACCCGTCGTTGCAAACAGTCTACAAAAGTTCCGTATATTAAAACTAAACCCACTCCAAATAAACCGAAATATTCTCCAGTCAGTGTTGATAAACTGAAAGTTAAACGTATCAACGATGATAAACCCGAAGTAAAAATGCCAACGCATTTATATAGAGATTCATACACCACACCTATCCATTCGGATATCGGTTTAAAATACGATCCGTCGGATTTATGCACAATTTCACAAGTTAGTTCTAAAGATAATACCAACAATGTAATTACAACTACTCATTGGGGTTCTGGAACAACTTCAACAACCAATAATAAAAACGATAATACTATTACAAGAAACGGTGCATATAAAAATTCTGCATCTACAAAATCTATTTAAAAAAATATTTTTTAGTCTATTACATTATAGAGCGGTCCAAACCGTTCTAAATTTTTCTTAAGTTCGCTATTGTTAATTCTGAACTTTGGCATCTTACTAGCTGTATTTCCGACAACTTCGGTATAATAATCTTCTAATTTATACTGTTTTAATAGTGATTTAACTTTGTTTTTACTACATCCAAGGGTTTTCGATATTGCTGTCATGGAATACTTATTATCTATCTGATTTATCATCCATTGTTTATCTATTTGGTTAACCATGCTGTTTTTGACATTATTGTTCGTTACCATTGTATATAATAGAACGATTTATTATGTATATAAAGGATGCGATTTTATTTTTTTAAAAAATGATGTTTTTATCGAAATGTTATCGAAATAAAAAAATTGTGAAATTATACGTTAAAACGCGCCGATATATTGTTGGTAGAGAAACAATTAAATAATCATATCTCTATATATGTATATATGGATACTATATTTGCTCAGAATTTAAAAACCCTTGACGAAAGTAGAAAATGGATTCTTCAAACATTTGAAAATTTAAAAACTGGTCAGACAGATTTATACGATCAAATGCAAGTTTTGAACCAGTTAATCTCCGAACATAAAATTGCATGTGATAATGCTGCCAATGATAAACTTACCGAATCTCAACGTATGTCAGCTTATACTGATGCCGTTAACCTTCGGAAAACAATGAATGCAACATTAGACTCATGGTTCGAAAAATATATTGATATTAGGTTCTGAGGAATAATTGTATGAATACGAGTGAACAAACCAAGATTTATAAAGATTTGAAACATTTGGTAGCTATGTTTGCAGATATTATCAGTACGCAAGATAAGATTTATATGATAGTAACTCAAATCGGTGAAAATGCAACTGCATTATACCCATCTGACAAACCAATTATTTTAGAAGTTCTTGATGCTACTGATGTAATGGTTGATGATATGACAGAAACGGCAAAGATGTTAGATGGATATTTGTCTCCTACACTTGTAGTTACCAAAGCCATGTATGATGATCTGTCGTATAACGAATTTAAAAAGATGTATAATAATGTTCAAAAAATATACCGCGATTATAGAAATGCCTATGATTTTGCATATAAAGTATATGATAGTTATGTACGCAAAGGGTATTACCGGGCCGTTAAATACTATAAAGGTGTTTAATACATACTTATTTTTAAATAGTTTAAAATTTATACTATATAGTAATGACTACTATAAACGATATTTACGAATTCACGAAAAAAAATATTTCAGAATCATTACAACCAAATTCTGTTTTTGATTTTTCTGATAAATTCAATACCGAATTATTCAGAATTGCAGATGAAGTATTAGAAAACTCAATGCAGTATGAACAAGTTTCACCATATAGTTTTGATATTCCAGATGATGTGAAATCTCAACTCAATGAGCGTAACGCTATTGCCGATGAATACAAAGATTGGTCTCTTACTCCAGAGGGAGAAGAATTTATTGAGAATTATTTTACAGAACTTGAAAAAGAATTGACATCATCTATCATGGTATATGAAATTAAAAAGTTCGAAGATGCCGTTGATATGTTTGGATCTTTGTATTATAAAGAATTATCATCCTATAATTTAAATACAATAGCAAAAGATATCGCCGATTATTGTATTCCAGATGATTTTAATGATTATCCAAACGGATACCCAGGTGAAGGAATCGATGGTATATATGAGTTTATTATGGACGAAATTGCAGCTGTAATACCAGATTATAGTTCTGTAGATGAATTGTTCGAATAAAATCTTTCCAATACTTTTTTATTATTCTAACTTCAATGTATTAATAATGATTATTAACGATATTGTAATTGTATATCCAGGAATATACGAAACAAAATGTCATATTATTGAAAATCTGGATAATATAGAATATCGTAAAATAAAAGTATCATGTAATAAAATGCCAGTTATTTTTAATAACGATATGTGGGAGTATGGATATATCGATATTTCATCTATCCAAGAATATACTATCCTACATACGAAAAAATCTGATATACCGAGTATAAGGTCCGGTGATATTCTAATTAAAACGTCAGGACGCCAGCTTCTACCGGTCTTAACGACGTCTGAACTATCCGGATATACGTTTACCTCATCGTATGTATTACTTCGCCCCAGACGCACGGTATATACAACGAGATTGTATGATACTGTAAAGACATTGATTGCAGAGAATCCTAGATATACAATATCCGATATTTTAAAACATAGTATAGAACAACTATAATTATATATTATCGACACCTAATGTTTACATATGAATTTGCCAAAAATTGGAATATTTGAAAATATAATAATTACTCTTCAAGAAGATATTCTTGATTATTTGAAAAATATTAATGGAGAAGATGATCTTGAAGAGTTTACCCATAATATAGCAGATTATTATATGTATAACAATATACCATTTCCAAACAAATATAATTTCACTGTAGAACAATTACAGGTATATCGTAAAAATGTATATGTTGATATTTATCGATTTTTACGAAAATATTTCAGTGATAATTTCGAATATATATCAAATATAATAATAAAATCTGTCGGTTTAGATAAATATACCGAACTTATAAAAACAATATCTGAAGAATATTCTATAACAGACGATATTGAAATAATTAATATCTTATTGTTTACATATTTCCTCAGTAAAATTGAATATATTGAAAATGAAACTCACAAGAGTATTTTTAATACTATCGGAACTGAGTATTTCAACTATATTTACGATATAATGATTGATAAGTATAAAACCGACACTTTGCATTTGATGTTTGTTGAATAAATGGAAACTATTATATATACATATATCGTATATATATTGTAATGACAACATTAAAATTTGAAGAATTGCACCCTAAAATTAACTGGTCCGGTATTGCTGGTATCTGCCCAAGGTGTGGAGATGTTATCGTATCGATTTACAATAAACGACCAAAATTTGAGCACGATTACGTATCTTGTGGCTGTAAGACGTCTATGTTAGATAACGGCGAAGCATACGCACGTATGGGTGGGAATATAATTTATCTTGGAATTGTTAATAAAAATTCGAAGTATGTTCTGACTTGGAATAATGAAGATATTGAACTTGAAGATTATTATGCTCTGGTAAACCGTGTAAAGTTTATTTTTATAACGAAAAAAGATAATGAGAACTTTACAACCATTAAAGTAAAAGTTGTAAATGAATAATTTTCTTTTTTATACTTCCGGTATGAAATCTGGATGTTTTATGAAATATTCTTCTGCCAAATTATAAGTAGCATCGACATAATCACTTAATACAGATTTATAGATATCTTCGTAATACAACGAAAATGCAGCTTGTAAATTATATTCATCGTCGAAATAATTTTCGAGAAATTCTTTGTTTTTGATATTATTTTTAATATCATATTCTTGATAATCTACATATTCATGAGTAGTATATGACATATAATAATCTACAATTATTTTTTTAATAGCATTGTGATTTTTATTTACGAAATCTTCTACATAATAATCATATACGTTTGAAAATCCATCTGAGAACGAATCATAATAATCATGATATACATTCTTATAATAATCTGCATGTCTTGGGAACGTATAATAATAACCCAAATATCCTTGGTTAGAAATATAATATTCATCTTCTTTTAATATACGATTTGTAATAATTCCTATCAAATCTTCGAAAATCCCGTATGATATATTCATAGTATATTATTGTATATACATTATATATTAATATTACTGTATTAGTTATTGGGATTACATTTATATGATAATAGTTTATAATATATATGACATGTCATATATATTGGATGAAGCATATAGATTGTTCGTAAAATGTGCGGCGGAAATATTAACCGATAACGGTATTACAAAAAAGTTCCTTGAAGATCGCGATGTATCTGAAATGGACGTTATTGTTGATAGTCTTACCGGGGAAAATCCTAAGTTAAAGGATATCGATTTTGATTGTTATTCGCAGATAATCGAATATTGTACCAGAGAAATTGTTGTAACTTTAGAAGATGCATATGAATATTTGTCTGAACATTTTGAAGATGACGAAGAAATGTTCATTTCTGAAGCTGAGTCTTTCGGAACAGTTGGTCATTCTGAATTAAATGAATATCAACAAAAACAAAAGTCTGATGGTTATACACAACCCATTTGGATGTATATGGATAAGTATGATGTAATATCGTTAACCGACGATATAGTGTGGCGTGGAAATGATTCGTTAGACTGGCAACTCGACGAACGTACAGGATTTAAAATCTGGAAATTGTTAAAATAGATTAAACTGGTTTAGAACCAGTTTCATTTTTCCAATACGAATCGTCTGGCAAAGTGGCAGATTCTTCAATATTAGCATTATTTATATAATTGTTTGTAGTAGTATCTATTTTAGGTGGAGAATTTAAAATATCAAACGGAGAATTGGAAACTACATTTTTATCAGTTTTAATATCAATTTCTTGATCGTCCATGGTATCGTCAGTCAATTCATTTTCTTCTGGGTTATCTTCTTCGTAATCGTCATAGGTAGGTTTGGCATATTCAGTTGCGTCTATATCATCGACAATATATTGTGCATATTTTTCTGCCAAATCTGATTCTGCAAACAATTCGTTAGAATTCAACAATGATATGATTTGATTGAAATATGAATTTCCATACTGAAGCAATGTAATATATGCAATGTTATCTGGTTCCGAGATTGCATCTGCATAGAAATGAATTGCATCATTATACATTGACACAATGAACGTTGAATTTTCATCGTTTGTATATTCTACATCATCGATATTATTAACAAAATCTAAGAACAACTGGAAAGTAGAGCTAATTACATCGATATATTCGTCGGCAGTATTTGCATTAAATTCAATTGCATAATTGGCAAAATCATACGGATCTTTTTCAAACAGAATTGCTGCGTCGATATATGATTTTGAAGCTACGAATTTTCGCATATCCTTTGGTGTAAGATTGCCAAATACAACTCCATACTGATCGGGTGATATAATCTGAAAATGTTCTAACTCTTCACTATCTACATCGCAGAATTCTTGAATGGTGGCGATTAAATCATCTGCTTCATCTTCGTTTTTAAATTTTCCAACCCACTGGTAACCATCCCATTCGGTATCTAACATATCCCATAATACGTTTGTGTATTCATAGATATCTTTCATGACTTGGTTAATTGATTTTAGTGTCAGCAATGGGTTTATTGACCATATGAATCCATTATTTGTCAACAGACTAAAATCGTCTGGAGAAGATTCTAAACCATATTTTGCATATAATTTCCCGTCGTCTAAAATAAGATATAATGTTTGATTATTATAAACACCATTATAAATGGTATATGTTGTTTTTGTTATTGGAACTAATTTTATAGCCATAGTATAATATTGGTGTAAAATAGTAATAAAGATATGCGTGGAAAATGTTAGTAGATTGGATAAATATACCAATCGTTACCATTACTATCTGAATTAATGGCAATATAATCTTCATATGAAAGAACATTATATTCATAATCGTCTATTTTTGCAAATACATATTTTACAAATTTGTCAATGTTAAAATCTGATTTTTTAATCGCGTCATTTATAGCAGATGTTATATATTTTTTCTTAATATCTGAATTTGAGACATTTGCAAAGGTTATATCTTTATAAGATTGTGATACGAAATTTGCAATGTTAAAGTCTGGATATTCATCTATAAGACAATCAATATAATCTATTACGTTATCCATTACATATTCACAATACATTTCATATATTTCATCTTCGGTCAATACAATAAATTTGTCTGAATTATAATAGAAAATATTTTGTCCAGATTGTGATATTTCGGTATTCTCGTCTATATGTGAATACATATCGTATAAAAATTCTGAAAAAGCTTCTAATCTATCGTCTGTATTAATTGTCATAATTATATATTATGGTTATATACTGATAAATATTTGTATGGATATAACTCTCGACATTAACTTTATATAATTATATTTATAATATATATGCTATGGCAGAAAGCGTATTTAATAGATCATATCGTTTATATATCCAAGTTGCAGCCGATGTTCTTAAAAAGAATGATATCACCAAAGATTTTCTTGAACAATATGATGTATCTGTAATGGATGTGATTTTACATAGTTTAACTGGAGAAAATAAAAATTTAACCAATGTAAATATTGGAGATTTATATGTTGATATTACCGAATTATGTGCAAATAAATTTACTCTTGATTTGGAAGATGCATTTGATATTTTAGATAATATTGGAGAAAAAGCATTTGTTGATAAAATTCTTTCCGAAGGAGATTTGAGTCAAAAAGAACTCGATACTTATTTCGATGCAAGATTGGAAGATGATAGAGGTTATAGTCCAATATGGTTGTATATGGAAGAATTATCAGATTTAATTATATATGTTGCCAATGATATTTTGTGGAATGACGATATTTCGTTAGATTGGCAACTTGACGACGATATTGGAGATAAAATCTATAAATTATTAAAATAATTCTTTTTTAATAATATTAAATTATAGGGTTATATTTTTATATTTATCTGATATACTATATTATATATGGCAGATATATTTAACGAAGCATTACAATTGTATATCAAAACTACAACTGATGTTCTTAACGAAGAAGGAATAACAAAACAATTTTGTGATGATCATGATGTGCTCCCAATGGACGTTGTTTTATTTAGTTTAACCGGAGATGATCCGAAACTGAAAAATGAAAATATTGGAGATATCTATACCAAAATTTTGGAAAGATGTTCGCGAGATTTTAGAGATATATCAATTGACGAAGCATATGAATATTTAGATACATATGTTTTGGATGAAGAATATCTTTATAATTTACAAAATTATAAAGAATATTCTCAATCAGATATCGACAAAATTGAGCAAAAGCAACAAGATGAAGGTGATAAACTTGGAGCTTGGTATTATGTAAATGATAACGTTTCAACTATATCAATTGTTCAAGACTTAATATGGTATAGTGAAGATTCTATTATATGGCAAATTGATAATAATCTGTCGGAAAAAGTTTATAGATTGATAAAAGATTGAAATTTTATTTCAATATTTTTAATTATTTTAATAATTTTAATTATTTTAATAATTGTATTTACAAATCGTAGCATTACTATAATTATTTATACTATATATACCAATTAATATGTATGGTAGAAAATTATATTTTAGATGATGTTTATAAAAATCTTAAAAATTCGATAGACGAATTTGATGAAAAATACAATGAATTTATTCGAATGTTACAATTTACACATACATTGTACACTGTGCAAAAAAATCTCGAATCGGCAACTCAGTATTCGGAAAATGCATACGATTCATTGATTGAAATGAAAAAACTGATGAACAAAATTGTATCACTTAGTGAAGATTATATTGGTGAAATCCAGGACGAGTATCTTATTATGTCAGAAGAAAGTATTTAATTATTTTCTTTCTTTTCTCCACCGGGCCTTATCCGAATCGATAATTCTGTTTTAATCGATGGAACGATTGTATCTTTCAATGGTATATTATTGACTCTTTTATCTTCTTCCTCCAGATAATTAATATATAAAATTTTAATTTTCTGTTCTTCGTGAGTTATCCGGTTTATATATCTGGCAATAGTATTAATTCCCCGATACTCGGTAATGGTATGTTCTCGATCAAGATAAAGAATTTCCCAGCGTTTATAATAAACACATGCATCTCGCAAAAATAACGTTTGCACGGTAGGTTTTTCTATATAATCTGGATCGTTCTTATCTAAAATAATTTCACATATAATATCAAAATTCATAATTCATTATATTGTATGTAACAATATATAAATATTATTATATTAAAATTTAAAAAAGTTGGAATTAACGATTACTTACATAACCATATTCGGTTTCGAAATAATCATTAATAGCACAATCTCGTCCAAAAGCTTCGTAATCGAAATATCTTTCTAAAGTCTCTTTTCCAAGTTCTTCCGGACCACCATAAATTTCATCTACAATATAATACCCAAGATCTTCTTCGGTATTTACTTCTATAAACTCATAATCATCTAAACTGTTTATAATATCGGCAATGGTGTTTAATCCAGATACATGACATTCAAGAACAGCCTTACATTTTTCTTCGTCTGAATCACTAACTCCACTTAATGCTTCTCCAATTTCATTTAATGTATCGATACGTTCATATTCTCCAAGGGCATCATAAATTGTTGGAATCTCACAATCATAATCAGTAAAGAATACTTCTTCGTATATACGTCCACGTGTATCTGTTCCAATACCAATTTCTTTTAAAACTTCTGCGTAATCATCTTCATCAATAGGTAATGTTATCCATTTGCCTACTAATTCACCTTCGTTATATTTACCAAGGTTAGTAACATATGCTTTTAATTCCATACACATATATATGTTGGAAATAGTATTTTAATGTAAGCGTATATCCATCAATTAACAAACTATTTTAACAGATACAACTATTAATATATAATGTCAAATGAGTATATTTGTGGAGATGTTCTAAAAGAATTAAAAGATGCAAAATTCGATCTTATTATTACATCACCTCCATACAATATCGGTAAAAATTACAATTATTATAACGATTGTAAATCCGACGAAGAGTATTTAAACTGGATGTATCAGGTATATACCAAACTTTACAATTGTATGTCAGACAACGGTTCATTATATCTTAACTTAGGATCTAATTTAAAGAACGCCGTGCTGCCTATCAAGACCATTTTACAAGCAACTAACGCCGGTTTCGTCTTACAGAATACCATTATGTGGGTAAAGTCCATTGCAATTCCAAACGACGAAACTAGAGATGGTATAGGCTTTACTGCCGGGCATTATACACCGATACAATCTGAACGGTATCATCACTCCGGGTTCGAATATATCTTTCATTTAACAAAGAATGGTAACGTTAAAATTAATAAAACCAATACTGCGGTATCTCACAAAGACAAATCAAATGATAATCGATGGCAAAATGATTTGAGAGATAGAGGAAACGTTTGGTTCATTCCGTATGATACTGTCCAGGATAAGAAAAAACATCCGGCACAATTCCCACAGCGGTTAGTGGAAATGTGCATTCTGGATTTCGGACAGAAACCGAATTGTATATTAGATCCGTTTTGTGGAATTGGAACAGTTGGTAAAGTAGCTAAAAAATATGGCTATAATTCATTAGGATACGATATCGATCCGACGTATGTAAAAATAGCAAACGAAGAATGAGTATCAATATTTGTATATTATTATATCATATAAATATATAATGAAAGAAATTACCGAAACACTTATATATAAAGATTGGGATGAACTCGCATCTGACGAAAAGCGCATTGTTATGAACTATTTGTCTAAAAATGAACCTTTTATTAATACGATGGATTATTATGCTTTAAATAAATTGAATCGGGCAATTTATAATGAACTTAATAGAATGGACGGTGGTTTTCAGGTAAAAGATTTTGTCATTGGTGACAAAGGTTTAATTGGATGGTCAAGTTTTTATTATGATGGTCGTGAATCAATTGTTGTAGATAATGATTTGACACTTTATGTAGATTGTATATATGATATTGAAGATCATATTGATACAATATATATGGAAGATTTAGTATTCGATTATAGTGGTCGAATATCATATGATGATTTTGAAAAATTCGAAACTTCTGATTTATATAAAGATGTAACAAAAGAGTTACTTCAAAATATTCGACGCAAATATGCCGCGTTTCTTAAAAAAGCATATGCGATTTATACTGAATATGTATCCGATTCAGATTATACCAATGTAAAATCTATCGAAAATTTCGTAAAATATGGTATTGAACCCATATATTTTGTATTTGATATATCTGAAAATTTCTTAAAATATACACGTGCTGATTATTAAACTATCTTTTTTTACATATTAACATTTATATATATATATCTCCTATAATTATATATGAGAATCGTTACAAAAGAATTTACTCACAAAGAATGGTCGGAACTTACCGAAAAAGAAAAAGAAACTGTTCAAACTAAAATGGCAGCTGATTCCGATTTTATGTACATGCTGAGTGATTATGCACTTATGGCTGTACAGGACGAAGTTGATTATCTTATAAATGAAGAAAATAAAAGTTTTAATCTCAAAAAGTTTTATTTCGATTATGGTTATGTTCAGAGCTTAGAAGGTTTTGAATATATTGGTAAAGATAGTATAAATGTGAATGGTGATTATGTATTGTATGTCTATGAAATAAACCCAGAGAATGTAGAAAATTTACAAGTATCTGATTTATCATTTGATTGGGAAAGTATCAATGATGATCATCTTACAGAAGAACAAATCATGGATATGAATAATGGTTATTTTGACAAAGTAAAAGAAAAAGAACTTTTTAATATTGTAAATGCAAAATATGAAGATTTTCTTGATACATTACATGGGATTATGAGAGATTACGAAGCCAATACAAATCCATATGACAAAGAAAATTTCGAATCATATACGGAATGTTACGAATTTATATTCGATGAAGATGGCAAATTTGTAAATTATACATCTTAATATTATCTTTTTTTACAATAACAAAGTATATATATTAATGTAACATAGTATATGGTATGGAAACTGTAGAAAAATCATGGTATGATCTTACTCGTGATGAAAAAAGAAACGTTGCTGAAAACATCTATTATTATTCGTATTCGATAAAAATGACAATTTTGTAGATTGGGTGTACGTATAATGACAATAATTATTTGGCATAGTGGAAATCGGTAGTTAAAAGAATCCATATAGATTTATTATTGGTATATACTTCATTGTTGATTTCATCTAATCTATCCATTAAATCATCTTCGTATGGGTTTTGTCTAACGGTTAATACCAATATAGGATTGTCATTATTAAATACATCTTTTAAATTTATAAGAATGGTTACATCATTACCATATTCTTCGCGAATCCGCATTGCCGCATATACAATATCAATTTCTGAATTTGAATATGTATTGATATAATTTGAAATTTTATCAAAATCGGTTATTTGAACGTTTAGTATATTTTGTAATATATATAAAACTTTTTTATTTGACATAATGCTAATGTGGGGATTTGAACCCCAGTCGCAAGCGTGAAAGGCATGCATGATTGGCCACTACACTACAATAGCAAACGGTTTAATTGGGAATCGAACCCAAGTCGAAGCTGTGACAGAGCTTCATGATAACCTCTACACTATTAAACCTTATATTCAATCTCCTAAGAGATATGTTCCCGCCAGGACTCGAACCTGGGTCGCACGCACCGATATGTGCCCACCTAAATACATAGGCTGCTACAAGGCACATAAAGGCGTACATGATAGTCCACCTACACTACGGGAACAATATTGGGATGTTGGTTTCATTTTGCGTTGAACATAACCCAATAAGAACGCTTTTCCCATACTAGAAATGGGTCATCTAATCATATTTCCAACCAGCTAGTGGTGAAAAATCACGTGCTTTTTCATCTATTCTAGTTTTGATATGATAGATTGCCATATTGGGAATCGAACCCAAATTGAAACTATAACGAAGTTTCACGATAGACCATTATACTATTAAAGCATATTATAATATTATTTATAGTGGTATTATAATCCACAATGTTTCCTATGGGATTTGAACCCATATTATACCAAGTATAGGAAACTGGCGCACTGTTTCTTTTTTTAAAAGATGAAACTTAGTGCAGCGAAAGATCTTTTTTTCTAATTAGTCATCACATATAAGTTATATAGCACATTACAATTTTCTAATAATTTTCATATTAGCTACTTACTTCTATTATTAGATTGTTGTAACAT
>Ga0172378_10004352_pt1 | contig 13283 bp, 18 predicted proteins | sample GrowelOW332metaG_FD_119755 | JGI IMG/M metagenome (GOLD analysis project Ga0172378, IMG submission 119755) | Groundwater microbial communities from an aquifer near a municipal landfill in Southern Ontario, Canada - Pumphouse #3_1 metaG | ecosystem: Environmental > Aquatic > Deep subsurface >...
AACGGCATTTTTGAACTTGAAATGCAGTATCCGATTACAGGAATCCATTATGAAGAAATAAAAACACGAAACATTATTTTTGCACCTCCAAGCCCCATAGACAACGCGCAGCCATTTCGCATTTATAGGATTACCAAACCGCTCAACGGAAATATAACGATTTATGGTGAACACATCAGTTATGATCTATCCGGAATCCCTGTGTCTCCATTTACAGCTGGGAGCACGGCAGAAGCTATGTCCAAGCTGCAAAGCAGCGCGGCAATCGAAAGCCCGTTTACTTTTTGGACGGATAAAGAAACGGTTGCAACAATGTCTGTAGTGGCACCAGCGTCCACGCGTTCGTTGCTAGGTGGTCAACAAGGCAGCGTATTAGATGTATATGGCGGAGAATATCAATTTGACCGATACACCGTTCGTCTATATAACCAGCGCGGAATGAATCGCGGGGTATCTATCAGGTATGGTAAAAATCTTACTAGCCTTGAACAAGACGAAAACATTTCCAGCGTTTATACAGGCGTTTATCCATATTGGATGGATGCCGATAACAACCTTGTCACACTTCCTGAAAAAATTCTAAACGCTCCTGGCACATATAATTTTACACGAATCATGGCGCTGGATTTATCGCAAGAGTTTGAAAGCGCGCCTACGGAGGAGCAGCTAAGGAACCGCGCTAATACATACATGACGGCAAATAACATTGGCGTGCCCAAAGTAAGCCTGGATGTATCGTTTATTCAGCTTGAGCAGACCGAAGAATATAAAAACATTGCGCTTTTGGAACGCGTAGAACTTTGCGATACGGTAAATGTTGAGTTCCCGGAATTGGGAGTGTCTGCAACGGCCAAATGCGTAAAAACCGTTTATGATGTGCTGCAAGAGCGATATAAAAGTGTGGAGCTTGGCGAAGCGCGCACCAATATTGCAGATACAATTGCAGATCAGCAGCAAAAAATAGAAAAAGCACCGACAACGAGCGCAATGCAACAGGCCATAAACAATGCTACAAATCAGATTACAGGCAATAAAGGCGGATATGTAATATTGCACAGCTCTACGGGCAGCAAAGAACCAGATGAAATCCTTATTATGGATACTCCGGAGATTTCAACGGCAACGAAAGTTTGGCGTTGGAACAAGTCCGGGCTTGGGTATAGTTCGAGTGGATATAACGGGCCGTATGGATTAGCAATGACGCAGGACGGCGCGATTGTAGCAGACTTCATCACGACAGGCGTGCTGACAGCAAACCTTATCAAAGCAGGCGTTTTGCAGAGTTTGAATGGTGCGTCAAGTATTAATATGGATACTGGAGAAGCTAAGCTTTCTGGTTCACTCGAAACGAAATCTGGAACTGAAGGAGATATTGCTCATATAGATATGGGAGGCATTTGGGTTGAACAACCGTCCGGCATTCGCCGTGGTTTATATACAACCGAAAACAAAGATGTTATCGCAAATCTTGATATGTTAGTGCTCACACCAAAAGATATATCACAAAGTGTTTGGGGTGGAGAGGCAAAAGTAAAGTTGGACATCAAATCAAATGGTCATGGAGACATAGGCGTTTTCAATGCTTCTCATGATAAATCTCTTTCCCTTGGGTTTTCTGGGGAATATCCATGCTTGTTTTTTAACGCTTCTGCGGTTTTGTGGAAGGAATCATCTGGGAATGTTGTGGCTTATCTCAATGTTATCAATGGCAAATCGGTATCATGGACGTACAGCAATGAACTAGGGAAATATGTTTTAACAGGAACATAGGAGGCAACATGCAAGTAACAAAAAACATAACGCTTGATTTACTTGAAACGGGTAGTCCGGTCATTATAAAGGCAAAACAAAACGACCGAAACACACGGTATATTGCGGCACATCTATACGTTGATGGTCTAGCCTATCCTGTGCCCAGCGGAACAGAGATTGCTTTCCGGTATAAAAAACCAGACGGCACAGCGGGCTTTTATGACACGCTGACGGACAACTCTCCTGCCATTACTGTATCTGGCAATACAGTTACAGTAGAACTTGTGGAACAGGTATTGACCGCGGCAGGGTGCGTCCATTGCGAAATCAACATGTATAATGCCGCCTCGGAAAAACTTACAACATTTACGTTTGAAATTTCTGTAGAGGAAAGCGTCCTGACTGACGCAGAAATCATCTCAAGCGATTATTACAACGTACTTACAGCGGAAATTGCAAAAGCGCTACAAGCCGTAACTGATGCGACAGAACAAGCCGAGAACGCCGCACAAAGCGCACAGAATGCCGCAGATAGCGCCGCAATGTCCAAGGACTGGGCTGCTGGCCAACCCGTTACATACAGCGGCGCCCCCGTCTCCATCGCCTACGCGGGAGCGCAGCGTATCGCATCCATAACCGCCTACGGCGAGAACGCACAGGGCGGTACTACGGAGGCTCCTGTGGCGCTCTCGGGTATATCGTCCGTTACGGTAAACGATGATGTTACCGAGCTGCCAATTCCGCGCCCGCTGCGGCGTGTGGGAGATGTCAAGGATAAGTGCGTCACGCGGCAAGAGCATGAAGGTGTCGAAAAGCTCGTTGTGACGTACAATGTGGGTTACATTGCCAGCTATGCGGGCGAAAGTATCACAACGGCGTGGATATCCAGCACGGGAGCACTTTCCACAGGCGCAGAAGTTGCCTATGTGCTCAGTTCTCCCGAAGTGTACGCTACGGACCCGCTGGACATTGACAACGCCGCGGGCCCGCTCACCGTCATGACGGGCGGGGAGGTCGAGGTGCGGATGACGGAGCTGGTTGGGACGCGCAGCGACGTGTCAAATAACACCGTAGCATTCTCCGAAGCGTCACAGGATACAGATATTCAGACGGGGGAAAAGCTGACCGTGCTGTTCGGGAAGATAAAGAAGCGGTTTTCGGCGATGCTGGCCGCGATTGCAGACCGGTACACAAAAGCTGAGGCGGAGGCACGGTTTATGCCGAACCTGAACCTGCTTGATAACAGCGATTTCACGAATCCGGTGAATCAGCGGAATGGGTCTGGAACAATCAGCGCCTCAGGATATTTTATCGACCGCTGGAAACTTGTGTCTGGTACAGTACAGATTACAGCGAATGGACTTGTGCTGAACGGTATAATTTCGCAGATACTCGAAAATGCGGCAGGCACTGACGTTACCGCGAGCGCAAGCGCAGGGACGGCGAGTTACGATAATAGCACAAAAACCTTTACACTCACAGCAACCGGACAGACCATCACATGGGCCAAACTGGAAAAAGGCAGCGTGGCTACGCCGTATGTGCCGAATGGGTACGGGGCGGAGCTATCGGAATGCTTGAGATACTATTACCAAGTGTCTTCTCTTAGAACATTCGGGCAACAACATACTGGTGCAGGAACGTACGTGAATATAATTCTTCCTCAAGTCATGAGGGTTACGCCTACTGTGAGCGCACCCGGCGAATGGACTATACGATTTAACGAAATGGATAAAAAGGCGACTGTTTCGTCCGTAAATTCTTTGACTGGAAATACATTAAATTTAACCATGAGCACTATTGCTGGTGGAACCTACATTGGCCCTTTGTACGCTTTTTATGATGGCAAAATTACATTTTCTGCAGACCTTTAAATGGGGGAAAATATCATGGAAGATAAATATACCGTATATGTCCGCACGGACGAAGCGGGGCGCATTATTGAAGTGAACAGCAGCGCGTTTCTGGCCGACACGGCGGGTTGGACGGCCATTGATGAGGGCTACAGCGATAAGTACCACCACGCGCAAGGCAACTACTTTGCATTGCCGCTGTACGGGCCGGATGGCTGCGCGAACTACAAGCTGGCAGACGGCGCACCCGTAGAGCGCACAGAGGCGGAGAAGGCAGCAGGGATTGCTGCGTCATTTAGCTACACACCGCTGATGTCGCTTTCCGCAGACTTGTGAGGAGGCAATCATGGTAAACAACACAGTACACACCATCACCCTATCCGGCTACACCGCTACTGCCGAAGGCAACTGCTGGGCGCTACAGCTCGGTACGTGGGACAGCTACGGCATCGAACAGATCCAGCTTGCACTTGGCCCGGAGTGGGAGGGGCTTGTCATCACGGCAACGTTCACGCCGCCGAAAGGTAGAAAAGCCGTTAAGGTGGTAGTCGATTCCTCAGGCCTGTTTGATGTGCCGCAGGAGGCTACAGCGCTCTCTGGACATGGCACGATTACCTTTGCCGGCAGCACTTCCGGCCAGCAACGCATCAGCGTCGACGTGCCGTATGGGGTGGGAACCCACGCGGCAATCGACGGCGTCACGCCGACGCCCACGCCGAGCGAGTGGGCGCAGTTTGTTGCCCAAGTGCAGCAGGCCAGAGACGACGCCGAAGCGGCGGCACAAGCCGCAGCTGGAAGCGCGCAGGAAGCTCAGAACATCGTAGACGGCGCGGTGCAGGCCGTAGAAAATACCGGGCGGGAGCAGTCCGAGGCGGTCGCCGCTGCTGGTGACACGCAGATTGGACGCATCAACACCGCATCTGACACTGCGCTGAAAAACATTGCAGACACCAAAGCCGGTGCGCTGGCAGAGGTTACCGCAGAGGGCGGCAAGCAAATCGGGCTTATTGGTGACACGGCTGCCGGAGCGCTGGACGATATCAAGTCCGCCAAAGACGGAGCACTGACGGAAATTTCCGCAGAGGGCCAGACGCAGAAAAGCACCGTCGCAGCGGAAGGTGAAAAACAGCTCGAAGCGGTCACAAAGAAGGCCGCAACAGCAGAGGCGGCCGCAAAACGCGCAGAAGATGCGGCGCAGAGCTTTGGTGTTGGTGTGCACCGGTATGGCGCTCTTTGGGACGGCATCAACTCTGCATGTACGCGTCTGTACAATGCCGAGGGAAAGACCGCTGCTGCGCACATGGGGACATTCGATGCTGGCATCGTGAACGATTTTGACAATATCTATCCGTGGTCTGAGATGCGGCTGTGCAACTGGATACCGGGAACGGCCACGGAAAAAGCAAAGATCACGGCATTTGAAGGGGAGCCGGGTTATGATGCATCGGCGAACCTTGGGGCGTACCGGCCTGAATTTTGGTACAGCATTGAACCGCAGACAGGTGGCGGGATTCTGTTTGTCGTTGCAGACGGAAAACTTCCGGGCTATCACTATTCGCCGCCGTACATGCTGACATCATGCTTTGTCGCAAATGACGGCAGCGGCGGATTACAGTGCAAATCTGGCGATATACAATGCGATTCAGTTTCACTCAACAACTACAACACGATGAACGCGGCGCAGGGCATGCTGACAGAAGACTACTGGGCAGACGGGGCGGAGAAATTGCTACTGACTGTTGAATTTGCGGAAATGAACTCGCAGAAAGTCACCGGAAACGGATTTACGGGGGCACGTTATAACGAGAATGACGTGGCACAAAAAACGGAAGCTGCCGCAAATAGCGTGGTGGTGCTTGCTGCTGCCGCATCTAATTTTGTAGCGGGCTCTCAGACCATTGGCCTTGGCACATCGCTCGGCGGTAACCAGAAAATGAAACACAGGAAACTGATTGAGATTGCAGACTACGAAGGAGACTCGACGCTCAAGCGGCTGGTTTTTGACGGAGCGCCAGTGGATGTGGCGCAGGGCGATATTGTATATAGCACTTCTGCGGTTTTTGATGGCGCACCGGTTGGACATGGAAGCGGGTACGTTGGAGCAAACGGCAAGGCGATCAGTTATTACCGTGGTGCTGCGCTGCAAACGGGTGCTTATATGTGGATTGCGAACATTTTGCGCGCGAGCGACGAAACTGTATGGGTTGCGCCTTCGGACGCCACACAAACGGGCGCAATCGGAGAAGATTGGATAAACACAGGGCTGACACTGCCGACAGCAGAAGGCGCGGTCAAACACCTTGCTGTATCTAAGAAGTGCCCACTAGTAATACAGCCTGACGCAGTCGGAAATGGCGCAACAACCACAGCACCTGTTGGCGACTATTTTTATAGGCCACAGGCTGGGGCTGGCGTAACGGCGTTGCTGTCTCGTGGCGCCTGTGCCAACGGCTCGACTGCTGGCGCTTGGTACGGGACTTGGTGGAACACTCCCTCGATCGCGCACTGGCGCAGGGCGTCGCGCTCCCTCATCAGAAACCCCTTTGGGGGTACGGGGGTCGCAACCCCTGTGACGCCGGACTGATGCAGACGGCTTGAAATGCGAAAAAAGGGGTATAGGCTATATGCGGCGTTGCTGTCTCGTGGCAACTTTGCCAACGGCTCGAATGCTGGCGCTTGGTACGGGACTTGGTGGAACACTCCCTCGATCGCGCACTGGAACAGGGCGTCACAGCTCCTGTCGTACTGGGGGACATTGAAGCAGTGCGACAGCTACAACTTTAGACGAACGCGGTTTGACACGTTCGTCTCGATATCACATTGTAAGGAGGTAATGAAAAATGTTCACAACCGGAGACGCTGCACCAGCGGGGGCGTTTGAAATCCGTAAAAGTACGGAAAAAACAAGTTGCGTCGCGCTTTTCGAGAACGTGCGTGAAATAGAAATGCAGGAAGGGAGAAAGGGCTGGCAATGGGACGAGTACACAATGCCTGTGACTTACCGCGCGGAACTCGAAGACCGCATCCGAAACGATACGGCGTCGTGGCTTTCTACTGCAAAGGAATACGAAAAAAAGACGCTTGCAACGCAGATCAGAGAAAAAAGAAATGAACTGCTCGCAAAATGCGATTTTGCCGTATTGCAAGATGCACCGACAGATAAGGAAGTCTGGAGCGCATACCGACAAGCGCTGCGGGACGTGCCGGAGCAGCCGGGATTTCCGTACACCATAGAATGGCCGAAATGGCCGGGAAACGCGGAGGGAAAAGAAAAATGATTTTTGAAGGCAGGAACCGGGTGACGTCCGGCTTTCGACTGGCGGCCCGACCGAGCCACAACGGCATTGACCTTGTGGGGGATGACGATAAAACAGTGCACGCCGTCGCGGGCGGCACGGTGGGCTTTGCGGGCGTCGTGTCCAAAAGCGCGGGCGGTCTGACGTGGCAGTGGGGCTATTATGTCCGTATCGACGGAAACGACAACCGCAAATATTACTACTGCCATTTGGTGGCCGGCAGCTTGCTGGTGCGCGCGGGCCAGCGCGTGCAGGCGGGTACAGCACTGGGCACGATGGGCAACACCGGGTACAGTTTCGGCGCGCACACGCATTTTGAAGTGCGCAACGCCTATGGCACACCGATAGACCCGGCAGGCTATGCAGGCGTGCGGAATGCGGTTGGTACTTATGCAGATACAACGGACAAGGAGGACAACGACATGAAATTCTTGAAGGTGACGAGCGGCAAATGCGAGGTGTTCACCGCGCCCGACGTGAACGCGGTGGACAAGCACTATAACGGCGGAAAGCTGACTGAGGGCGTGTGCTACCCGGTGCAGGCCGAGGTGGGCAGCTCCGGCGGATACAGCTGGGTTCGCATCTTCGTGGCGGGAGTGCAGCGTTACGCCGTGGTGCTGGCCGACCGCTGCCAGCTTGTGACGCTTTCCCCGGGCGACGCGTTCACGGCCTGCGTGGCGCAGGGAGATGCGGGCGGCGGCGCAGAGGAACTGAAAGCGCAGCTTGAAGCGGCAAACGCCCGCGCGGATGCCGAGGCCCGCCGCGCGGATGAAGCGGACAAGCGCGCCGACGCAGAGACGCAACGCGCTGACCGGGCGGAAGCTGGGGAAAAACGCGCGAACGAGCAGGCGGGAGCATACCTGCAGCGTATTGAATCGGCCAAAACTGCGTTGGGGGTGTAAGGCGATGGAGAACATCATCGTCGCGCTTATCACGGGCCTGCTGTCTCTGGTGGGCGTAGTGATTACCAATACGGCGGCCGCCCGGCGCACAGAGAACAAAATCACCACAGCGCAGGCTGTGACGGACACAAAGCTGGACGAGCTGACGCGGGAAGTGCGGGAGCACAACGGCTTTGCCCGGCGCATGCCCGTTGTGGAGGAACAGATCAAGGTAGCGAACCACCGCATCAGCGATTTGGAAAAATGGATGGAGGGTAAATAATTATGGATATTTCTGTATTTGGGCTGGGCACCGTCGCAGCCATCACCGTGCTGTGCTATCTCGCCGGTACGGGCGTGAAAACCACGCCGCTGGACAACAAGTACATACCGGTCATCTGCGGAGGCACGGGCCTCGTGCTGGGCGTCGTAGCCCTGTATGCGGGCATGCCGGAGTTCCCGGCGACGGACCCCATCACGGCGGCGGCTGTCGGCGTGGTGTCCGGACTTGCGGCCACGGGCATCAATCAGGCTGTGAAACAGCTTGGCAAAACCGAATAGTATATGACGAAAACCCCCGGTTCAGGATTTTTGATTCCTGGCCGGGGGCTTTTTGTTTTTCTAAAAGCGCCGCCCCCGTCCGTGGATAGCAGATAAGGGCGGCTGGGTAATTGCGAGATTTACACAGGTCGCGATAAATATCAAAAAACATAAGTTTGTCCTTCCTTTTTTGGGGAAAACGCCAAAGTTTAAAAGAATAGACAAAATCTATTGAAATGTTTAACGAATTAGACTATACTAAGTGCATGAGGTTGAAATCGATAAACAAAGTTGAATAGATTAGTCTGTTGCAAACTTATAATATCATTTTTGTTTAAGAATTTCAACACGCGAAAAGAAAGGAGGCTAAAGTTTGTATGCCTGCACAATGGACAGGAGAAATCGTTGGTAAATTGCACGCAAATCGCATTCAACAGGTACAGCTTGCGGCTCACATGGGCCTTACACCGGAATATGTGAGCATGGTTCTGAATGGAAAGAGAGAGCCGCAAAACGCCGAACAGACATTCCGCGCCGCGCTCGACGAACTGATTGCAGAGAAGGCTGCACAATCAGAATAACAGGAAATATGTACCATAAACCGTACATAAAGGAGGCGGTATGATGCCGCGCGAGAAAGAACTGTTTTACCCAACATTAGAACGTATCGAGCAACGGCAGACCGGATGTTTCCAGACAAAATTGTGTACAAGCAAGAAGAGGCCGCAAAAATTATGGGTGTTTCGGTAACTACATTGTGGAGAAAGGGGCTGACTGGTGGTGAAATCACATGTGAGCAACTTGCGAGGGTGTTTGCGTAGCAAGGAGCCTAACCCGTTCTGCCTGCGTCTCCCGCGCGGCCTGCGCGGATGGATAATCCTTATCTATAAGGTCGTGCTGATTGCATCCGTGTTGCCCGTGCTGGACGGCCTACAGGCGATAAGCCGGGGAAACTCGGACATGCTGCCGGGGCTTGCAACGCTGGCGTTTGGGCTGGTACTGGTGCTTGCCGGGATCGCGGGATACATAGCTGTAAGAGAGGAGGACAAGCCATGACACAAAAAGAATGCGTGCAGGTTGTACGTGCGGCCGGGTTCAGCGGATACGACAAATCGCTGGACAGCAAGGCCAACAATCCCGGAAAATACGGCGTACAACGCACAGCAGAAGCGCAGGCCGCGCTGGACGCGGTTGCAACGGCCAGAAACGGCGGTTTACCCGCGAAGCAATGTAAACGGTCGGGCGACAGGCACAAGCTGCCACACCGCATTTCCGCCCGATTTACGCGCGAACAGGCAGAACGGATAAAGGAAGCCGTTAAACTGTGCGGATATGGAACAACACAGGGATGGCTGAATGTATGCAGCTACCGACTGTTGCGCGAAGAAGAAAAAAAGAAAGCCCCTGCATCCGCTGGCACGGATAACAGAGGCGCAGACCAAAAATCTACACTTAAAAAATACACCACCGGGGAGGATTTGTCAAATGCCTGAACTGCATTACATCGGAATATCTGCGGCGTTTGACCCTTACGCGGAGGCAGAACCGGTGTCTTATTGCCCGGAATGCGGCGCACCGGTATATGACGGAGAGCGCATCTATTACGGACATGGAACCGATCATGTAATAGGCTGTGAGCATTGCATTGATACAGGCTTTGCACAGGCCGGATAAGGAGTGAATATGAAATTCAGAGATTTGCGCGCCGATGAAGTTGACGCGCGGGTATCGACCGTAAGCGAAAAGGGTATTTCTTTGCTGCTCTACAAAGACGCACGCTGCGACATGCGAATCCTGGACGAAATTGTAGGATCAGAGAATTGGCAACGCGAGCACTACGAATGCAAAGGCAATTTGTTTTGCCGGGTTGGAATTAAGATGCCAGACTGGAATGACTGGGTATGGAAAAGCGATTGCGGAACAGAGAGCTACACCGAAAAGGAAAAGGGCGAGGCATCGGACAGCTTTAAACGCGCGTGTTTTAACTGGGGAATCGGTCGGGAGCTATACACGGCTCCATTTATCTGGATTAAAGCGGGCGATGGAGTTGAGATAAAGCCGAATACAAAGGGTGGATTTACATGCTACGACCGTTTTCGTGTTACATATATGGCTGTTTCAGACGGGAAAATCACTGCACTGAACATTGAGAACGCTAAAACAAAACGCACAGTTTATACCTTTGGAAATGTGGGCGGCGGAGATGTATGTGCAGTGTGTGGGAAAATGGTATCGCCGTTTGTAGCTCAAAAGAGCAAGGAGGCAAACAACGGGGTTGTGTATTGCTCCGGTACATGTAGAAAGGCTGCGAACAATGGTTAGGCGCATTGAATTTGATGCATGCCGCGTTGAAATGGGGCTTGAATGCTGGCTGCGCCTGCGCGTGAAAAACCGCGCGCAGGCCGCACAGATTGCGTATGAGCTGAAAGACAAGGCCATGGAGATGGTGGCCGAAATCAAGCGAAAGACAAAGGCGCGCAGCAAGGATGCAAACGCTTATGCGTGGGAACTGATGGGGCAGATGGCCGATTTACTGCACACAGACAAGGACAGCGTATATCTTGAGATGCTGAAAAGATACGGCCAGCAATTTGTGGTAAAGGTGCCAAATAAAAGCGTTGAGATGTTCAAGCGGCAGTACAAATACTGCGAACAACATGAAACGCTTCCGGCAGAGGAAAGGGCGCAATATTACCGTGTATACCTTGGCAGCTCTACATACACCACCAAGGAAATGAGCGTCCTGATTGACGGCATTGTAAGCGAGTGCAAAGACATTGGAATTGAGACGATGACACCGGAAGAGCTGGCACGCATCAAGGAGGAGCCGCGGTGAAGAATCTCGATAAAAACGGATACGCACCCAGCATTGTGACGTTTGATACAGACTGCTGCTTTTTGTGCGGCGGACAGGATGAAAAGCTTGACAGGCATGAATGCTTCGGAGGCGCGCTGCGCAGTAAAAGCAAGCGCCTTGGACTTTGGATTCCTTTATGCCACGGACGGTGCCATGAATACGGACCGGATGCGGTACATAGAAGCAAAGAAGCAAGGGCACTTTGCCAGCAGGCTGCACAGAAAGCGGCCATGCAGGAATACGGATGGAGCAAGGATGATTTCATCCGGGAATTTGGGAAGAACTACTTGTGAGGTAATATATGCTCAACATTGTAGCCTTGATGGGCCGCCTGGTGGCGGACCCGGAACTGCGCCACACGCCGAACGGCATTGCAACGTGCTCGTTCCGTATCGCGGTAGACCGCAGCTATTCCAAGGATGGAGAACGCAAGGCGGACTTCATCGACATCGTGGCATGGAGGCAGACAGCAGAGTTTGTTTGCAAGTATTTCCACAAAGGCAGCCTGATCGCCGTGGACGGATCCATCCAAACGCGAAATTATGAAGATAAGAATGGAAACAAGCGCACGGCCTTTGAGGTGGTCGCAGGAGGCGTTCATTTTGCAGGCGGGAAAGATGATGGCGCACAGCTCGGAACGCCTCAGACGGGCGCACAGCGTACACAGGAGCCGTTTAAGACAAATGCCGCTGCCGCAGATGTGCAGCAGGATGATTTTGCGGTGATTGACGATTCAGAAGATTTGCCTTTTAATTGACGCGGGAAAGGAGGAGATTAAATGGAGCACAGTGATCGGACGCCTTGGACGGACGAATTGGTTGAAGCGAAAATTTTGGAATGTGTAAACGGACTTGAGCTAAATCGGATGCCATCTAGACAGGAATTTCATGATTTTTATGGCAATGATGCTCTTACCAATAGAATACGGAGAAGCGGAGGATATTATGATTGGGCCATACGCCTTGGGCTCAAAATGAAATCCAGTGAAACTCAAATAGGAAAAGACGGCGAATTGCTTGCAAAAGAACTATTAGAGCGGCGTGGATTCACGGTAGAGCGCATGACTACTCGTTATCCATACGATTTGTATGTTGATGGCGCTGTAAAGGTAGATGTAAAAACTGCACATTTAACACAAATAAAGGGATATGGATGCTATTCATTTAATCTTGAAAAGCGTGCGCCTACTTGCGACATATATTTTTTAATTGCACTCGGTATTGAGAATGAAACGGTATACATAGTTCCCGCCTTCGCAAATCAAACACAAATTTGCATTGGTGCAAAAAACACCATTTATAAAAAGTATATTGACCGTTATGACATAATTCAAAATATTGCCAGCGCGCATAAATCTATAGGATAAGGCGGTGACAATATGGCAAATGACGGATATATCAAGCTTTACAGAAAGATGATGAAGTGGGGCTGGTACACTGACACGAATGCCAAATGTGTGTTTCTTCATTTGCTTTTTCTGGCACAATATGAGGCGTGTTTTTACCGTGGGATTGAGTTGGAAGTCGGACAGGCAGTAACGTCGATACGCGAAATTTCATTGCAAACAGGTATTTCAGTGCAGTCCGTGCGAACAGCGATAAATCATCTAAAATCAACACAGGAAATAACACAGTGCACACATGGGAAATTCAGCGTGTTTACAATAAAAAACTATATCGAGTACCAAGGAGCCAACACGGAAACTAACAATCAGGTAACACGCTACCAACACAGTGCTAACACAGAAGTAACACAGACCCTTATATTAAGAAATCAAGAAGTCAAGAAATCAAGAAATAAAAAAGATATCTCTATCGAGATATCCAAAAAGAAATTTGGCGAGTTTGAAAACGTGCTGCTCGACGGGCAAGAGCATGAGAAGCTGGTGGACAGCTTGGGCGATATTGGCGCATCGGAGTATATCGAGCGGTTATCTGCCTATCTTGCACAAACCGGGCACCGTTACAAAAGCCACTATGCCACGATTCTGAACTGGTGGAGGAAAGACGGCAAGCCTGTTAAACGCACATCGGAACCGCGTGTTATCAAGCCGGACGTGGGACGGGAGATCACGCCGGATATGACGGCAGAGGAGTTGTTTTAA
>Ga0172378_10004356_pt1 | contig 13271 bp, 9 predicted proteins | sample GrowelOW332metaG_FD_119755 | JGI IMG/M metagenome (GOLD analysis project Ga0172378, IMG submission 119755) | Groundwater microbial communities from an aquifer near a municipal landfill in Southern Ontario, Canada - Pumphouse #3_1 metaG | ecosystem: Environmental > Aquatic > Deep subsurface >...
GTAAACGATTTCGATGATTTATTTTTCTTGTAAAAAGAACTTCCAAACAATATTACGCCAGCCAAATAGGCAATAAAAATTATAACGTCAATTAAGCTCATTTAAATTTTATTTTTAAAAGTAATCTATAAAAAATAATTACTGATTACCCTATATTACATTAAATCCCGATAATTTAATTCTTCAAGCATTTGTTCTATTTTGTCCCGCTCAGGTTGTTTATAACGACGAAATGGTTCTGCCATAAAATCGTTGCAAATTCCCATAATCGACAATGCGCATTTTAAGCCCTTCAGATAACTAGATCCAAAATGACCCACATTGTATATAGAGGTACTGATTTGCATGACCTTTTGCTGAAGTAACGTTATTTTTTTAAAATCACGGCTAACGGAAGCGTTATATAAATTAACATATAATTTGGGAAACATATTTGCCCCACCGTTTACGCCACCATGTCCACCTGTAAGGACAAACTCCGACATAAATTCTTCAGGACCTACCAGAAATGTAAAGTCTGGCCTATCCTTCAATGCATACTGCACCTGTTTTAGATAAGCCAGATTTGCAGAGCTGTCCTTCATCCCAATAATACCGGGAATTTCTGCTGCTGCTTTTACTGTTGCTGGTGCAAAGACTACCTTAGTATGCACCGGCATGTTATAAAGAAACATCGGCAATGGCATTTTTACCATTATCCGTTTTAAATACTCTAAAAGCTCGGGCTGCCCAGATGCATAATAGTATGGTGGAGATAAAACAACTGCATCAGCACCACAATCGGCAGCTACTTTAGCCAGGTTAAGGCTTTCTGTAAAGGAAGAATCTGTTATACCTACAAATATTGGCACGCGACCTTTAACCAGTTGGCATGTCCGTTCAATTAGTTTCTTGCGAAGTTTATGACTTAAACTTGCAAATTCGCCGGTTGTACCTAATATAAAAACGCCATTAACTCCTCCATTAATAACATTTTCTATCAATCGTTCCAGACCTTCTAAATCGAGGGTATCATTATTTAATAATGGTGTTACAAGTGGTGGTATAATACCACAGATAGGTCGGGACAAATATCTTTTTTTCATAATTCAAATGTTTTAGCTTTATTATTAGATCAACTCTAGATGGACATATTTAATTTTTACCCGGTTATAAGTGTATGTTATGTGTATACTTCCATCCTTGCCCTGAATAATTGCCGGGTAGCTGAATTCTCCTTTGGGATGGTCTTCCAGAATAAGTAATTCTTTCCAATTTTTCCCATCATCAGAAATGAACAATGATAATTTATTTCTTCCTTTTTCTATTGGGTTACATATTAATAGCTGTTTCCCGTTAGAGAGTGTAACCGCATCAATGCCGGAATTGTTATTAACCAGCGATGTTGCTTCAATAGGAGACCAGGTATTTCCATTATCTTCGGACCATGTTTCAACAATTTTCTTGTTTTTGCTTCGGCATAGCATCTGAAGTTTATCCTTGCCGTGAAATAGAATTGTAGGCTGGATTGCATTAAAACCATTATTGTTAATTTCGATTTTCTTCCAATTGGATAAATTCTGATTCGATTTCTCCACATAAATATTCCATTTCTCTGAAGTTTCAACGCTGGTGGGATAAAGTATGTTCCCATCACTTAAATTTTCCGGTTTATTTTTAATTGGTCCGTATAAACCATCGGGAATTCTAATTTCATCTGACCAGGTTTCCCTTTCATCTGATAAAATTTTATAAACTCCCCACCATTCCCTGGGATTAGAACCAATTTTGTAATACAAAATAATATCACCATTTTCGCGCTTAAAAAGTACAGGATTCCAGCATGGATAGCGAAGTGTATCATTTATTATACCATCTGCAATCAATACAGGAGTATCCCAATGCCCCTTTTTTAATGAAGAACCATAAATACAAACGTCAGGATTCTTTTCGTGAGTACCTCCAAACCATGCAGCCAATAAACCATTGTTTGTTTCCACAATAGTCGATGCATGGCACTGGGGAAATGGTGTATCTTTATATATAAAAACTTCGTTTAAAATATTAACTTTTTCTTTTTTAAGCTGACATGACGAAATTAAAAAAGAAATAATTACAAATAGAAAAGAAATTTTTTTCATTGTTAAATTTTTTAAAATTAGTTTGTTTACAAAGTAGTTTAAAATATTTATAACTTTTATTGTAAAAATTCACTACTTATTATGGAATATTAACCCTGAATCTTGTTAAAATAGATTACTTTTATTTTTAACGTTAATTTATAACATAAATGGAATTTATATTCGAAAATATATATGTCCCTAACCAACACTCCTTTATCTCCAGGGAAATAGAGCTTAAAAAAAATACAGCACGGGTTCATTCACATAAAAATTATGAATTGAATTATATAGTTTCCGGTTCAGGTAAACGTATAGTGGGGAACAATATATCAGGATTTGAAAAGAATGATCTTGTTTTAATGTCTCCCAATATCCCTCATTGCTGGGAAATTTTGAACACAGAAGATAAAAAACCTGCCAGTTGTATAGTAATACATTTTTATGAGAACCTGATTACTTCCGACTATTTTAACAAACCAGAGCTGGAAGGAATTGCTAAACTCCTCAGGGAGGCTGAATCTGGTATATTCTTTTACGGTAAAAAAATCGAAAAAATTGTACCCTTATTAAAAGAACTTACACAACAAAGTGGACTGAGAAGTTATATTGGACTTCTGAAAATTTTCGATTTACTATTATCTATAGAAAACAAAAAATATTTGTCAAAAACGCCTTATGTTGTTTCGGGTTTTAATAAAGACCTGAAACAGGTCAATAAAGTCTATGAATACGTGTTTAAAAATATTCAGGAAGACATTAAACTGAAAGATGCATCAAAATTATTAAATATGGCTCCAGGATCGTTCTGCCGCTTTTTTAAAAAAAAGACGGAAATGTCATTTATGGAATATGTCATTAATATAAGAATTGGATTTGCCTCAAAACTTTTAGCAGAAACCAACAAACAAATTTCAGAGATAGGGTATGAATGTGGTTATAATAACCTGGCTAACTTTAACCACTATTTCAAAAAAGTAATGGAGAAAACTCCCTCCGATTACAGGAGGGAGTTTAGGTGATGAATCCCTGTTTTATTCTGTTTTTGATATTATTCCCAATATAGAGGATCCCAAAATAGTAACTTCGCAAGGATCATTCAACATTATAGGGTGTTGGCTCACCCAAATAATTAAAGCCAGTAAAGACAAATTCCCCAGCAATAAACGGGTAATTTTAGCGATATCATCTTTATAATTTATGGCAAATAGCCACCCAGCCACCACCAGAAGCCATCGGAATTTCAATAGTTGAGTTATTATCAACCTTTTTTGTAAAATGAGTATAATCAACTGCTGCTTTACCTGCATTGATTCCATCCTGCATAATTTCTATTTCATAATTTCCTTCATCAAGGAATGAAAAATCTATTTTTAGAACTCTGGCATCATAATCTGTCATGGCACCTATAAACCAATCTTTTCCACTTCTGCGGGCTGTTATAATATAATCGCCAACTTTTGCATCCAGAACTTTGGTGTCATCCCAAACCGTTTTCATCTGGCTAATAAATTCAATACTTTCTTTCTCTTTATAGTAATTAGTCGGGCTGTCGCAAAGCATTTGCAATGGGGCATCGTAAACCACATACATTGCTAGCTGATGGCAGCGTGTCCCCAAACTCATCGGGTTGCTGTGACTAATAACAAAATCTTTAGGATTTGAATTGCGCATAGCTCCCGGAGTAAAATCCATTGGCCCTGCCAACATCCGGGTAAAAGGGATTGTTACATCATGTTCAGGTGTGATAACATCACTCCACTTACAGTTTTCCATCCCTTTTACACCTTCATAATTAATCACATTGGGATATGCTCTGCGTAAGCCAGAAGGCTTATAAGCCCCGTGAAAATCAACCAATAACTTATGTTCGGAACAATCTTTGGCTGTACGTTCATAAAAATCGACCATATTTTGTCCCGCCTGAGCCATAAAGTCAACTTTCACCCCCTTTACACCCCATTTTTCAAACCGATCAAGGATCTTGTTCATATTTTTATCAATCGGACCCCACAATGACCATAAAATCAAACTGACACCTTTTCGTTTTCCGTATGCGACCAGTTCCGGGATGTTAATATCTGGATTAGGCTCCAATACATTAGTTGTAGTTTTCGACCAGCCTTCATCTAAAATGATATATGGAATATTATATTTTGAAGCAAAATCAATATAGTATTTGTAAGTTTGATTATTAATCCCTGATTTAAAATCAACATCATAAACATTATTATCATTCCACCAGTCCCATGCAACCAACCCTGGTTTTATCCATGAAGTATCTTCAATCTTACATTCTCTGGAAAGTAAATAAACCATTTGGTTTTCTACAAGTTCTTTATCCTCCTGACTGATCATAAACACACGCCATGGAAAAGTTCTGGTCCCTACTGTTTCTGCAATGTATTTTGCCTCTTTAACTAATGTTACATTACGATCACCCTTTGGTTCAGATTTCAAAATTACTTTTGGAAATTTACTGTAAAGTGTAGGGCTTCCCGTGCTCTCGAGGAACAAACCAGGATAGTCATACAAGTCTGCTTCTGTGATACCAATTTTTATATTGCCAGGTGCTTTAACAAGAGTCGGTAAAGAACAGAAACGTCCTTTGTCAAAAGCTGATAGCTTTTCATTAAGATAAAGCCTTTCATAATGTGAAAACATTGAGGTCTCTTCAGGGAAAAGAATAGTATAATCACCGGCAAAATTTAATTTTACCAGTTCATCATTCACAATGATTTTCCCTTTTTTTGTTGTTTCTAATCGATAGGCAATCCCGTTATTAAATACGCGAAAGATAACGGCAAAATCATTTTTAAATTTAAGTTCTAGTTGATTATAAGTATTATCGATTATTTTAGACTTAACAGAAACCACAACTTTTACTTCAGTTGAAACATAAGTCTCTTTAGCTCTTTTTATTTTAACTGATGACCCAAGTGACTCTTCATTAATCGTCAGATTTATTTTGTTTTTATTGAATACAGGATCTCCATTCACAGTAGATGACCAGCTGATCCCGTTGTCTATATCAATGATTGTTACTATTTTACCATCCGGGGAGGTAACCTGATAATCTTTGGCCGACATATTGTTCGCTATAAGTGCAAAGCATATGATAAAAAAAAATAGGATTGAATTATTTTGCATTTTTATTGATTTAGTTGAAATTACAAATTTAATTAACTGGATTATGATTTATTACTAAGGCATTAGTTTTAACCATTTATCTGGTGTTTTATAATTTTTGAAGTTTTTAATCCGGTGAAATGTAAGATAGTTCGCATTATGCTGACTATCTGCACCACCGTCTTCATCATCGTAGGCCGTTCTGGAAACAAAAATAATATCCTTACCATCAAATTGAAAATCTACATATTGAAATCCATATTTTTCAACGTCAGGATGATTAAGTACAATTCCTTTAACAGTCCAGTTTTTGAGGTCGTCGGAATACATTAAAGCTAATGTGTTACGTGTCCTTTCCGGGTTATATCCCTTTTCCTGTTCGGGTACATAGTTGCTTATAGTCCAATACTTCTGAGTTTCTGTATCAAATAAAACATTAAATTTTTTACATCCTCCCGGGAAATTAATAAAACCGGTTTTAGGGTTAAATGATGCCTTTTTACCATCGTCAGAAATAGATATTAATGCAGCCTTTTCTCCATCCGGCTCTCTATAATCAACCCTGAGAATATTATACAATTTGTCTTCTGGACCAAGAACTATATTGCCTTCCAGCCAACCACCAAAATGTCCATTCAAATACTCTGCATTGTAACACATAGGATTTGTTTTCACCCAGCTGGAAGCCTTTAATAAATCAGAATCCAAAGGTGCAGAAACAACAAATGCCCGAAAATGCTTGCCCCAGCCCTTTACCAGACCATCCATATCTTCAACAGCCTTCCATATTCTATTGTTATAAAAAATGACAGGTGTGGGTGCTGTATGAAAATGTCCCTTAAAAATTCTTCCTGTATATCGATCAATAGGAGTGGTCCAATTATAACCGCCATCAAAAGATTTACGAATAACTAAATCTCCACCACTTATAACTGGTCCTAAAATGTACAGGTTATCATTAATAACAAAAAGTTTGGACCAATTCTGTCCTTGAATCTTTGATATCTGTTTCCATGATTTACCTCTATCCTTAGACTGAAAGATATGAACTATACTTGATTTGCCTTTATTTCCAGGACCAAAATATTCATGTGAAGCAATATAATTCCCATTAGAAAGTATACAGATGCTTGGCGAACCAATGTATAGCTCATCACTGGCAAATGAATGATTAATAACAACTCCGGGAGGAGTATTTAATTTTGTTTTATTCTGTCCGTTGGAAAGGAAAGGAACTAATAAAAATAAAAATAGTATGAAAAATATTTTATTCATTATAATTAAATTAAAGTTAAAAAATCAAAGTAAAGAAAAAGAATTTTTAATGCTATAACAAATTAAATATTAACGAAAACACATATTATTTTAACTCCGAAAAGATCATGTCAATGGGTATCGTTGAACATAGGTTAATATTATTGAGGTTCGGGTTGGTGCAGTTCGCGTAGCGAATTAAATTAAAGATGATTGACTGAGGAGATTCGTAATATGCAATTTCAACACCCGCCTCCCTGCACTTCTCCTCAGCAATTATAGCATAGAGAAACTGGTTAACATGTACCTGGTGTCGCCAGTGCCTAACTGTAGTATTGTTTATTTCCAAGGAAAAATCAGGGAAAGTGCCTCCATCCAATAAAACAGTATCGGCTACCAATTCCCAGCCAATACCAGAAATAATCTGTTTTCCCCAAGCACGAAAAAGACCCGGGAAAGATACTCCTCCAGTTGTGGTAGTGCCTCCAAGTTGAGCACCCCTTTCCATCAAAAGGGTGTTAGCGCCCGCCCTTGCAGCCTGAAGGACGGCAATTGCACCTGCTGTTCCTCCACCTACAACCAAAACTTCGGTCTCTGATGTAATACTTAACCGGACTTTACCGGTGGTTTGCTTCATAGTAATATGTTCCGCAGCCATCACTGAGCCGGCAGAAGCGGTCAGTGCAAATCCTGCTGCAGAATATTGAATAAATTTTCTTCGCCCTATTTGATTGTCTTTCATTTTTTCAGATATTGATTCTTATACTTTTATTGTATAATTAAAAGAATAATTGGTTCGCTTATAAAAACCAACATTTAAAAGTCCTTGATCTGAGAACTGTAAATAAAGATGGCGTTATCATCGAAGCCGAATCCTCAACCAATTTCATAATTTCCTTATAAGTACTTATTTTGAATTATTCTTAAACAAATACAGGTGACCATCTTCAGCTCCAACGAGCAAATCAGGAAGACCATCCTTATTCCAGTCAACGGTCGTTGGACTTGTTGAATGACCAGCCAACTTTCTTTCAAAAAGATCACCATATTTTTTAAAACTTACAATCCCTTCTGATTTGCCAACATTCTCCCATAATTCGATATTCTTACTATTGGCAAACAAATCGAGGTCGCCATCTCCATCCCAGTCAGCAAAACAAATCTTTCTACGACCACTTCCTCCGGCTTCTCTGGCATTTAAGCGCAACAAAACGCCGTCTTTCTCTTTCACGGATGCTTTAAAAATTCTTTTACCGGGCAATACATACAACTCCCCATTTTTTTCAAAGCGTTCGAAAAACGCCAGATAACCTTCATGGTCAAGCATTACTAAATCCATCAATCCATCCTTGTTCCAGTCAATAGCATAAGGAGTTGTACGCCATTGCGTAACCAACTCTTCAGGTTTTGGATTCCACCAGTTCCATTTGGGTTTAGCGTTATATTTACCCTTCCAGTCTATTTTAACATTCCCTTTAAATGTTAATTCAGGAGCTCCTTTTTGACCAATATTTTTATACCATTCTATTTTACCCCAGATATCATTAGTAATGATGTCCTGAAGACCATCTCCATCCCAGTCGGCAACCGAAAGAACTGTATATCCCCATTTTCTTTCAGCAGGCCCCTGGATGGAACCATTAGTCCCTGCCATGATCCTGATTATCTTATTATCTGCCTTCATACGAATCGGGTTATCCCATACAGGAGTATCACCTCCTCCTATATTTTCAATGAAGCCAATATATCCCGCAGAACACCCGCAGATCAAATCTTCATCTCCGTCATCATCCCAATCTACACTATAAGGAGTAACCAATGCTCCAAACTTTACAAATTCTGCTTTCTGTTTTAAGTATACAACTGATTTAAATTCAGGCATATTATCTACTATTATACCTGTATTTTCAATAAAGGCAATGCGTCCATCCTCATCTCCTGCTAACAAATCCATATTACCATCCTGATTCCAGTCAACAGCAGCAGTCCGCATCATTTCCAAATCCATGCTTATAAAGCCTTCATTGTTTTTTAAAAATCTGCCTTTTGCAAAAACAGGTTTTTCTCTTGTACCCGTATTTTCAAACCATGTGAAACGATCAACAAATTCGCCGCAAATCAAGTCTAAATCTCCATCATTGTCAAAATCTACCATTGATGGATTTGTATTCCCTTCCACATCAATATCATTACCATCTGCTTGTAATTGTCTCTGTATATTATACTCTCCATTTTCATTTAACAACAAATAAACATAACCATGCAGATTTTCATGTGTCCATTCTCCTTTTTTGTTAAAGGCATTATCCCACCCATATCCTGCCCAGTCATCAATGCCTACGATCAAGTCTAGATCTCCATCACCCTCATAATCAACATAGTTCCATTGACTAACTCTTTTTCTTGGATACTGTTTATGTAAATTTTCGACATCATAAACACCTGATGGATTATCAAATCCATTCTTCGCGAAATCTTTATATTCTATTCCCGGACTCATAACATGATAATCATCTCCGGTATATGAAATTGTCAGATTTTTCTTTCCGGATTCAATTTTTATAGGTTTTGACAAAACAGTCTTTCCTGACATTTTGCCACTTACATTTTCAAAATAATACATGCCTCTGAAAGGGACATCAGTACAACTGACAACCAAATCCATATCACCATCCTTATCGTAATCCATGGGTAAAGGAGTTGACCATAAGCCAACTGCAAGGTCTGTTTCTAATCCTGGATTATTGTATTTTATTCGGGTTATTTCTGATTTTGAATCTTGAGCATAAGATTGCTTTTGCCATGCTATCAATACAATACATATTAACAATAAGATATATGTTTTTTTCATATTTATTTTAGATTTAAATAAGTTAAATAGTCAAGTTTACTTTATACACTGATAATGAATATTAATGTTTCAAAAGAATATAAATTCGCACAAAGGGAATTCCCGCCCAAAATGGATAATATTCCGCTAAATAGTTCTCCCTGAGTATTTTTATCTAATCTTTTAAACATTACTATAGTTTATGAATTAAATATAATAAAAAACAGGAGATAATATATTGATTAACAAATAAATATTGTATAATTATTAGAATAAACCTTTTAATAAAAAATTATATATATTTGTCTATCCTATTTTTTTTGGAGTGAGCTCAAAAATATATTTAACAAAATAAATTTAAATTATATGTTCAAAAAATTTCAGTTATTAGTCTTAGGTCTGTTATCCATAACCACATCAGCTTTTTCGCAAACGCCGGTTTATCTTGATTTAAATCAACCTTTAGAAAAAAGAGTAGAAGATGCACTAAACCAAATGACTCTTAAAGAAAAAGTTGCAATGATTCATGCACAATCCAAGTTCAGCTCGGCCGGTGTTCCCCGTCTCGGTATTCCCGAAAACTGGATGAGTGATGGTCCTCATGGCATTCGTCAGGAAGTATTATGGGATGAATGGAATGGCGCTGAATGGACTAATGATTCTTGTATTGCTTTTCCTGCATTAACCTGCTTATCCGCTACCTGGAATCCAAAAATGTCAGCCATTTATGGAAAAAGTATAGGTGAAGAAGCTCGTTATCGAAATAAAAATGTATTACTTGGTCCAGGTGTAAACATTTATCGTACACCTCTCAATGGCCGTAACTTTGAATATTTTGGAGAAGATCCATATTTGACTTCTCAAATGGTTATACCTTATATAAAAGGTGTGCAAAGTAATGGCGTCGCTTCCTGTGTAAAACATTATGTACTTAATAACCAGGAAAAATGGCGCGGTCATATTAATGTTATAGTAGACGATCGTGCTTTTCACGAAATATATCTGGCACCATTTAAAGCTGCCGTAGAAAAGGGCGGTTGTTGGGCTATAATGGGATCTTATAACCAATACAAAAATCAGCATTGTTGTCATAACCAATATACGATAAATCAGATTTTAAAACATGACTGGGGCTTTGACGGTGTGGTTATTTCCGATTGGGGAGGTGTACATAATACAAAGCAGGCCATTCATAATGGGCTGGATATGGAATTTGGCAGTTGGACCAATGGTCTAACATGGGGAAAAAGTAATGCCTATGATAATTATTATTTAGCAAATCCATATCTAAAATTGATTAAAGAAGAAAAAGTAGAAACCACAGAATTGAATGATAAAGTTCGTCGGATACTTCGTCTGGTATTTCGTACAACAATGTCAGGGAATCGTCCTTTCGGTTCTTTCGGAACAAAAGCGCATGCAATTGCCGGACGTGAAATAGCACAGGAAGGTATCGTATTGTTACAGAACAACAGTTTGAAAAAAACGGGAACGGTACTTCCTGTCGATTTAAATAAGGTAAAAAATATTCTTGTTGTAGGTGAAAATGCTGTAAAGCGTTTGACTATAGGTGGAGGTTCTTCTTCATTAAAAGCGAAATACGAAATTTCACCATTAGAAGGGATTAAGGCTTTAGTGGGAACTAAAACCAAAATAAAGTATGTACGCGGTTATCAATCCCCAAATTTTGCAGAGCAGGATAAAGTGGACACCAAATTTCAAAAAGAAAAAGTAATAGATCCTTCCATATTGATTGCAGAAGCAGTTGCCGCAGCCAAAAGTGCTGATGTAGTTATTTATATTGGTGGCTTAAATAAAAACTCTCATCAGGATTCAGAGGGTGCTGATCGCTATACTATGGATTTACCTTATGGTCAAAATAAACTAATATCTGCTCTAACCGAAGCTAATCCCAAACTGGCTGTTGTTATTTTAAGTGGAAATGCCGTATCAATGCCATGGGTAAATAAAGTACCTGCTATTGTAGAGGCCTGGTATGGCGGTACTGAAGCCGGTAATGCAATTGCTTCCATACTTTTTGGAGAAATTAATCCTTCCGGCAAATTACCATTCACTTTTCCTGTTAAATTACAGGATAACGGAGCAATAGCATTAAATGCCTATCCGGGTGACAGCATTAATGAAGAATACAAGGAAAGTATATTTGTAGGTTATCGCTGGGCGGATAAAGAAAAAATCAAACCACTTTTTGCTTTTGGTCATGGATTGAGTTATACTACCTTTAAGTATGAAAAACCTACAGCCGATAAAAAAATTATGACAGCCGACGAAACGATAACTTTCACTGTTAATGTAAAGAATACCGGTGATAGAAAAGGAAAAGAAGTTGTACAACTTTACATAAGTGATTTGAAATCTACTTTGCCCCGTCCCGTCCAGGAATTGAAAGGATTCAGTAAAGTTGAGCTTGCTCCGGGTGAAGAAAAAGCCGTTTCTATAACGATAAATAAAGATGCGTTAAGTTATTATAATGATATAAAGCACGAATGGGTAGCCGAACCCGGTAAGTTCGTTGCGTTCATTGGCTCCTCTTCGCGTGATATCAAAGGGAAAGTACTTTTTGATTTGGAATAATTTTATTTTTTCCCTTGTCTTAATTTACAGGTTTTAAAATCCATTGGTATGAATTTTAAAACCTGTAAATTTTTTTCATCTAAAGATAACCACTGGCTTTAATCCAGTAAATACATCTTCCGAACCATTCTTCAAACGGAGGTTCTTTTGAATAACCGTGATTCCCTTTGGAATATATATGTAAAGATACCGGAACATTATTTTTTTTCAACACCTCATAAAAACAAAGACTGTTCGCAACCGGTACTACTGAATCATCTTCCGCCTGAGTGATAAATGCCGGAGGTGTAAACGGAGAAACCTGTAATTCATTGGAAAAAAATCTGACTTGTTTTTCTTTGGGTGTCTTTCCCAGTAAATTTTCCCGGCTACCTTTATGACAAATACTGTCAGCAAAACTGATTACCGGATATACAAGTATCATAAAATCAGGACGTAAACTGGTTTTTTGTTTATTTTTTATCAGTTCATCATCAAAATGGGTTCCTGCCGTTGAGGCAAGATGCCCGCCGGCTGAAAATCCCATTATTCCAATTTTGTGCGGATCAACATTCCATTCCTCTGACCTTTCCCTGACTACCTTGATAGCCTGTTGTGCATCCTGTAGAGGTCCTATACTCTTATTTTTCATCGTCTCATCACTGGGCAAACGATATTTTAACACAAAAGCCGCTATCCCCTGTCTGTTAAATGCCCTGGCTACTCTATTCCCTTCCCTCTTGATGCATAAACAATGATATCCTCCTCCGGGACAAATAATAACTGCAGCTCCGGTTGCTTTTTCTTTAGATGGCAAAAATATTCTTAGTGCAGGTTCTGAGACCTTACTATAAACACTATGGTCTTTAGAAACTTCTTCTTTAACTGAGTTTTTTATGGAATTAGGGATTTCCCCTGAATATAATGGAATTTCCTGCTGTGCCAAAACAACAGTACACCACATCAACAAAACTAATAGTCCTGTAATTTTTTTCATTTTCTTAATATTTATTGAAAAATATTGTAATAAAAAAATCAATATTCTCTCAAGTCGATTTTATCTCTAAAAAAACAGAAACAATACCGTTTATTTACCATAAGATCCGTCCATAACCTCCTTAACTGCATCAAGATATCCAAATCCGTTTAGCATATCAGGAAGCAGATAACTACCTTCAACCCATTCATTCCAGGCGTTGATAGTAATCAGCCGGGGCTGCTCAGGATGGCTGTCTGCATATTTTTTAGCCTTGTACAGCAAGGCAGCAAAACTGGCTGGGGTATTATGATAATGAACCACATTGTGAATACCTTGTGCCGGAAACCTGGGAGTAGCATCCCACCCAACGGAAACGCATGGGAATAAAGGAATATTTAAAATAGAA
>Ga0172378_10004357_pt1 | contig 13271 bp, 12 predicted proteins | sample GrowelOW332metaG_FD_119755 | JGI IMG/M metagenome (GOLD analysis project Ga0172378, IMG submission 119755) | Groundwater microbial communities from an aquifer near a municipal landfill in Southern Ontario, Canada - Pumphouse #3_1 metaG | ecosystem: Environmental > Aquatic > Deep subsurface >...
AGATCGTTGACTGTACCACAGACAGCAAGTTTACCGATATTCCCCCCGGCAAAAAACAGCGGCTTTACAACGTAGGAATCTGTCGTAAACGCGATTTTGCCGTTCCCCATTGTAACGGCCGCTCCATCGTGCAGTTCATTTAAAAGCGGATTACCAAATGCCGGCAAAATGATACGTTCAATAAGTTCCTGACTTTGCTGTCCACCTGCACCATGTGCCATTGTTATTCTGTCATTTTCCATAGGTAAACCTCCCACTGCCATATTTATACCATGCTGCACAAACACCCTCAACGGACACCATACAAGGCCCGATTGCATGTGTCGGCACACATGCCTTGCCAAAGAGCGGACAATCCATCGGTTTGATAATACCGCGCAGCACTTCGCCGCAGCGGCAGGCTGTCTTTTGAGCAACACCTTCTGTTTTTATCGGCAAAACTTCTTCAATATCGAAATGACGATATTTTTCATTGACTTTAAGACCAGATAACGGTATCATTCCGATACCACGCCAGCATGCATCTGCTGGCTCATAGACCTGCCGCAGAATATTCCATGCTGCTGGATTTCCCTGTGCCCGTACAACACGGCCATATTCATTTTCAATTCGTGCCGCGCCCTCATTCACTTGCTTTGCCAGCCGATAAACCGACCGGAGAATATCAAGCGCTTCAAAACCTGTCACGACTCCCGGTATATGATATTCCTTTGTAAGAAAGCCAAACTCTTTTGTTCCCGTAATAACACATACATGTCCCGGCAAAAGAAACCCATCTACCTTTACTTCCGGGTCATTGACAAGCATTCGCAGTGCCGGAGGTACAAGTTTGTGTGCGGAAAGCACATAGAAATTTTTCAGCCCCTGCGCCTCCGCCTGGAGCACGGTTGCTGCTGCCGTTGGTGCCGTCGTTTCAAACCCGACTGCAAGAAACACGACTTTTTTGTCAGGATTTTGTTCGGCAACTTCAAGGCTTTCAAGCGAAGAATACACTATGCGGATATCTGCCCCAGCTGCCTTCGCTTCACCAAGACTTGAACGCGTCCCCGGAACCTTGAGCATATCACCAAACGTTGTGAGAATAACATCATTACATTGCGCATAGGCAATCGCTTTATCCATATACGTGTCTGGTGTCACACAAACCGGACAGCCCGGTCCGCTCACGAGATCGACCTTTTCTGGCAGCAGTTGACGAATACCGGCACGAAAAATGGCTACAGTATGCGTACCACAAACCTCCATGAAGCGTACTGGACGCGTTATAAGACGATCAATTTCCTTAATAAGAAACTGTGCCATCTCACGTTCTTCATTCAACTTCGCGTCCAAGTCCACTCATCTCCCTCAAAAGTGCATTCGTTTCCTCTGCTTCTTTTTTATCAATCACCTGTATTGCAAAACCTGCATGTACAAGCACATAATCACCTACATTACTTTCTGGTAAGAGCATGAAACTCACTTTACGCTGAATTCCGCTAAGCTCCACAACACCCAGACGATCTTTTATATCAAGAACCTTCGCCGGTACTGCCAAACACATATAAAAATCCCCTTTCACTAAAACCTATCACTTATAAACTTCTATTAGATTCTGCCCATTTTCTTGCAATCCCAAATTCATTTTCATTCACACTTTTGTATTTGCAATGGCTACAGCTGCCTGCCCAAGCGACAGTCCGCCATCATTTGGCGGAACCTTACGATTAAGCAGCATACTATATTCATCTGGCAGTCTTGCTGCTACGCAGTCAATCAATGTTTTATTCTGAAATACACCGCCTGAAAGTGCAACCTTTTTTATACCTGTTATCCTGCTCATTCGCTGTACCATCTCTACAATAGCAGCGGCCATTGTTTTGTGAAATGACATTGCCAGTTCAGACCGCGTTCGTTGCGTCTGATTTTCAACAAGTACACGAAAGACCGGCAAAAAATCAATCTCACTTTTTTCTGTAATCTCATATGGCAGCACATCTCCCAGTGCTCCAGCTGCCAGACGCTCCAACTCAATCGCAGACTGTCCTTCATAATGGTTGATATTTCTTATGCCAAGCAGTGATCCTGCCGTATCAAAAAGACGCCCGGCACTTGATGAAAGCGGCGCATTGAGTCCCACCTTCGTTGCCTGCACAAGAAGCTGCCAATTCTTTGGCAATGTATGAACAAATTCCGGTTGATGCGCTGCAAGATCATCGCCATAAAGCAGATAGAGTACCCAAAGTGCCTGGCGCCAGGGCTCCTTTGCTGCCTTCTCACCACCCGGAAGCGGCAGATAACTAAAATGTCCAAACCGCTCATAGCTTTTGCAGTCTGCAAACAGGAATTCCCCACCCCAAATACACGCATCATCCCCATAGCCTGTACCATCAAAAGCAACACCAATAACCTTATCCATCTCACCATGCTCAGCAAGCACCGATGCTATGTGGGCGTGATGATGCTGTACCGCGACAAGCGGCAGTACAGCACTTGCCAAATCATGTGCATACTGTGTCGACAAATACCCAGGATGCATATCACAGGCAATCATCTGCGGTTTTATTTCAAAAAGATGCTTATAGTGTTCAATTATACCTGTATAGGAACGAAGTGTCACCTGATTCGCCAGATCACCGATATGCTCACTGACAAACGCGGCAGAGCCTTTTGTCAGGCAAAATGTATTCTTCATCTCTGCCCCGCAGGCCAGCACCGATATGGATTTTTTCGCCAGACGAATGGGTGCCGGTGCCATACCCCGACTTCGTCGCATAAGGTATGGCGCCCCCTGCACCATACGCATGACCGAGTCATCGACACGACTATAAATCTCCCGATTGTGAACAAGAAAAACATCAGCAATCGTTTCAAGTCGCTTCTGTGCATCATCATCACGAAAAGCAATGGGCTCCTCACTGCGGTTTGCACTTGTCATAACCCAAACATCTTCCTTTGCCAGCAAAAGATAATGCACCGGTGCATACGGCAGCATAATTCCAAGGCAGGGATTTCCTGGTGCAACCTCTGCAGCCAGCACCCTATCGCAGTTCGTTTTTTTTCGCAAAAGAACAATCGGTGCAATCGGGCTCCTAAGAAGCTTTTCTTCATCTGCTGATATTTCACAAATGCTTCTTGCTGCCAGCATACTACCGCACATCACCGCAAAAGGCTTATCCTCACGAAACTTACGTATGCGCAGCGCGGCTACAGCATCCTCGTTTTTTGCATCACAGGCCAGATGATAACCACCAATCCCCTTAACTGCTGCAATGCCGCCCTGCATGATAACTGCATGTGCGCCTTTTAGTGGATCACCGGCAATCACATTGCCCGTCCGATCCAGCAAACAATAGCGGGGCCCGCAATCGGCGCAGGCATTTGGCTGTGCATGAAAACGGCGATTCATCGGATTATCATACTCACTCTGACAATCCGCACACATTACAAACGTGCCCATTGTCGTCTTGGGTCGATCATATGGAACATCCTTTACAATCGAATAACGCGGCCCGCAGTTTGTACAGTTTGTAAACGCATAGCCAAAGCGCCGATCCGTTTTATCAAGAACTTCTCTTTTACAGTCTTCACATATTGCAATATCCGGTGAGACAAGTGCATTTCGCACTTTTGCCGCCGGGCTCTGATGTATAGCAAAACCCGTTTCACCCCGAAGCATCATTTCCTGAACGGTCACGTTTTCAACAACTGCCATTGCCGGAGCCTCTGTACGAATCCCGACAATAAAATCATCTATGACACTTTTCTGTCCCTCAGCTTCAATATAAACACCTTTATCGTCGTTCAACACCCAGCCGGAAACATCATGTTTTTCTGCTAACCGATAAATAAAAGGGCGGAACCCAACGCCCTGTACTATACCGGTAACGCGGAGCCCCACCCTTCTCATAGACTTGTTACGGCTGCAGCCGCCTCCGGTTTGCACTTTTCAGGTGTAATCTGCCATTTCATCAGCTCATCAAAGGCCTTTGCTTTCATTTTTTCCATAAGGGCTGCCATCTCCGGTGTCAAATCCATGCCCGCTTCAACAGCATATGGCTGAGCTCCAATAACAACGACATCCTTAATCGGTTTCTCTGTTACCGTGAGCAGTGCCAGCACATCCTGTATACCAACTTCATGCACCGACAGTTTATCTTGAAAATGTGCCATGACAGCGTCATTTTCAAAGCGAAAAAACGTCCCTGGTTTTGCCCCGCCATTAATTGAATCAATTACAAGAAGTTTTTTTGTCCCTGTTACAAAACGCAGAAGCTCCATACCAAGTGTACCGCCATCAAGCACCTGTACATTTTCCGGAAATCTGTATTCACGCTGAAGTGCTTCTACGACACGAACACCAAAGCCTTCATCCCGAAGCACAATATTGCCAATACCCAGAACCGTAATTTCCGGTGTTTCCATAATATTTTCACTCACATGCATTGCTCCTTTGCTTTTTTGCCTGAACCTGCTGGCGTAACCAGTCATACCATTCAGCAAGGCCTGTTCCCTGTGTACAGGAAACCTCAACGATCTGTGCCGATGGATGAAGCATCCTGATATCTTTTTTAGCACCATCCATATCAAAATTCGTATACGGCAGAATATCTACCTTGTTAAGCACCGTAATTGCAGATTCCTTAAAAACAAGAGGGTACTTAAGTGGTTTGTCGTCGCCTTCCGTAATACTTAGCACAACACCTTTCGTATCCTCCCCAACATTAAATTCTGCCGGGCAAACAAGATTACCGACATTTTCAATAACAAGCAAATCGAGTGCATCAAGATCCAGTTCCCGCAAAACCTTCTGTACCATCATTGCATCGAGATGGCAGCCGCCGCTTGTATTTATCTGAATAACCGGCACATTATACTTCGCTATGCGGTCCGCGTCCTTTGATGTAAAAAGGTCACCTTCAATAACCGCCATACGCAGCTCATCTTTAAGCGCAGCCATCGTCTTTTCCAGCAGGGATGTCTTCCCCGCTCCCGGCGATCCCAACAGATTCAGCGCAAAAATCTTTTTTTCGGCAAAAAGCACCTGATTTTCAGCTGCAATCTGATCATTTTTTCCTAAAATGTCCTGCATGACCTGAACTTCCATTCAGTCCACCTCCAAATACTCTACCTGCATTTCCCGGCCAGAAATAATATCCAGCTGACCCGTCTTGCAGGTAGGACAAAGAAAATTATAATGCTCGATATGTGTTTCTGCTCCACAACTATGACAACGTCCCATAAGCGGCATTCGGTGCAAAGCCAGCTCTGCACCTTCAGCAATTGTTCCCCTGACAAGTGACTCAAAACAAAACTCCAGCGCATCGGTCTCCACTCCGGCCATTTCGCCAAGCAGCAGACTGATCTTGCCGACACGCTTCGCATCATTTCTCGCCGCGTAGTCCAGTGCAATATCCAATATTCCTTCCGCTATCGCCATCTCATGCATACACTCCATACCTCCACATCCGTTTTAAAGTACTACAGCCGGGCATATTTTGCCCGGCTGCCTGTTTTTTCTTACAGTGCGGCTTCAAGACCGCGTTTTGCAAATACGGAAATAATTTCCGTAAGTTTTGTCTTTGCTGGATTATAGTCGATCGTCGTTTCGCCTTCATGCGCATGAATATGCACATAAAGCACCCCGGCGAGTCCCATAAGCGTTTCTTCTACTTCTTTTGCGTTCTCGTCTGTATAGCCTTTAACGAGAAACTGCAGACGTGTATTGCCGCCGGTTGAACCGCAGCCACATTCTTTACACATATAGCTTCCCCCTGTTTAACTGTTTTTCTTATCTTCGATTTCACCAACATCAAGTGGTTCATGTTCCAGAATCTTGATCCCGGAGAACATGCTGGATGCTTCGCCTTCCATAATATCCGCACGAATAACCATGTAGATATGTCCGATAGCAAAGAGAATGATAAACCATGCTACATAATGATGAACAAGATGCGTTATAAACTCACCGCCAAGAACTACATTGGCCCAGCCAAACAGCGTACCGCCAACAGCACTTGGAGCTGTCATAAAGTACATAGCATATCCTGTAATCATTTCTATAAACACCATGACATACAATCCGACATAAGACATCCGCGCCAAAGGATTGCGCAAATATGGCTTATGTGAAGGCTGAATAAGCGCATAATGTAATGAAACATCCATGGTTGCTCTCCAAAACTGGCCTTCCCATACACGCGGAAACAAACGATCGCCTTTGTTCACGATAAAACCGTATACACGCAGGATAAACGCCGCTGTAAAGGCAAAGGCCGCAAGAAAATGAATGTTACGAATCATTGCCATCGATAACATTGTAAAGGTCGGCTCACTGCTCAGACCTCCCATCGGTTTTGTAATCAAAAGCCCTGTTACAAACAAAACCACAATGGCGACAACCATGACCCAGTGAAAAATCCGCAAAAACGGACTGAACAGATAGTATATTCTACGTGGTACTTCTTTCATTCCACCTATACCTGCTACTCGTCTTCCCGTAGCTTTTCCTTTCGTCATATTTTTAGTCGTCGACACGTGTTCCCAAATAAGGATCTGTTGTTACGACCTTGATTTTTTCGCCTTTGGCATTGAAAAGATGTGTTGAGCAAGCCATGCATGGGTCAAACGAACGGATGACCTTGAGAATTTCAAGCGGCTTATCCGGCACCTTGACCTTCGTGTCCATCATAGCAAGTTCATATGCACCATGACCGGCCTTGTCGTCACGCGGACAAGCATTCCATGTCGTTGGTACAACCGCCTGATAGTTTGCGATTTTTCCGTCTTTAATAACAACCCAGTGGCTGAGTGCTCCGCGTGGTGCTTCATAGAGACCAACACCTTTGGATTCTTTCGGCCAGGTCGATGGGTCCCATTTTTCTGTATTGGCAACTTTTGTGTCACCTGATTTAATATTATTGATGAGCTTGTCAAAGAAATACTTACTCATTTCTGCACTTACCTGTGCATCAAGTGCACGTGCAGCTGTACGGCCTACCATTGTAGGCAGCCATACTTCCGGCTGCAGATTGAGAACTTTCGATACGGCATCAATCTGGTCAATCATCATTTTTTCGGCCCATGTCAGTTCACCGAGAACACCCTTTTTGAACTTTGTATAAACGATAATGTAACGGGCAAGCGGACCAACTTCAGCGACTTTGCCACGCCATTTCGGCGTTTTGAGCCAGGAATATTTGCCATTTTCGTCCAGAGCCTTCCAGTCGGTTGGTGTACCTTCTTTTGGTCCTGTATATTTTGCTTCAGTCACGCCATCCCATGGATGAAGTGATGCACCTGGTTTTTCCGGATAATCATACCAGGAGTGTTCAACGCCTTCGTTAATTACGTCTGGATCAGAGATGTCCTCCGGTTTAAATTCCGTGAACTTCGCATTAGCAACACCTTTACTGAAGTCTTCAACAACACCATTACAGCGCACAAGAAGATTCTTCTGAAAGTCACCATTTGTTGTACCGGAAAAAGGTTCATCCGGGTATGAGCCAAAACCAAGTACACGTTCTTTTGCCAGGCCGCCGCCATCAACATAGCCGCTCTTGACATAGGCTGTACCAATTGCCAAAACATCCGGTAAATAGAATTCATTAACCAGCGTCTGTGTTGTGTGGATTGCACGATCAACCACAGCAAGACGTTCTGTGTTGATTGGCGCATTCCCGTCTTCCATTGATATGGAACAAGGCATACCGCCAACAACATAGTGCGGATGCGGATTTTTTCCGCCAAAAACAACATGCGGTGTAACAATTTCACGCTGCTTGTCAAGCATTTCAAGATAATGTGCTACTGCAAGAAGATGTACTTCCGGCGCTAACAGTTTATAATCCGGATGATCCCACCACTGCGCAGCAAAGATGCCGAGCTGACCACTCTCTACAATCCCTTTCACCTTTGCCTGTATTGCCTTAAAATAGGTTGGTGTCGCTTTAGGAAAATCTTTTGGATACGCTTCTGTATCCGTGCCGCCTGCAGGTCCTTTAAACGGAAGTTTATAAGTTGCTAGTATTGTGTTTTGCAGATTAGCTGTCGCAATTGGATCTGCGGCAAGTGCATCAACCGGGCTAACCCAGTCAAGTGCATGTAAATGATAAAAATGAATCAAATGATCCTGCACCGTCTGTGCCGAAGCCATAATATTACGAATGTAGTTGGCATTCTTTGGAATTTTAATACCCAGTGCATCTTCAACAGCTCTTAATGCACCAAGTGCATGTGCTGTCGTACAAACACCGCAGATTCTCTGAATATATGCCCAGGCATCACGCGGATCTCTTTCTTTCATAACGAGTTCCAGTCCACGCCAGGCGGTACCGCTTGATAAAGCATCCTGTACTTTGCCGGTTGCTTCGTCTACTTTTATTTCCACACGTAAATGGCCTTCGATTCTTGTAACCGGATCTACTACAACGTGTTTCATTTCTTCACCTGCTTCTCGTCAGCCTCAGCTTTTTCTGCTGCCTGACGTTTTTTCTTCTGTACAACAGACATTGCACCATGTGCTACAACACCTGCTGCTGTAAGACCTGCAAGACCCGCACCAATTTTATCAACATCACCAAGCGGGCCATAGTTCGGCAAGCGTGTACTAAATGGTGCATTATCCCAGAAATTTGCACTGGAACAGCCAATGCAAGGTGCACCGGATTGTATTGGGTAGGAAAGACCATTCCACCAGCGCATATTGCCGCAGGAATTATACGTTTCAGGTCCACGACAGCCAAGCTTATAAAGACACCAGCCAGCCTTTGATCCTGCATCATCATAATTTTCTGCAAACATTCCTGCATCGAAGAATGGACGACGATAGCACGTATCATGAATACGATTGCCATAAAATTGCTTTGGCCGTCCCTGACTATCAAGCGGTGGAAGCTTACCAAATAACGCCAAATGCATAATAACACCTGTCATAACTTCCGGAATTGGCGGGCAGCCCGGAACATTAACAACCGGTACCTTACCCGTATAATGTGATACAGCAGCCGATCCCGTAGGATTTGGCTTTGCTGCCTGAATACCACCATCTGTTGCACATGTACCATAGGCAATGACAGCTGCAGCATTCTTAGCAACTCTTTGCAATGTCTGAACGAAAGGTTTGCCACCCGTCATACAATAAATACCATTGTCTTTTGTTGCTACAGCACCCTCTACTGCCAGAATATATTTTCCGGCATACTTTTTCATGGTTTCGTCGAGATGCGCTTCAAACGGTTCCCCACAAGCAGCGCTAAGTAAATCATCATATTCAAGCGCGATATTATTGAGTATGACATCAGATGCCAACGGTGTGCTCGAACGAATGAAAGATTCATCACAGCCCGTGCATTCATGGCCATGCAGCCAGATTACAACCGGCAGTGGCTGCTTTTCTGCTGCCGCAACAACAGATGACAGCATGTCCGTACTAAGTCCCATCAAAGATGTCAATGCAACACACGATTTGACGAAGCTACGACGACTCATGCCTTTCTTGAGATATACGTCCCACATAGTCTCCAATTTGTCCACTTTTTTACCTCCTTATTTATCGTATAATATAGTCCCTTACTGTGAATTTGTCTTGCCACACAGTGCAAATCCCGTAGGGGGGCATTGTGTTTTCTTACATTATATACCTATCGTCCTGAAAAATCTATAATTATAATAGGTGACATGCTTAATAAATATTACTAATATATCCATGATTATAAAAAAAAGCCTGTTTGTAATAAATTGTACTTATCAATAAATTCTGATAAAACTAATTTATTTGTATTTTTTCTTCTAATTACAAGATTTTTCCTGCTTATTTTTCTTATCAATTTGTTTTTATCGTCGAAATTTTTATTTTTTCCTTATCATAAAATAAACAAATTATATGGACAATAAAAACATCCCCCACACGTTATGTGCAGGGGAGTTCACTTTCATTTACAAAAGTTTACGATAAATCATTCGCATATCTGCTTTTGTAACAGCCTTTGGATTATTATCCAGAAGCCGTGTTACCTTCATTGCTGCATCGATCAGATCATCCAGCACAGCTTCATTGATTCCTTTTTCTTTAAGATCACATTTTACATTCATATCTTCAATCATAGAATAAAGATTTGCAATCATTTTTTCTGCCGCCTGCCGTGTTGTGCAGCCTGTAATATCAAGCTCCATTGCAATCGCAATATCTTTGAATTTTTCTTCACAAGCATCAAGATTAAACTTCATGACATCGGGTAAAAGAATTGCATTTGAAAGACCATGTGGAATATGATATTTACCACCGAGCGGATAGGAAAGAGCATGAACTGCCGTTGTACTCGATGTCGCTATCGAAATACCGCCAAAGCATGCACCAAGCAGCATGTCTTCCCTTGCCTGCAAATTTTTCCCATCGTTGTACGCTGTACGGATACTTCGCGAAATAAGTGTCACTGCTTTAAGCGCAAATGTATCACTAAACGGATTGGCCTTCTTCGAGATATAACATTCAATTGCATGACAAAGCGCATCCATGCCCGTATTCGCTGTAATATGTTTTGGCAGGCTAACCGTCATTTCCGGATCAAGAATCACACAATCACAAACCATTTTTTCACTTACAATTCCTACCTTGAGCTCTTCTTCCGGCACAAGCACAATCGCATTTGGCGTTGCTTCCGATCCTGTTCCAGCAGTTGTTGGTATCATAAGGGTTGGTACGCCACGTCGTGTAATTTTTTTCTTTCCTTTTACAAGTTCCTGCAGTGTAACCTTATTGGTCAGCAAAAGCGAAACCAGCTTCGTCGTATCCATTGAGCTGCCGCCGCCAATTCCGATAAGCAGTTCACATTCATATTGTTTTGTCTCTGCCAAAATCGCATTAACCTGCTCTACCGATGGTTCTGGCGGCGTCTCACTGATAACCTTCACGAAAATCCCTGCCGCCTCCAATAACTTCTTTGGTTTATCAATCATGCCATGTTCAAAAAGTCCTTGGTCCGTAATAATCACAACTTTTTTTGCTTCAAAATCCTTTACAATATCACCAATCTGTTCCACTGCCCCAACACCAGCAACAATTTTTCCAATATTTAATAACGAATATATCTTTCCCACAATTAAGTCCTCCAATGTAATCGTATCATTTATCTTTTGTTATTTGTTTTTAATCCATGATTCATCAAGCTGTACATATTTTATGGTCTGGCGAAAATACGTAAATGTCACATGCAGTTTTCCATTTTTTGTTTGTTTTATTGAAGGATATGAAAACTCCCTGTTCTTTTTTTCACGCGAATTATTACTCATACATTTGCCATCACCCAACTGGATGTTCCGAATGTACGGCCAGGTTTTTCCATTATCTTCTGATAATGCTATTGTCATTGGTGCCCGCGGTGTCCCCCAGACTGCTTTACGCCCAAGTTTGTCCATTGGCACATCCTGCGGCAAATTGCGCTCTTTATCAAAAACTGTTTCGTCTTCTATTTCATCATATAAAGATGCCCGTCGATCCGTGCTTTCTGCACTGCTGATATTATTAAATACAAGTGCTATTGCACCATCCTGCAAAACAATTGACTGTATGGATGAATTGTTGTTCGGCAAAGCAATTTTTTCAGGCACAGTCCAAGTTCTTCCATCCATGGATGTGCTGCGATAAATATGATCAGCCCAACGACTGCGGTAAAGTGCTACCAACGATCCATCGGCAACAGCATTTACACACATATGGACACATCCGACACTATCGGGAATCGTGTACTCACTCCATGTTATTCCTTTATCTCCCGATATTTTCACCGCAGAGGTATCATGATCGCCGATCCATTTTTCTCCGGATTTTGTTGCGCAGCGAAAAATTGGCAAAAGCCAATCGCCATTTTTCAAGACGGTAATCGGCTGACGAATAAACGTCCCCGGTTCATCAAACAGTGCTTCTATTTTTGACCATGTATAGCCATGATCCAGCGAGGTTCGGTAGCGAACGATAGCTGTATCCTGATTACCAAATTTTTGTGCTGTATACAATAGCCACAATTTTTCATTTTCATCTTCAAAAAGCACTGGATTCTGCTCTGAACGGTCTGGATCTGCTGACATTTTGATTGGTTTTGTCCACAAATCAGACTTCCGGTTTAATCGTGATAAATAAATCGAAATATCACTGATGCCTTCCTGTGTTCCCGAAAACCATGTACAAAGCAAATCTCCTGTTGATAGTTCCAAAAGATTTGATGCATGATTTTGCGGATATTCTGACGGAAGGTATGCCTCTACCCATTTGTTTTCTGTATCAAAACACAGCTTACCATCGTATTTCTGTTCCATACCCGTGCCCCCTTTTATACTAATATATTCATCACAATTTTTATAACAATTTTTATGGTCTGTGATTTTTCTTTGCTACTACAATTTAAACCATCGAATATGACGATGTTTTGGCAAAAGAACCATTATTTTGAATTTTATACAACTAGTTTAAGGATTGCTTTGCAGCTTATTTTCCGGTTTATCTTTTGTCTGTTTTTTGGAATGAAATACAATACGTTCCACGAGCATTACTACCGCCGGAACAAGCAAGGCAATATAAATGTTATCGATACCAAACGGATTATCAAGTAAATACCAGACCACTGTACCAAGTGCTGCTGTTACAAGACCAATATTGGCACCCCTTGTACTATTGAAAAACGGTAAGTAAAAGCCAAGTACTGCAACTACGGCAATTGTCAAACGCAAGGCTCTTGTGAAAAAAGACAGCTTCAATATTTCCGGAACTCCAAAAACAAAAAGCAAAGGCACAAAACCAATAACGATGGAAATAATTCGTGTCATCTTAAGCTTCGTTGCCTGATCCGGGTTGTATTTCGGCACATAAAAATCTTCAACAACCAGTGAGGCAATTCCCAATGCTACCGTACTTACACTGACAAAAACCGCTGCGACAATAGAAGTTGTTACAACACCGGCAAGTATCGGACTCATGTGCTGGACAAAAACCGGCAATGCATAAAGCCCTTTCATTGTTGGATAAAGATATCTTGCCACAACGCCAATACTTGCAAGAATCAGCCCCAATGGTATACATAAAGCAACAGCATAGAAACACGATTTTTTTGCTTCATGCGCGTTCTTCGTCGAAGAAATTGCCTGCATAACAAACTGTGTCGAAAAAATCGAGCCGGAGGTAGCAATGACCCAGGCTACAATTGTAGTAAAACCAATATGTCCGTCAAAAGAGAAATAATAATCCGGCAAAGAGTCCATTACCGGCTGTATCCCCCCCGACATAGACAATGCTACACCCA
>Ga0172378_10004358_pt1 | contig 13268 bp, 12 predicted proteins | sample GrowelOW332metaG_FD_119755 | JGI IMG/M metagenome (GOLD analysis project Ga0172378, IMG submission 119755) | Groundwater microbial communities from an aquifer near a municipal landfill in Southern Ontario, Canada - Pumphouse #3_1 metaG | ecosystem: Environmental > Aquatic > Deep subsurface >...
TGAATTAAAAGAAGATAAGTCTGAAAAATTTTGTGTAACTGAGATAAATTCAAAAGCTAAAAATATGACTTCTTTTAAACAGGTTCAATACATAAAAGAAAAAACAACTTTAAATAAAGGTTTTATTGGTATTATTATAATCAATTTAATGATTTTAGGTACATTGTACTTTAATTATACTTTTAGTTTGATATCATTAAAGGGTTACGAACCTATTTTCAGTCTTTTAAAAAGAACTAATAATTATGATGTATTATTAGCAGATTTAATAACAAATGGTTCTAAAAATGCAAAAATATTTGGTTATATAAATTATGCCACTGCTGTTTTTGCTGGTTTTTGCATTTTAAATATATTAAATAGCTTGGTTTTTATAAAAAAGCCTAAAACATTAAAGTTCTTTTGTAACTTTAATACAACGATGTTGATTGTTGCTATAACTGCAATTGGTTTAAGCAATGGTATTATTTTTACATTTAACTCATTCATTAAGGGCGTAGGTGTGCTAGTTGCATTAATTCTTGTTATTATACTCTTTTTTGAAATCAACATATCATATAATAAAAAAAACTAACGAAAAAAAGGAATAATTATGTCTACAATATTTGACGGAATTATTATTTTCAGTCTTTTTATTGCCTTTGTTGTGGGATTAAAAAGAGGTTTTATGAAAAGCATTTGGGGACTTGTAACACTTGTAGTGTTAACTGTAGGAATTTATTTTGTTGCACCTCCTATGACTAAATTAATATGCAATAATTCAACAGTTGATACACAACTTGCAACTACTGTTGAAAATTTATATGGCAAAATTAAGGGAATGGATACCGAAATTTCTGCTGAATCGTTGGAGGCATCGTTCACTAATTTAGAAAGTAATGGTGTACCAGCTTTTGTTACAAAGGCAATAAAGCCTATTATCAGTAAATATATTCCTTCTGAAGGTACATATACAGCAAAAGCAATAATGGCTGAAAAAACCTCTTATGCTCTTTTAATGACGGGTGTATCTATGGTGCTTGCAATTATTTTTGGTATTATTTTAAAAATGTTAAAAAAGATGTTTTTGGGTGTTGCAAAATCAAGTGCTGTTAAACCTGTTGATAAATTACTTGGTATGGTATATTGTTTAGTAATTACTTCTGCTGTTTTTCTTGCTTTAGGTGGTACGGCATACACCTTAAATAATCAAAAATTTATGAGTAAGTTAAACGAAAGTTACGAATCGAGTACTGCATTTAAATATATTTATGGTGAAAATCCTTTACAAGATGTATTTGATAAATATGTTAATGTTGGTAATATTTTAGATAAGTATACAACTCCAGAAGAAGAACCAGCTATTGAAGAAGAGAATACACCTGAAGAAACTGTACCAGAAGAAACTGTACCTGAAGAAAATGTACCAGAGGGTGAGACTAACGAATAATTAATTTTAAAATTATAAATAGCATAAAAGGGAGCGGAAATACCGCTCCTTTTTTAATAGCTAAATTAATTAATATAAAAAATTATTTATACAGAAAGTTGGGTGCGGTAATTAATTTCTTTTTGAGCTATAATATCACCGCTTTGTGCATTCATTAAATATGCAAATATTTTTCCTGTTGTATTTATAATACCTATGTAATAATAACATTTTCCACCTTCAGCTAAAAGCCTTATATGTATTTCTCCCGCAAATTCATTGTTTAAGGTCATATTAGTAAACAATTCTTTATTTTTTAAAAATAGCGTGTTTAAAGCAGTATCAGGTGTCATTATTTCATTTTCTATTAAGCTTGTTGCTTTAATAATAAGTGAACTATCGTCATATTGAACAACAAAATCTATACTGCTTAAATTTTCATTACAATATTCAAATGAAAGTTCATGCCTTGATTTAGAACTACAAAAGTTCATTTCGCCACCTAGTTTAATGTTATTTTCTTCAAAAAACACACTATAGTTTAATGTATTATCGGGTGTATATAAAAATATTTCTATTAAACTTCTGACACTTCCGCAAACACCATCTACAAAATATGGGTTCTCTTTTTTAGAAAGATTGACTTTAATTGAAAAGTCTCCTTCTGTACCTGCTAATACATTATATTTACAGTCAGAAATATAATTACTAAAATATACTTTTTTTCCGCAGGCACATAGCATAATTACTACAACTAATAACAAACATAAAACTAATTTCTTTTTCATTTCATTCCACCTTTTATTTTATAAGACTGCATTTTTAGTATTTTTTTTTGCAGTTTATTCTTCTTTCTATATATATTTTATTTAAATTATTGATTAGTAATGATTAATTTATTTAAATAATTGATTTTTAATTTAAAAATATGGTATAATGATTGATAATATTAACTTTCATCAAAAAATACTTATGGTTGATAAGAAAGGAATAATTTGAATAAATTAATTTTAAAAGTTGCATTAAAGACAATAGCGGTAGTATTATCGTTAATAATAATTATTTTAGCGGTTATAACTATATTTACGCCAATGACTCTTGCAAAGATGAATAAAAAACTTGGCAATAATTCTTTAGCTGCCTCTTTTACTATTATTGAATATAACAGAAATAAAGATATTAATAATTTAGCTGATATTATAGAGCTTTCAATAATAAGTAAAAATTATTCTAGAATAAAAAAATATTCAAATTTATTAATCGACCATACAAAGTTCGATGAATATTGTGCTTTTAAAGATAACAACAACGATATTAATATATATGCTTCATATAAACAATATATTTATGGTTGGAATGTTACTGCCTTATATTATAGATATGAAAAACAATTAGCTTTAGAAAAAGCAAAGAGTATAATTCCTTTAGATTATAGTAAAAATAATGCAATGAGGTATTTAATTTTAGCTGTTGCTGAAAATAATGATAAAGAAATGGCAGAAGATATTTCTATATTTTTGCAAAATAGAATAACAGATATATTAGCGGAAGGGAATGATGTAACAGAGCAAGAATTAATAGCAGAAAGACTTGAAACGGATATTAACTTTTTAAAGATAATAATAGAGAAATAATTTGAGGAGCAAAACATATGAACAAGATAATTAAAGAAGGTTTAACATTTGATGACCTTTTATTGATTCCAGGTCCGTCGGAAGTATTACCAAATCAAGTGGATTTATCCACGATATTAACAGATGGAATTAAATTAAATATGCCTTTAATGAGTGCTGCAATGGATACCGTTACTGAAAGCAGATTAGCAATAGCTATAGCTAGAGAGGGCGGACTTGGTATAATTCATAAAAATATGAGTATTGAAGAACAAGCATCTCATGTTGATAAAGTAAAAAGAAGTGAACATGGCGTTATAACTGACCCGTTTTTTTTAGAGCCTGAAAATATGGTTAGGGAAGCTTTAAATTTAATGCAAAAATATCGTATAAGTGGTGTTCCTATCGTAACTAAAGGAAAACTTGTTGGTATTTTAACAAACAGAGATTTAAGGTTTGAATCAAATTACGACCAGCCTATTATTAATATAATGACTAAAGATAATTTAATTACAGCACCTGTCGGAACTTCACTTATGGAAGCACAAAAAATATTAGGCAAACACCGTATTGAAAAGTTGCCAATTGTTGATAAAGACGGTTATTTGAAAGGCTTAATTACAATTAAAGATATAGAAAAAACTATACAATATCCTAATTCTGCTAAAGATAAAAATGGAAGGTTACTTGTTGGTGCAGCTGTTGGTACTGCTGAAAATACAATGGAAAGAATTGCTGCATTAATTGAAGCAAAAGTAGATATTATAGCTATTGATACTGCTCATGGTCATTCTAAATTTGTTATTGATTATGTAGCTAAAATAAGAGCAAAATATCCAAAATTAAAAATTATAGCAGGAAATGTTGCGACTGCAGAAGCTACTAAAGCTTTAATAGAAGCAGGCGCTGATGTTGTTAAAGTTGGTATTGGCCCTGGTTCAATTTGTACAACTCGTGTAGTATCAGGAGTAGGTATGCCACAAATGACTGCTATTATGGATTGTTCTGAACAAGCGGCTTTAATGGGCAAAACTATTATTGCTGATGGTGGTGTAAAATATAGTGGTGATATTACAAAGGCAATTGCTGGTGGTGCTAATTGTGTTATGATAGGAAGTCTATTTGCAGGAACTTACGAAAGCCCTGGAGATATAGAAATATATCAAGGAAGAAGTTTTAAAGTATACAGAGGTATGGGTTCGTTAGGTGCTATGGCACTAGGAAGCAAAGACAGATATTTTCAGGAAGGTTCAAAAAAACTTGTTCCTGAAGGCGTTGAAGGAAGGGTACCTTATAGAGGTAGTTTAGCTGAAATAGTATTCCAAATGCTTGGAGGTCTTCGTTCTGGTATGGGTTCTTGTGGAACTAAGAATATAGAGGAATTAAGAAATAATTCGAAGTTTGTAAAAATTACTTCTGCATCTCTTGTTGAAAGCCATCCTCATGATATTGCAATAACAAAAGAATCGCCAAATTATAGTCCTAGAGGTCTATAATTAAATAAAAACTATGTGTACTTTTTATAGTACACATTCTTTAATTTTAATAAATTTTTTTAAATAACAGGAGAAAATATGCACGAGAGAGTAATAATACTAGATTTTGGCGGTCAGTACAATCAATTAATTGCAAGACGAGTAAGAGAACAAAATGTATATTGCGATTTGTTGCCATGTGACATTTCGATAGATAGAATAAAAAGTTTAAATCCTAAGGGCATAATATTTACAGGTGGACCTTCAAGCGTTTATGAAGAAAACTCACCAAAAGTTTTAAAAGAAATTTTTGAATTAAATATTCCTATTTTTGGTATTTGTTATGGAACTCAGCTTATAGCGTACACTTTAGGTGGCGAAGTTAAGCATGCCGAAACAAGAGAATATGGTAAAAGTGATATAAAATATTCAACAAGTAAAATTTTTAAAAATATTAATAAAACAAATATATGTTGGATGAGCCATACTGACTATGTATCAAAATTGCCAGATGGTTTTAAAACAATTGCAACTACTTCAACTTGTCCAATAGCTGCAATTGAAAATGAAGAAAAAAATATTTATGGTGTGCAGTTCCATCCTGAAGTTATGCATACAAAAAATGGTACAGAAATTTTAAGGAATTTTTTATATGAAGTTTGTAAAGTTAAGGGCGACTGGACAATGTCGAACTTTGCAAAAGAAACAATTAAATTACTTAAAGAAAAAATAGGCGACAAAAAAGTACTTTGTGCTATGAGTGGTGGTGTTGATAGTGCTGTAGCGGCTACATTAATTCATCAGGCTGTAGGTAGTCAACTTACTTGTATATTTGTTGACCACGGTCTTTTAAGAAAGGATGAAGCAGACGAAGTTGAATTAGTTTTTAGAGACGGTCTTGGTATGAATTTAATTAAAGTTGATGCACAAGAAAGATTTTTATCAAAACTTGAAGGCGTTGACGACCCTGAAAAGAAAAGAAAAATAATTGGCAGTGAATTTATAAAAGTTTTTGAAGATGAAGCTAAAAAAATTGGAAAAGTAGATTTTCTTGTTCAAGGTACAATTTATCCTGATGTTATTGAAAGTGGAAAAGGAAATTCAGCAATAATAAAAAGTCATCATAATGTAGGAGGTCTTCCTTCAGTTGTTGATTTTAAAGAAATTATTGAGCCACTTCGTGATTTGTTTAAAGATGAAGTTAGAAAAGTAGGTTTTGAAATAGGACTGCCTGAAAATGTTGTTATGAGACAGCCATTCCCCGGCCCTGGGCTTGCAATAAGAATTATAGGTGCAGTTACTAAACAAAAGATTAAAACGCTTCAGCTTGCAGATTGGATATATAGAGATGAAATAGCAAAAGCTGGTTTAGATAAAGAAATATGGCAGTATTTTGCAGTTTTAACATCTAGTAAAACAGTAGGTGTTATGGGTGATAGCAGGACTTATGAATATACTTTGGCATTACGAGCAGTAACTTCTGTTGATGGTATGACAGCAGATTGGGCAAGAATTCCTTATGATATAATGGAAAATATTAGCACAAGAATTGTTAATGAAGTACAAGATATAAACAGAATAGTATATGATATCACATCAAAACCACCATCGACTATTGAGTGGGAATAATTTTTTTGTTAATTATTATATAATAATATTTAATTTTGTATTTTTATATAAATAATATCAAAACTAATAAAGCGGAAAACTTTTCCGCTTTTTGTTTTACTTTTTTTGAAAAAAATGTTTATTTTTTAATAATATATGGTATTATAAATAATAAGACATTTTTCGGCAATAAAAGGTAGTGATAAAATATTGCTTTCAGACATAAATAATAACATAAATGATTAAAGCAGGGAAAAAATGGCTGAATCAAAAATAAATGATTTTTCAATAAGTGAATTATCACCTGACAAAAACTTTTTTTTAGAGTTAATAGACAGTGAAAAACAAACAGAAGCAGAAAAGCTTATGCTTGATACTACTATGTCTAAAATTAAAGCAAACAGAATTGAAAGTCTAAAATCTGAAAACGAAAAAAACATTAATAAAATTGAAGAACTTGAGGGAAGAACGCCTTACAATGCTGAAGATTACAGGCATGTTTTAAGTCTTAAAGAACAAATAGAAAAAAGAAATGAATCAATTAAACAACTAGAAAAATTATTAAAAGACCCTTATTTTGCGAGAATTGATTTGTTTGATAATTTAAATAAATATAATAAATTATATATAGGTAAAAAAGGTGACAGGTTGCTAGGTATTATGGATTGGAGGGCACCTTTAGCTAAAAAATATTATCAAAAGAGTTGTTTAAATTTTCAATTTAACGAATATATCTATAGGGTAATTTTAAGAAGAGCTTACAGAATTAATAATGGCGAGCTTGAAAATTGGAAAAACGAATATTTAAACCTTAGGGAATTTTTATCAAAAGATGAAATAGCAGGTCAAGATGAAAGCGTGGTTTTTGACCCGTTTTTAAAAGAAATTCTTGCAAAAAAGAAAGATAGCGAAGAAATTACTGATATAATAGAAACTATTCAAGAAAAACAATATGAAATTATTACTTTGCCAAAAAGAGATAATGTTATAGTACAAGGCTGTGCAGGTAGTGGAAAAACTATGATACTATTGCATAGACTGTCTTATTTAATGTATAACAACACAGATATTAAGCCAGAACATATTCTTGTGCTTACTCCTAGTGATTCTTTTAATGAATTCATTGATGAATTATGTAATATTTTAGAGATAGATAAAGTAAAAACAAATACTGTATATTCATATTATTCAATGCTTTTAAAACAACGAGGTATTGATTTAGATATAAAAATAGATTATAAAGAAAAAGAAAGTGAAAGTTATTTAAAATTTATTTATTCTGAAGAATTTGTAACTTTTGCAAAAAAAGAAATAGCAATAATTGTTGAAAGTTTAAAAGATTTTTTCACTTGTGAAGAATTTATAAATTTAAAGTTAGAAGTTCTGTCAGCTTATGATAAGCAGAACGAAGAATATAAAAAATTAAAAAATTCGCCTAAACATATTATAAAAGCTGTTCTTGGTGAAATAAAAATTTCGAAAGAACAAAACATTTATTATACAAGACAATTTAGAAAGATAATGAGTGAAATGGGCGTTGTTATCGATTTTTTACAATTAGATATTAATGATGCAAAATTTGATAATTATTATTACTTTTTTACTAGATACAGAGAATTTTTTGAAAGTTTTAAATTTTTATCGAAACATTTAAAAACTGTATTTAAAGATACAATGAAAGATATTGAATTAGCGGAAAATGAACTTAAAGCACAAACAAGTAATTTAAAAAAATATAAGGTCGGTAATGGTTCAGGCGAAAGGCTGTTATTTAGTGATAAAATTTCAATAACAGAAAAATTGCTTTTAGATTATGCAAATGCAAGAATTAGTGTAGAAAGAATATTTAATGGTTTTGATGGAATAGTAGATTTAGTTACTGTAATTAAAAGCAGTCCACAGTTTATTCATTCAGGCAATGCTGAAAAAGATTTAGGTCTTGCAAAGTTTTTATATAACGAAATTATTAAAAAAATTAAAACAAAATACAAAATTAAAATTGCTAAAATGTGCAAAAGCGATTTATACGCGATAACTCAACTTTTACAGATTTTTAATGTACCTTTAAAATTAGGGCAAAGTTATGTTTTTGTTGATGAAGGACAAGATTTATCCGCATCTGAATTCAATTTATTAAAAAAAATAAATGATACAGCATCATTCAATGTTTTTGGTGATACTTCACAAAACATTTCTACATTTAGGGGAATAAAAGAATGGGAAGATTGTCATATTGATGCCGATATTAGGGTGCTAGAACAGAATTATAGAAATACTAATCAAATAGTAAAGTATGTTAAAGATACTATAGGCATAGAAATGCAAGCAATTGGTTTTGATGATAAAGAGGTAGAAGCAATAAAATTTGCAGAAATTAACCATATCTTTAGTTCTAAAACAGGACTTAAAGCTGTTATTGCTGAAGAAGATGAGCTTAAAAAATTGTTTAAAATTTCTGAGCATAAATACAACTTAGTTGAAAGTAGTGGCAAAATATCTAAAACTAAAATAAATTTATTGACAGTATTAGAAAGTAAAGGTTTAGAATTTTCTATAGTAGCAGTACAAGATAAAAATTTAAACCTGAATGAAAAATATATTGCTTACACAAGAGCTTTAAAAGAATTATATATTATCGGAGAATAAATGAAATACGAAATTTTTTTACTAGATGCCGATCAGACAATATTTGATTTTGATAAATCAGAAAAAAATGCAATAAAAGATGTTTTAACAAATGCAGGTTTGCCATTTAATGAAGAAATTTATAATACTTATCATATAATTAATAGAGATTTATGGCATAAATATGAAAAAGGCGAAATAGAAAGAAAAGACATTTTTTCTAATCGTTTTAAAATGCTTTTTGAAAAATTAAATTTTGATGTAAAAGAAGATTTAAATATTAAATATTTTGATAGATTAGCAAGTTATGCATATTTAATTGATGGAGCTATCGAATTTTTACAAGAATTAAGTAATAACGGCAAAATTTACTTAGCTACTAATGGCAAGATATCTATACAAAATAGCCGAATAAATTTAAGCGGAATATCAAAATATTTAACAAATGTTTTTGTGTCAGATTTAATTGGATATGCAAAACCCAAAAAAGAATTTTTTGAATTTATAGAAAACAATATAAAAGATTTTGATAAACAAAAAACTGTTATGATAGGTGATAGTTTAACTTCTGATATTTTAGGAGGTAATAATTTTGGTATTGATACTATTTGGTTAAATTTTAATAATGAAAATGTTATAAATATTAAGCCTACATACCAAGTAAAAAATTATAATCAGATATTAAAGATTATAAAGGAGTCTTAATTTGGAAATAATAAAACTTAAACAAAAATTTAATTGTTGCAAATTAGTTAATTATAATGAAATAGATTTAAACAATAACTATATTTTTATAGCAAAAACTCAAGATGAAAATTCAATTTTTTGTCCTGAAGAACTTACACCTAAAAATGTAATTAAAAAAGAAAGTGGATTTATTTGTTTACAAATTGTGGGAACACTCGATTTTTCGTTAATTGGAATAATTTATAATATTGCTAAAATATTTGCTGAGCTTAAAATTCCTGTATGTGTTAATTCAACATTTGATACAGATTATTTTTTTATAAAAGATAATGATAGTATTAAAGCTATAAAATATTTAAAAGAAAATAATTATAATATAAAAGAATAATAAATAAAGGGAACTGTTTTTTACAGTTCCCTTTAAAGTTATTTGCGTTTTTTTAAATCTTCTTTTATTTGATTTAAACTTTCTTCACTTATTATATGTTCTATATGGCAGGCATCTTCTATTGCAGTTTTTTCGCTAACTCCTAATTTTATTAAAAAGTCACGAATTGTTTTATGCCTTTCATATACCATTTCTGCAGTTTTTTGACCTTTGCTTGTTAAATTTATATAACCGTTTTCATCAACAGTTATATACCCGTTTATTCTAAAATTTTTCATTGCGGCGCTTATACTAGATTTTTTAAAGTTTAGTTTGTGTGCTATATCAATTGAACGTACTTCGCCTAACGATTTTTTTAATATTAGAATGGTTTCTAAATAATCTTCTGCCGATTCACGAATAATCACGTTAAGTTAGTCTCCTTAATTTTAGTTTATTATATAATCTTATCATAAATACAAAAATAATTCAAGTTTAAATAAAATCATTTTTTATAAATATTTATTATAATATATCATTGACAAATTTAAAAACAAATGCTATACTTTTATTGTAGTTAGTTTGAACTAACTATTTTTTAAAAAACATGAGTTAGTTGTGACTAACCGATACACAGATGAATAAGGAGTATATGAAAATGACTTCATTAAATAATATTAAAGTTGGTGATAGAGTTAAAGTCACTAAGCTAGAAGGTCAAGGAGCATTAAAACGCCGTATAATGGATATGGGAATAACAAAAGGCGTAGAAATATTTGTAAGAAAGGTTGCACCACTTGGCGACCCTATGCAGTTACAAGTTAGGGGATATGAATTAACTATTCGTAAAGCTGATGCAAATTTAATAATGGTAGAGCAAAAAATTGGGGATAAATATTTATGTCAATAAAAATTGGTCTTGTAGGTAACCCTAACAGTGGTAAAACTACCTTATTTAATAATTTAACAGGTAGTATGCAATATGTAGGAAACTGGCCAGGAGTTACTGTTGAAAAAAAAGAAGGCAGATTAAAAAATTTTAAAGATGCAATCGTTGTTGATTTACCGGGAATATATTCGTTATCGCCTTATACTTTAGAAGAAGTAGTAAGTCGTAATTTTATTATAAATGAAAAACCTGATGTTATTATAAATATAGTAGATGCAACAAATTTAGAGAGAAATTTATATTTAACGACACAGGTAATTGAACTTGGTATTCCAGTAATAATTGCATTAAATATGATAGATATTGTTGAAAAGAAAGGCGATATATTTAATATTGAAAAATTAAAAGAAATTACAGGGTGTGAAGTTGTTGAAGTATCTGCATTAAAAGGCAAGGGTACTAACGAAGTTGCAAAAAAAGCTATTGAAGTTGCAACAAAAAATGATAATTGTAATAGATTGTTTAAATTTACTGATAAAGTAGAAAGTATAATAAATGGAATTGAAGATTTAGTTAAAGATACTGTACCTAATGACAAACTTAGATTTACAGCAATAAAGTTACTTGAAAAAGATGAAAAGATAGATGTTGATTTAACTAATCAAACAAAACTAATAATAGAAGACATTGTCAAGAAAACAGAAAAAGATTTTGATGATGATACAGAAAGTATAATAACGAACGAAAGATATTCATATATTGAAAATATAGTAAAAACCTTATATTTAAAGAAAAGCATAGTTAAAATAAGTATTTCTGATAAAATTGATAAGGTTGCAACAAATAGATGGGCGGCTATACCAATTTTTTTAGTGGTAATGTTTTTAATTTATTTCCTTGCTGTTTCTACACTTGGGGCTATGGGTACTGAATGGGTTAATACAGTTTTATTTGGTGAGTGGATTCCTGACCTTGCAGAAAAAGGACTTACAGCAATAAACTCGGCAAGTTGGTTAAATTCGTTAATTATTGATGGAATTATTGGTGGTGTAGGTTCTGTACTTGGTTTTTTGCCACAAATGGCTATTTTGTTTTTATTGCTTGCGTTGTTAGAAGATGTCGGGTATCTATCAAGAATAGCTTTTATATTAGATAAAGTTTTCAGAAAATTTGGATTATCAGGTAAATCTTTTATACCTATGATGATAGGTACTGGTTGTAGTATTCCTGGAATTATGGCATCAAGAACTATTGAAAATGAAAATGACCGTAGAATTACAATAATGACTACATCATTTATTCCTTGTGGTGCAAAGTTGCCAATTATAGCCTTAGTTGCTGGTGCAATGTTTAACGATTCTGCAATTATAGCTTTTAGTGCTTATTTACTTGGAATTACTGCTGTACTTATATCTGGTATTATTTTAAAAAAGTTTAAGGCGTTTCGAGGTAAAGAAAGTCCGTTTATTATGGAGTTGCCATCATACCATGTTCCTAACTTTAAAAATATAGCAATGCATACTTGGGAAAGAATTAAATCTTTTGTAATAAAAGCTGGAACTATAATATTTGCGGCGGCGGTAATAATTTGGTTCGCTTCAAACTTTAGTTGGAGTTTAAGAATGGTTCAAATGGATGAATCGATACTTGCTTCTATTGGAAAAATAATTCAATATATTTTTGTACCATTAGGCTTTGGCGATTGGAAGTCGGCTGTTGCAACAATTCTTGGACTTGTCGCAAAAGAAAATGTTGTAAATGCTTTTGGAATTTTATATAATATTGGTGATGTGTCTCAAGCAGGTCAAGAAATTTGGAATGTGTTACCTTATACTGCTTTATCTGCTTATTCGTTTTTGGTATTCAATTTATTATGCGCGCCTTGTATTGCCGCAATAGCAGCAATAAAAAGGGAAATAGGCAGTAGTAAATGGATGTGGATAACTATTGGGTTTCAAACTGCTTTAGCTTATGTTTTAGCTATTACTATTTATCAAATGGGATTATTATTTGGCGGAACATTTACAGTATATACTATACCTGCAATGTTGCTTTTTGTTGGACTTATTTATTTTATTGTAAGACCAACAAATAAAAGAATAAGATTAAATGAAGGAGTAAATAATGTTTAAATTTATAATAGATAACATAGGAACAATTATAGTTAGTATAATTCTTCTAACTTTATTTGTTCTTGCATTAGTAAAAATTATAAAAGCATATAAAAAAGGTAAATGTATAGGTTGCAGTTGCGATTGTGATAAGTGTAAATATAATAAAAAAGATTGAAATAGATGATAGTTTAAAAACAATATAAAAGGAATTAAAACAAAGCGATACTAAATAGTATCGCTTTGTTCAATTTTTATAGATATAAGGTTGTAAAAACTTAGGTAAAATAATTTTAGACAAAATACTTTTTTTGTAAATATATATCTATTTATTTATAAAGTAGTTAGTATTTACTTTTCATCGTGAAAAGTAACAAAAGCGTCAAGGGGCTGTTTTCCGAATTCGCCCCTTGAAACCCTAAAAACTCCTCATAACCCTGAAAAATAATAAATTATTTTTCTGTCCCTTAATCTTTAAGGGGCAA
>Ga0172378_10004359_pt1 | contig 13267 bp, 12 predicted proteins | sample GrowelOW332metaG_FD_119755 | JGI IMG/M metagenome (GOLD analysis project Ga0172378, IMG submission 119755) | Groundwater microbial communities from an aquifer near a municipal landfill in Southern Ontario, Canada - Pumphouse #3_1 metaG | ecosystem: Environmental > Aquatic > Deep subsurface >...
CCAGAAAACTTTATTTAATCTCAAAAAATATTCTTTAAACAAAAAATAATAGTGTCTTTACTAAAAATGAATGATACTTAGTATCATTTTATACGAAAACATGTACTTTATCGGATGCTTACGCTTCTATAATTGAGACACCTTCTGCCGTAGGTTTTTGGAAGGCTTTTCGGCCTAAAATTAAACCTGTACCACCTGCTCGCTTATTTATTACAGCTGTTCTTACTGCTGCAGCTAGATCGTTTTTGCCTGAGGCTCCTCCTGAATTTATTAAAGGAATACGCCCTGCATACTGATTTAATAGTTGATAACGAGTTAAATCTATTGGATTATCTGAACACAACTTTGTGTACATTAGTTCGTTATATCTTCCAAATTTATTTCCATCTCTATTCATGGCTAAATAACCGCCATTGTTTTCAGGAAGCTTTTGTTTAATGATGTCTGCTTCAATAGTCGCTCCTAAATGATTGGCTTGTCCTGTTAAATCTGCAGAAGCATGATAGTCTTTATCTTTTTTGAAATCACTATTACGCAAATAACACCAAAGAACAGTAAATAATCCTTTCTTATGAGCATGTGCAAAAGCTTTACTGACTTCAACAAGTTGTCTGTCTGAATCTGGAGACCCAAAATATATAGTTGCGCCTACTCCGGCAGCTCCCATATTGTAAGCTTGATCAACTGATGCAAACATAACTTGATTATAGGTATTTGGAGAAGTTAATAACTCATTATGATTTAGTTTAACTATAAAAGGAATTTTATGTGCATATTTACGGGAAACTAATCCTAAAACACCAAGGGTAGAAGCTATAGCATTACATCCAGCAGCTAAAGCTAATTTAACCAGATTTTCATCATCGAAATACAAAGGATTCTGTGCAAAAGATGCTCCTCCAGAATGTTCTATTCCTTGATCTACAGGTAAAATAGAAACATATCCAGTGCCAGCTAAATTTCCACTATTATATAGCCAGGAGAGATTCCCTAAAACTCTATTGTTTCTATCCGAAGGTATAAAAATATTATCAACAAAATTTTTGTTTGGAACAATTAGCATTTCTTTGCTAATTTTAGGTGTTGAAAATTCGAGCAAATTTGCTTCTTTTCCCAACAACTCTTGAATGTCTTTAATTTTTAGCATAGTAATATATTTTATAGTTTTACAATTTACTATAAGCTTTCTAGTACTTATTGCATACTTGAATGTCTATATTGTTACTTTAGCAAGTTACAAAAAAGCTTTAATAAAATATAAAAATTAATACATTTTTTTATGATATTATAAGAAATTTAATATTATCTATAAGATGTAAATAATTCCTAGTAAATTGAACTTTAGAGTAAAATATTAAATAGTTTTATCTATGTATTGTATAATTTATATGTTTTTATTACTTTTATATTTAGAACAATAATAATATATCTAAATAAAATATATGATAAAAGTTGGCAATAAAACACCGTTAATACTAGAGGGTGGAGGGGATAGAGGAATATTCACTACGGGTGTTTTAGATTGTTTTCTAGAGCACAATATTATGTTTCCCTATGTTGTTGGAGTATCAGCTGGAGGATTTAATGCCTTATCATATATTTCAAAGCAGAAGGGTAGACAACGCAGGACTACTTTAGAACTTTCATTTAGTTATAAGACCACTAGTTTTTTGAGGTGGTTATTTTTGGGAAATTATCTAAATGATAAAATCTTATTTGAAGATTTTGTATACAAAGTTAATCCCTTTGATTTTAAAGCCTTTTTTGAAAATCCATGTTTATGCGAATTTGTTACAACTAATTGTTTAACTGGCGAGGCTATGTATTTGAGTGAGAATAAAAATAAGCAACATTTACTTGATATTTCCAAAGCTTCAGGCCGCTTGCCTTTTATATGTCCTATGGTTAGGATAGATGGAATTCCTATGTTAGATGGTGGATTGAGTGATTCTATACCATTAGTACATGCTTTAAATCTTGGTTACAATGATAAACCTATTGTTATACTTACTCAAAATAAAGGTTATCGTAAGCCTGTTAAAACTTATAAACTAGCTAAATTCGTATATAGACGTTATCCTAAATTTTGTGAAACATTAAAAAATCGCTATAAAATGTATAATTCACAATTAGAGTATGTAGAAAGACTTGAGAATGAAAACAAAATTATAGTTATACGACCAAAGAGCAAGATTACCCTAAAACATTTTAATAATAAACCTCTTGAGCTAAAAAAGATGTATGATGAAGGTTATTCCTTAGCTTTAGAACTTATTAAAAATTAAAGTGCTCTCGATTTTTATTAAAATAGAGAGCACCTTTATACTTACTACTTATAATTTATTCTTCAGGATTTCCAGCTGTCCAAGCCTTATCAATATCATCTGAATTAAAATCTATACTATTCGCAATGACTTGCTCCAATACTTCGTCATGTTGTTGAACTGCAGATATGTATTTATCCTCTTCTTTATAACATATATCATGAAATTTAGGAGTAGCATCTTCTTCTTTTTTACGGAATGTTCTCATCATACGATATGATTGATGTGGAGAAACACCTAATAACATTAGGGCATCACGTCCTAATTCAAGGGAAGTTCCATAAGTTTCTCTTCTTATTTTATCAACTTTTAAATTCATTAATTCATACATCATAGGACGATCAAGTGCATTAGCCACTATTTTAAGATGGGGATAATGTTTCTTTACTAACTCTATTAAATGTTTTGATTTATTAAATTTCTTTATTGCAATAATGAGTAATTCAGCATTTGAAGCTCCAGCTGCTTCTAATAAATCTAATCGGGTGACGTCTCCATAATAAACTTCATAACCATATTTTCGTAAAAGAGCTACGTGAGCAGCATCATTATCCAAAATAACTGGCTTTATGCCTGCAGCAATCAAAAAACGTCCGACATCAGTTCCCAATCTACCAAATCCTGCAATTATAACTTTATGTCCTTTGGATTTAATGGTATCAGCTTCCTTTTCTTCATGTTTTTCTTTTTTAGGCCTTGTACAAATTTTTTCTTGTGCCATAAATAAGAAAGGAGTAAGAAACATGGAAATAGCTACTGCTGAAATCAATGGGTCAATTGTTGAAGATGTTAGTATACCATTTAATTTTGCAAATTGAAGAAGTACAAAAGCAAATCCTCCGCATTGCACAAGCGAAATAGAAAATAGACTCCTATCTTTTGAGGGCATTTTAAAAGCCATGGCAATAATAAACTGTATAATAAATTTAATTAGAATAAATCCAAATGTTATTCCGACAACAAGTAATAAGTTATCTCTAAGATATGGAAGATTCAAACTAGCTCCTACTGATGTAAAAAATACTCCTAGTAGAAGACCTTTAAAGGGCTCTATGGTACTTTCAAGTTCATGTCTATATTCGCTATCAGCTAAAATTACACCTGCTAAGAAAGTCCCTAATGCCGGAGATAAACCTACTAAAGACATAAGTAAAGAAATGCTTACAATTAAAGCTAAAGCTGTTGCTACAAAAAGTTCCCTTATACGTGTAGATGCTATTAATCTAAATATAGGTCTACTTGCAAATTTAACAAGAAAAAATATGATAAGAATAGCTGATATAGATACTACCCATTGTAAATAGTTAGGCAATGAATTAATATCCCATAACACAGTATCAGGTTTTAAGGATTGGGGAATAGGAAGTGTAGCTAATAAAGGGAAAAGTGCTAAAATAGGAATAACTGCTATGTCTTGAAAGAGTAGTACTGAGAATATTGATTTTCCAGCATTTGTGTGCATCAAATCTTTTTCTTTAAGAGTTTGTAGTACAATTGCCGTTGAAGATAGAGAAAATGTCAGTCCTAGAGCAAGAGCCTGTTGCCAAGGTAGAAAGAACATTACTGCTCCTGTCAGAGCAATAGTTGCTAGAGCAACCTGAAGCCCTCCCATTCCTATTATAGAACCACGCATTGTCCATAGTAATGATGGTTTTAATTCTAGTCCAACTAAGAAAAACATCATTACAACTCCAAATTCGGTAAAATGCATAATAGTTTCTATGTCTTGAGTGAAACCAAATACATATGGTCCTATTAATATTCCTGCAGCTAAATAACCCAGGATTGACCCTAAACCTAAACGCTTAGCTATAGGAACAGCTATAACTGCAGCTACTAAGAATATAAATGTTTGTAAAAGGAAATGTTCCATTTGAGTATATTTTATCGTTTTATTAAAGAATCTAAGTTACTATTCATATATTTAGATTTACTAGCTTTTTGAATATCTATTGTTTCGTCTCGAAGTGCTATTAGCATTCGTTTATAATCTTCAGTATATTCTTGTATTTTGCTATCAGATAAGCCACGGTGCATTCCCATTACCATAAAGGGAGGAAGATAATTTAATCTACATAGTTTTGCCATAGCTTTAAATGGCGCAAGAAGTTCATCTATAGTATAGATATTTGAACCCTGTGAACTATAGGTACTATCTTCACCTCCTGTAGATATGGCATGTAATAAGAATTTGTTCTTTAATGCATGACCATGAGCTCCATAAGCCCAGCCATGTTCAAGTACTAGGCCACACCATTCTTGTATGATGGATGGGGTAGAATACCAATAAAATGGATGTTGAAAAATAATTATATCGTGTGTTTCACACAATTTCTGTTCACGTTCAACATTTATTATAAAATCTGGATAATTATCGTAGAGATTATTTATAGTAATATCTGGTAATTCTTTAATGGCAAAAAGTAACTTTTTGTTTATTTTTGAACGTGAAAGTGCCGGATGTGCAAAGTTTATAAGTATTCTTTTCATAATAATTTGTTAATATAGTTACTTAAACTAAGTGATTTACACAAAGCAATATTAACAAAGGTAGTTTCTTTTAAAGAATTATGCTAAATTTAACTAAGTTTTTTTTATAAAACCTATTGTTAATTTTAAATTTATTATAATAATTATCATTTAAAAGAAAAATTTACTTCTGTATAATTATATCTTATTTATTATGAATTTATAATGCAAAAAAGTACTATATTGTAATGTTAAATATATAATGTATGATGTAATGTTATATTAAATAGTTATATATTTGTGTTAGGAATGCTAGATATTTATTAATGGTTATATCATAATAATAGTTAGAAATTACTATAAAATCAATAAAAAACGCGTATATGAAAATGAATAAGTCTAAAAAAATCGTCAAACCTACTATAAATATAGTTTTTGTAATTGTATCGTTTTTATTGTTTTCATCCTTTTGCAGGTCTAAAGAAGTTTATATTAATAGTAAAAATACTTATAAGACGAAAACAAATTATACAAATACCTGTAAAGAATATACCATTAGTAGAGTAAGAGAAACTGTACGGCAAGATAGTAGCTTTGAAAAAATTCTAGATGTTGATAGATTTAATAGTGTTGATATTCGCCTACCAGCTATTGTAAGTATTAAACAAGGTAAATCTCAAAGAGTTGTCGTAGTTGCTAAACAAAATGTTATTGACAAACTAAATACCAAAGTATCAAATGGTGTATTAATTATAAAATTTAATAATGGTATTGATAATTATAGATATATTAATTTGGAAATAACCGTTCCAACTATTGAAAACATTAAAATTCTTAGTGCAGCTAAAGTTTTTATGTCTTCATTTAAAGGACCAAAAAATTTGAAAATAACATTAAAAGGAGCTGGAATATTCAAGGCAGTAGAAGATATGACTTTAAAAGGTTCTTTACTAATCAAAAACTCGGGAGTTGGATTAATCAATTGCTATAAAATTTCAACTAAGAAATGTAAAGTAATAGTATCAGGTGTTGGAAAATGCGATGTAAGATCTGAATCCGAGTTGGAAGTTGAAATTAATGGAGTAGGTATAGTTAATTATAAAGGACATCCTAAAAAAATTCGTAAGGAAATAAATGGTCTAGGAACATTAAAAAATCAAAATGATTGAGAAATCTTTAAAATAATACATATTAATGGATATTGGAGTTATCTTCTTAAGACAGAATAACAACATTATCCATTTCTATGTAAAATATATTTTTGTGTAATTTAATTTTTTAAGATATAAAAACCTCCATGTTTATTTTCTATAGATAAAGATTTATCTTTCTTAATATATGATCTAAGTATATGAATATAACGTTGAAGATATCTTATATCTTTATTTGAAGATAAGCATTCATATAAAGTATCTGAAGATAACCATTGGTTCAAAGACTCTGAGAGAGTTTTCATAAACAACCCTTCCGTGGGTCTAAGTGTTTCTGTTACACCATTAATAGTTAATTCAAAACTCTTTGTATTAAAGATTGTTATATCCGAAAGTCTAATTTTTGTATTATTATTACTATTTCTTAAAATATTCTTAATTATGGATAAGAGATAGTCTTGACTTTGATTCTTTGATACAAAGTATTTAGCATCTTTATCTATACTTTTTATTTTGATTTCGTCATTATCAACGGAACTATACATAATAATAGGTATATCTCTATCTTTTTTACGTAATTCATCCAAAAAAATTAATCCATTTTTCTGAGGCATATACACATCTAGTAAAATAATATCAGGCTTTGATTCATTGAAATATTTTAGCGCAATCCTAGTACTAGTAGTAGTAGTCACCGAAATACCATTGTTTTCAAGAAACATTTTTGTTAAATCTGAAAAACACCTATCATCGTCTACATAAAGAATATTCGTTTTACTCATTTTCTTTTTCTTATTATTATTGTTACACAGCTACCTTTATCTTTATTATTTTTAATAATTAATTTACCATTATGAGCTTTTGCTACGTTTCTAACATATTTTAATCCTATTCCATAACTTTTGGCAACACGTTTTGAATTATTAAAACCTATACCATCATCAGTTACTGAAATATAATGGTTATTTTTATCTGTAAAATATTTAATTTGAATATTTACTTCATCTTCAGAATATTTAATTGCATTTTCTACAAGGTTATTTAATGCCGCTTCAATATGAAAAGCATCTGCAAATATTGTATTAGATTCTGCTCTATTGCTAATTGAAATATTCACTTTTTTATTATATTTTGATGTATTAGGATATAGATTATCGTATAAATCTTTTACATGATCAAGTACTTCTATTATATCAAATTCATCTTTTTTTATCTTTATTCCCAGAGTAGTTATAGAAACTGACAAGTAATTATTAATAGTATTAATAGCATTAGCACATTTAACACTTGCATTTATTCTCATTTCTTTGATTGAATCATTGGAACTAGAATTAATTTCAAATTCATTTAATTGTTTAATAAGATTGATGGGAGATCTCATATTATGCACCATTTGCATGTGATAATTTTTATTATTTTCTCTCAATAATTTCTCATTCTTATAAAATTGATGAAAGATAAATAACATGATTAAGGCTAATAAAAATAAGCCAAAAACAAATAATATATCTTTCCAGGCCACTATAAAGAAATTATAAAATGGAAAAACTAATGAAGATTCAAGTTTATGCTTTACTATAAATCCTAGATCAAAGGATTTACCCTCTAAAGTTTCTCCCAAGCGATAATCATTAATACTAGCCTCCTCTAGGACATTATTTGTACTATCTACTAAAATGAATTTAATATGAGGTTTTAAACCTTTTAATTTAAAGTCTGAAGCTATAGAATCCGTATAATATTTTAATGGCCTAAGAGGAAATACATCATAAACAGCTTGAATAAGAATATCATTATTGTTCGCATTAGAGTTAATATCAAATGAAAAATGTCCATCTTTTGTATTACATATTATAATTTTTTTATTATAATCTATACTAAAATTACTCTTTACATCCTCTATTTCTCCATATATAGAATGAATGAGATTATCAGAGATAATATTATTACAATTTTCTACATATTTAAAGCGTTCGAACTTATAGCTCTGATACACACCAAATATTTGTATTAATAAAAGTAAAATTACTGTAAAAAGTAATACCAAATAGGCATAATTTATATTCTTTCTCATTCCCAAGTCATCTTAAAATTGTTATAAAAGTAATTAAATTTTGCTTATATGCAAAGTTAAAGTTTTGTTAAACATAGTTAACCAACTAATATAGTGATAGATAGATAAATATATGTTAAAATATGTTATTGCATTTTTTGTTAGTATTTTTGTTAGTCTTTATATTTTAAAGTAATACAATTTATATGTATTTTTACTAAAAATAAATACAAAGACATTATGAAACGAATATTAAAGAAAAGAACAGCTTGTATTGTAGCTTTATTACTATTATTTGGAATAGGATACATCCTATTCTCACCTAGAGAAAAGACAGTTGACAAATTGACATCTGAGAATGTAGAATCTTTAACTGATGGATTTGAACCTGGCAAATGCAAATTGGCAAAAGGAGTATGCTATGCTAATCCTTTTGCAGTTACAATAGGAGTATTAGATGTTGATATGAGCAAGGTTATTCATTTAGAACCTTAGAAATTCACTAGTATGGAGGGTATAATATACCTATCTTATTTAAACTTTAAAGAGTTTTTTAAATTAATCATTATTTATTTCTAGTAAATTGACTAGAAAAAACAAATTTAGATAAAATAATACGTATGAAAATCAAAATATTACTGTTAGCATTAATTTTAGGATCATGTAGTTCAAACTATATGGATGGATATGACAAAACTGATCTTCCTAATGCTGAAGCATATGTTGGAGTGGAGAATGAATGTATATTGAGTTGTAATGATGTTAATAAATATTATGGCTTCTTAAAGAATGGGGATAATATGATTCTAAGATGTGACAATAAAACATTAAAGAGTCTAGACACTAAGGTTAGAACAAAGAGTGGAATGGGCTTAACTAAATGTTCTGTAAATTCTAGACAATTAAATTCAGTATCATTATCTCAAAATGGACATTGGAATGTACTAGATATTTCAAAATCAGAACTTATAGAAAGTGATTATAATGGTAAAGTTGTAAGTAATTACAAACTTCCTAATAAAGCTCAAAATTTGAGTGCAGTTAGAGTTGGAAAATATATAGTATCTACAGGTATGTATAAAGAAGGCCGTTATTATATGTATAATACATATACAAAGGAAGGTCATTATTTCTTGGATTATCCCAAAACAGAAAATTATCCCGACATACAACCTCTTACAAAATCTTTACTTTATGCTAGTAATGTATTAAAAGCTCATCCTGTAAAGAATATGTTTGTATGTGCAGATATATCTAGTGGAGTATTAGATGTATGTAAGATTACAAATGATAGTATCAAATTAGTTAAACGCTTATTATTAAGCTTACCTAACGTTAATATTGATGAAGAATTTGATTTCCCAATGGTAACTTACACTGCTGAAAATTTATTTGGATTCACAGATGTTACTGTTAATAATAATGCTATATATGCTCTTTATTCAGGTAATTCAATAAATGATCATAAAACAGATTTCCAAACTTGTAAAACCTTACTTAAATTAGATTGGAATGGAGAGATAAATAAACGCTATGAATTAGGTCAAGCTTTATTAAATATCAATTATGATAGGAGTAATAGAAAACTTTACAGTGTTATTGTAGATGATGATAGTAAGACAGCCACTTTGGTAAATATCAAATTATAATAATAGTATAAGTTAAAGAAATAATCAACATTAGTTTTTAAGTAACTAAAAAGAGTAGAATGAAGGTATTAAGAATAATATTAGCAATGGTTTTCATGTTTTCCGGGTTTGTTAAAGCAATAGATCCTATGGGATTATCATATAAAATTCAAGAATACCTTCTTTCCTTTGGTTTTATATCCCTTAGGGATTTATCTATCAATATAGCTGTATTTTTATGTGCTTTTGAATTGTGCCTAGGTTTGATGTTAATGTGTAATATTCATAAGAAGTTAATAGCAGCTATTACAACTTTTACCTCCTTTATATTTTTATTAATTACTTTCCTTATTTATATGGATACCTATATAAGTATAAGTAATTGTGGTTGTTTTGGGGAAGCTATATCTATGAGTAATAATATTACATTCTTTAAAAATATTTTTTTATTTATTCTTGCATTTATTTATATGGTATGTATTATAAAGGAAGAATTTAAAAGTGAAAAAATTGAAATGAGGTTTAATATTAAAGAAGAAAACTTTTTACTAAACTCTAAGAAATTTATTAATACAAATGCTTTTAATAGCACTGTGTGTTTGATTCTCATTTTTGTATTATCTTGTTCCATACCTGCTTATTCAATGGAATATTTACCTCCATTTGACTTTATGGAGTATGATAGGGGAGCAAACTTAGCACTTAATCAAAATTTTGAAAATAAAATATTTGATAAATACGATAAAGATATCAGCAAAGATGTAATAACAGAAGATAATGAAATTCTTTTTTTTGTTGCAAAAGACATGAAGTATTTATCAGAATTGGACATAAAAAATATAGAGAAACTTAATGGTTTATTAAAAAATACAGATATAAAAACATATATTCTTACAAACTCAGATATTTCTGAGAATGAAATATTTAAAAAAATATGCTTAAGTGCAGATGAAATTTTTCTTAAATCATTTCTCCGAAGCAACAAGGGAGTTGTACTAATAAATAATGGAATAATAAGAGCTAAATGGGAAATGGATCATTTCCCATTTTCCCGTTTAATGATAACTGATGATTCTGAAATTTTGTATAAGGGATTTTGGGGTAATAAAAAACTATTAAATTCCCAAGATTATTTAAAGGTAAAATATTTAATTATCTTAGTAATAATATTAATTTTGTTGTATATTATTAAAAATAGAGGATGTTTATATAAAAAATGGAAAATATTTATATAAAATCCCAATAAACGCAATACCTTAAAAGAGTGAAGATTATGAGAAACAATATATTTATTTTTTTTATTTTAATATTAAGTTTATCATGTAGTGATAAATCTAGTTTATCTAAAGAATTAATAAAACTTAAATCTAGAACTATGGTATTACCAACGAGCGAGATGATTACTAGTTTTGTTGAAGATTCAACTTATAAAGATTTCTCAAAAGCTGAATTAAAGCTTATTATATATATAGATTCTACTGAATGTATGTCTTGTAGAATAAAGAGACTATACGACTGGAATAGGCTAATTAAATTAGATTCTAGATACAATGGAAGAATGAAATACTATTTTGTTTTTTGTCCTCCTAAAGGACAAGTTAAACAGACATTAAGATCAATCAAATTAGGGGCTTTAAAGTATCCTATAATTGTAGATGAGACTAATAAATTTATTAAAGATAATCCCCAAATCCCATCTGATATTAGATTACATACATTTTTATTAGATAAAGAGAATAAAGTTATTTTGGCGGGAGACCCTTTACGTAATAAAAAACTTAGGAAAATATTTTACAGAGAAGTAAGGCAAAGACTAGAAAATGATAATACAGAATAGTATGGTGAGAAATTTAATATATAAAAACATAAAAATTCTAAATAAATTAGTAGATAAGTTTTCGACTGTATTTATATATGTTTCTTTTTTTATCATATTTTTATGTATTAACTATGCTGTTTTAAGAGTATTTATTTGTGATCAATTTGTAGTACCAAGTAAATCAATGGAACCAACTCTTATTCCTGGTGATAGAATATTGGTAAATAAATTAATATTTGGAGGACGTGTTTACAAAAGCTTTAATTTTGAAAAAAACGAAGCCTTAAGTTGTTGGAGAGCATGGGGTATGAGGAAGATTAAACCAAATGATGTAGTAGTCTTTAATTATCCTCATGGGTATCTTCGCAACAAAATAGAGTTTAAAATCAATTTTGTATATGCAAAACGTTGTATAGGATGTCCAGGAGATACTGTATCTATTATTAATGGTTTCTATAAAAATAGTAACTATAATCATATCTTGGGAGACAGTATCATGCAAGATAGATTAATGTCAACTCCAGATTCTATACTCAAAAATCAGTATGATTTCTATACTATTCCTTTTATAGATGAGAATTCACCATGGTCAACTAAGAATTTTGGCCCCTTGTATATTCCATCTATCGATTCAAAAATTACAATGAATACATTTAATTATCACATTTATAAAAATATTATAGAATTCGAAACTGGGAAAAAATTAATTCTTTGCGGTAATATAGTATATCTAAATGAGAAAGAACTGAAATCTTATACGTTTAAGAAAAATTATTATTTTATGGGAGGAGATAATGTAGAGAATTCTAAAGATAGTAGATATTGTGGTCTTGTCCCTGAAGACTTTATTATTGGGGTTGCAACGAGAATATCTTATCACAAGGATAGAGATACAGATAAAATAGTGTGGACTAGATTTTTCAAAAAGATACAATAATTCAAATATAATTCATTACATTTACTCACTAATACTTGCTATTTTAAAAATATATAATAGTGTATATAATAAATCTTAAATAATATAAAATGAAAAAAAAGGAACTAACTTTAGGTGTTATAATTTTGGTAGGTGTATTAATGATATTTTCCGTATTGTTTTGCTATCAAAGAGTAGATGCTGGTTATGAAGGTATTAAGGTAAATCTTTATGGTAGTAGAAAAGGTGTGGATAATGTTTCATTAGTTACTGGAGCTGTGATATTTAACCCTATAACAACGGCTATATACGAATACCCAACTTTTGTACAAACAGTTGATTATCCAGCTTTTAGCATAAATGCAAAGGATGGAAGTTCATTTACCGTTGACCCAACTATTTCTCTTAAAATAATGGATGGAAAAGCTCCTGAAGTATTTAAAAAATATAGAAAAGAAGATATTAAGGAGGTAATAAATACAACTTTATATAATTATGTCCGAAATGCCTTTAGAATTAAGTTAAATGCCTATACCACGGATGAATTAGTAAGTAAAAGAGAGGAGTTTGAGGATAATATTGAAAATGAATTAAGAAAAGAATTAGCAAAGGAGAATTTTCAATTAGAGCAAATGACATCAGGATTACAATATCCAGAGACATTAGTTCAAGCTATTAATGCAAAGAATAAGGCTGTTCAAGATGCTTTAAAAATAGAAAATGAAGTAAAATCTGTTGAAGCTGATGCTAAAAAGAAAATAGCTCAAGCAGAGGGAGAGGCTAAATCTCTAGACATTAGGGGTACAACTGAAGCTAATTATAATAGAAAGATAGCTGCTTCCTTATCTATTATTATTGTACAACAAGAAATGATTAAAAAATGGGATGGTAAATTACCTGTTTATGG
>Ga0172378_10004360_pt1 | contig 13265 bp, 17 predicted proteins | sample GrowelOW332metaG_FD_119755 | JGI IMG/M metagenome (GOLD analysis project Ga0172378, IMG submission 119755) | Groundwater microbial communities from an aquifer near a municipal landfill in Southern Ontario, Canada - Pumphouse #3_1 metaG | ecosystem: Environmental > Aquatic > Deep subsurface >...
CCTTGAATCCGATGATTCCCTCCTGAACCAGCGAATGGACCTCCTGGACCGGCCTTCCGACTTGCTGTGCAAGTTTAAGGTACTCTATGGCGGGATACGCACATGAACGAGTTCATCCCGCTGGATGTGATATTGGTACGGAACTTTGCCTTCCTTCTGATCCAATTAGCACATTCCTTGGCGATGGCCTTCTGAGTCAATTCGTTCTTCAGACGGACCTCGAACTCCGTACCGTAGATGCTCTTCTCCCTGGAGATCTGGGGAATATAGAATTCCCTCTTCTCCTTCGGAGCCTTCTCTTTCACGAATGTAGGTGAAATGAAGATAAAATCGAACTCCTCGACCCCTTCCAATTGCTTCTTCAGCTCCTGAAATGCGTATATGGAGAATGTAGCTGAGGCTATGCGTATCCTGCTTCCCTTCCGGATGGTTTCTTTGAGATCATCACCCATGGTCCTATTCACATTGTCGAGAAGTTCCATAATATCAATTCATATCTTTGATCAGTTTGAGAAGATTCTCGTATGTATCTACGTGATGATAACGAACATTACTTTCGGGGATGTTGTAAATCTTCTCGGCGCAATAGATCTTCGCCTTCTCGATAGGTTTCAACTGCATGGAATCCATGCTGCCCTTGGTCTCAGCGATGAAGAAGATATGTTTGATTCCATGGGAATCGTCGAATGCGATTGCCCAGTCCGGAGAATAATTGCCGACAGGAGTAGGAATCTTGAATCCCTTCGGAAGCTTAGCATAGACAGCTACTTCATTAGCACGGTCGAGGGATTGGGCAAATCTCTTCTCGATGCTATCCTCAGCAAGACCATCAGTGAAGACATAGTCCATGATGTGCTTCGAACCTTGGAATGCTTTCAATGGATCACAGTTTGCCTTGCTTTCTGTGAAGATCGAACTGTCGTAAGTATCATCGATCCTGTTGTATGTGATATGGTCGACGATCAGAGTGGCCTTTTCATTGTTGATGAGTTTAGTGACCTTGGAGATAAATTCCTCTGGATTTTCCGCGAACATAGCGAACTTGCGTTCCTCTATGCCCTTCAGGATGGATACGGCGGTGTTATGGAATAGGTCTCCGTGGGGTAATCATTGTCTTCGGCTGCCGATACGGTTGCGGCAGGCACCAACATGATCATCACGATGAATGTCGCGCCGATCAGAGGCATCATTCTTTTTATGGACGACATCTTCCTTCCTCTTTGTTCATAATGTATCAAAATCGTGTTGGTGATATATACATAACAGTTGTAAATATATTCCATATTCTATAAAATATCACCCAAAGGATACTTTTCAATACCTGCCGGGAGATATCGGATGATGATGAAGGCAGGCAGAAAAGGGGCCGGAGATCATATTGCGCTTCTGATGGCGGCCGTGTTGGCATGCATCGTACTGGCCATTGCGATAGAATGCGTCCTTTATCTAACGGTCAGCGGACATGACATCTCGATGGCCGTCGTACTCGCAGTGTTCTTCTTGATATTGTACGCTCTTTTCGTTCAGATAAGGAAGCTGAAGTGATCAGATCATCGTCAGTAGGATGCTTACGGCTTCCGCGCTGTATGTCTGGAACCATTCCAAAGCTCCTCTGAAGATGTATTCTACACCCATTGCCGCAATGAGCAGACCGATGATCCTGGAAGCTATGTTGATGACCTGGGTTCCGACATATCTCATGATGGTGGAAGCGCTTCTCAGGATCACCCATGTGAGAAGAAGAGCGATGATGCCTGCGACAAGTACGGTATCCATTCCGTACTGGGATGAGAACAGGATGGAAGCGGTAATGACTCCGGGTCCGGTAAGCACGGGTGTTGCGATGATGACCCACGGTGCACCCTTGGATCCCGTGCTCTTGGAGAGCTTCAGATCGAACACCAGTTCGATCGCCATCAATATGAGTATGAGGCCTCCGGCCACACGGAAGCTTTCCATTGTGACCCCGAACACGTTCATCAGGTCCTCGCCTACGAACATGAAGACGAACAGAAGTATCGCTGCGACAAGGATTGCTTTATTCGCATAGGAGTTGATCGTCTTACGGTCCTCTTCTCTCGTGACGGAGATGAACATAGGCAGGCTTGCGAAAGGGTCCAGGATGAAGAACAAAGATATCGTCAGTGAAACAACGGCTCCCAGATCCATGCTTATGTATCCGAGGTCCAGGGATATAATGGCTTCGACTTCGTCGTTAGTATTATTATCGGTCACTGCAATTATCGTGCATGGATATTTCATGGTTGGAGGATTTTTACGCCTCCCACATCCCGGAAGTGATCCTTCTTATCGGTGCGATAATAGCATTGCTGATAGTCTACACCTACAAGAAGGATGAGAATTCGGGAACGTACAAGCTGATGATGGTTCTCGGACTCATATTCGGAATCATCATGATAGCTATGACGTTCTCGAAATATGCATCTTGGAGCACATTTACAGCGGTCATCATCATTCTGATGGCCTTTACGATGATTGTAAGGCCGTTCCGTAAGGTGGAGATCGCCGTCATCATCGGTCTGGTCGTCATCATTATGGCATACGTCCTCTTGGGACGTTGTGCCGATATCGACGGACTGGAGGTACTGGCATCCGGATGGCCGAGATTGATCGTGGCATTCGTGGCGGGTGCGATCGTATATATGATCGCCAACTTCGCCGAGAAGCTGGTCATGTTGTTCGGTAAGCTGTTCAACTGGTGGCCTTTCATGGTCGTCCTGGCTCTCATCTGTATCGCAGAGGCCGTGTGTCTTTTGATCACCGGTTCATCCATCTGGCCGTATCTTCAAACCATCTGGTCCGGAGATAAGATCATACTGCTGTGCTGATAACTGCACCTAAAACGGCAGGCCTTTGGGGCCCCTCAAAAGGGGGCTCCCGAAGGTAAACCTTTAAATGGTAGCAGTAGATGAAGGGCTAGCGGGGCCCGTGGCTTAGCCAGGATATAGCGCTGGCCTTCTAAGCCAGACGCCTCGGGTTCGAAAGCCCCCATAAAAAGGGACCGAAATTCCCGACGGGCCCGCCAGAGGACCGGTACCAGCGTGATGCCGGCCATCAAGAGGAACTATCATGAAGAGAAGCTCACGCGCCTGGAAGAAACGCGGTAACCAGCGTTGGAAATGGCGCAAGAAGAAAATGAGAAGAAGAAAGAGAGCAGCAAAGATGCGCAAGAAGTGACCGTGATCTAACGGTCTACCAAGGGAGTATAGGCTAACCTGGCAGACTGGCGGGCTCCAGTTATTGAGCGTGATTAGAATGAGTTTGCTGACAGTTGATGATTAACTGGAGCGATGACTCATTAATTTCGCGGGGGGTAGCTCCCCCCGTGGTGGAAACCCGCTGACGGGGGTTCAAATCCCTCTGCTCCCACCTCTTGCATATCCTAGTTGTGATCTTGCCCCTCTAAAGGGGGATTAACTTTTTTCTCACTCCTTTTCTTTGTTCTTTGCATTGTTTGCATTTTTGATATCGTTCTTCGGATCCCTGAGGTCATTTTCCGACAGGGTCATCGAAACAATCTCTGAAAATAATCTGATTCAGATCGTAGAAATTGAAAAGGATTGAAAATGGTTTTTGAAAGACAGTTCTTCCGATCAGTTCTTGAAACTGTGGATCGGAGCCGGTATCCTTCCGCCGCGGTCGACGAAGTCTGCGCATCCGAAGGTGTTGACAGGCATGATCGGTGCGCTTCCGAGAAGTCCGCCGAACTCTGCGTGCTCTCCCGCTTTCTTTCCGATGACCGGTATGACCCTTACAGCCGTTGTTTTCTGATTGATCATTCCGATGGCCATCTCATCTGCGATGATTCCGGATATCGTTGTGTCCGGAGTGTCTCCGGGTATGGCAATCATGTCGAGACCTACAGAGCATACGCAGGTCATGGCCTCCAGTTTCTCCAATGTCAGTGCGCCCATCTCTGCCGCTTCCGCCATTGCGCTGTCCTCCGATACGGGTATGAATGCGCCGCTGAGTCCTCCGACATAGGAGGATGCCATGATGCCGCCTTTCTTGACCTGGTCGTTGAGGATGGCGAGCGCGGCCGTCGTTCCGGGTGCTCCCACACGTTCCATTCCCATGGCCTGGATGATCTCGGCGATACTGTCGCCTACGGCGGGCGTAGGGGCGAGCGAGAGGTCTATGATGCCGAATGGTACGTCAAGCCTCTTTGAGGCCTCCTTGGCCACAAGCTGTCCCACTCTGGTGACCTTGAATGCCGTTTTCTTGATGGTCTCGCAGAGGACCTCGAAGTTCTCTCCTTTGACCTTTGAGATCGCGGTCTTCACTACACCGGGTCCGCTGACACCGACGTTGATGACCGCATCCCCTTCGGTGACACCGTGGAAGGCTCCGGCCATGAACGGGTTGTCACCCGTCGGGTTGCAGAAAACGACGAGTTTTGCGCAGCCGAGCGAATCCTGGTCCTTGGTCTCCATCGCCGTCTTCTTGACGATGGTGCCCATGAGCCTGACGGCATCCATGTCGATACCGGTCTTTGTGGAACCGAGACTGACGGAACTGCATATGTGGTCAGTGGCCTTCAGTGCCTTCGGTATCGAGTTGATGAGGAGTCTGTCCGCCGAGCTCATTCCTTTCTGGACGAGTGCGGAGTACCCTCCGATGAAATTGACGCCGATCTTGCATGCGGCCTTTTCGAGGGTCTCAGCGATCCTGACGAAATCATCTTCCGTTCTGCATGCTGCCGCACCGATGAGTGCTATGGGGGTGACGGACACCCTCTTGTTGATCACGGGGATGCCGAACTCAAGACCGATCTCGTCGCCGGTCCTTACAAGGTCCTTTGCACGTGTGGTGATCTTGTTGTATATGTTCTCGCATAATTTGTCGAGATCGGAGTCGATGCAGTCGAGAAGACTGATACCCATGGTAATGGTCCTGACATCCAGGTTCTCGCTTGCGATCATGGCGTTGGTCTCGAAGACCTCGTTGATCTCCAACATCTCTCTCAGATCCTGTGCATCATATCGAAGATGTCCTCGTGCTGGGCCTTGATCGATACTCCGACCTTTTCTCCGACCTTATCGAGGTCTTCGCTGAGCTCTTTGAAGCTCTTCCTGTACTTGCTCAGGTCGACGATCATCATCATGTTGATGAATTCCTGGACGGTCGTCTGGCTGATGTCCAGGATGTTGATGTCGTTCTCTGCGAAGTAGTTGCAAACTGCCGCAATGATCCCTGTGTGGTCCTTTCCGACCAATGTGATGACGGTTCTGTTCATTCCGATCCCTTCTTGTTGTTTTCGCGATCTTTGAGAATGGCGTATTCTATCGAATCCACCAATGCGTTCAGGGACGCCTCTATGACGTTCTGAGATACGCCGACAGTGGTCCAGCTGGACCTTCCGTCGGAGGATCTGATCAATACCCTGACGCTGGCCGCGGTGGCCGATCCCTCGTCCAGCACGCGTACCTTGTAATCTGTGAGTCTGATGTCGTTCAGTATCGGGAAGAACTTGGACAGCGCCTTTCTGAGCGCATTGTCCAGAGCGTTGACCGGACCGTCCCCGTCGGACGCCGTGTGCTCGACATGGCCTTCCTTGTCCTCCACCTTGATACTTGCTTCCGATGTGAGCTTGTTGTCCCCCACATCGTCTATGAATAATCTGAATCCGATGACGCTGAACGGAGGTTCGATCTCTCCTCTCAGCCTTCTGACCATGAGTTCGAAGCTTGCGTCGGCCCCTTCGAACTCGTATCCTTTGGATTCCAGTTTCTTGATCCTGTCCACGATCTCCTTGCTCTCGTCCGGGGAGATGGTCATTCCGAACTCCTTGAGCTTCGCGTTGATGCTGGCCCTTCCGGCCATGTCCGAGATCAGAACTTTGCGTTTGTTCCCCACGGTCTCTGGAGGGATGTGTTCGTAAGTGCGCGGGTCCTTCATCAGGGCGGAGACGTGCATACCGCCTTTGTGCGCGAACGCCTTCTCTCCCACATACGGAAGACCGGGCGACGGAACGGTGTTCGATATCTCGCTGACGTACTTCGAAACTTCCGTGAGTTTGGATATGTCGGCTATCTGGACGTCGCAGTCCATCTTGATTTTCAGGTTCGCGATCACTGAACACAGGTTCGCATTTCCGCATCTCTCGCCGATACCGTTGATGGTTCCCTGCACCATGGTCGCACCGCTGTCTACGGCGGCCATCGAATTGGCGACGGCCAGTTCCGTGTCGTTGTGGCAGTGGATCCCGACGGGGACACTGAACGAGAGTACGGTATCCTCTACGGCAGAGGAGATCTCATCGGGCATGGAACCTCCGTTGGTGTCGCATAGGACCAGCCATTCGGCACCGCCTTTCACGGCGGCCTCGAGGCATTTCATCGCATAATTGCGGTTGGCATAGTATCCGTCGAAGAAGTGCTCGGCATCGTACATCACGTGTTTTCCCGAAGCCTTCAGGAATTTGACGCTCTCTTCGATCATCCTGAGATTCTCTTCCAGGGGGATGCAGAGCGCATAGGTGACTTGGAAATCCCAGTTCTTGCCGAATATGCAGCACCATTCCGCGGGGCATGCGGCAAGGTTCTGGAGATTTTTATCATCCTTCGCCTCGATGTAGTGTCTGCAGGTGCTTCCGAAAGCGGTCAGCACCGAGTTCTTGAGCTTCAGGTCCTTGGCCATCGCAAAGAACTCGTCGTCCCTCGGATTGGATCCCGGCCATCCGCCTTCTACGAATCCGATCCCGAACATATCGAGTTCTTTCAGTATGTCGATCTTGTCCTGTGCCGAATAGGAGATCCCTTCGCTCTGTGCCCCGTCGCGGAGGGTGGTATCGTAAATGATTATCTGTTCTTCAGGCATTTCAGTCCCTGTCGTCCATTATCGATATGAAATCGCTGAGTATGGCGGATGCTGTCTCTATGCGTCCCGCACCGTGTCCGGTGACCGTTACCGGTCCTGCCAGATCGGTCGTGATCTGTGCTGCGTTGAGTGTTCCCGACAATCCGAGGGGATGTCCCTTGGGTATCAGACGGGGAGAGACCTCGAGCTTGGTGTCCGAGACCTCTCCTATGAGCCTTATCACCATGTTGTGCGACGAGGCCAGTGCTACCGCCTCTGCGGTGATGGACCTGATGCCGGTGATGTTGACGTCCGAGAACGTGACATTCCTGCCGAATATCGAGTTGGCCAGGATGACCACTTTGCAGGCGGCGTCGTATCCTTCGACATCGTTGGTGGGATCCGTTTCCGCATATCCCATCTGCTGTGCCTCTTTGAGCGCCTGCTCGAAAGGCTGTCCGTTGTCCATTTTGCTGAGGATGTAGTTGCAGGTACCATTGAGGATACCGCGTATCGATTTGATGTTCTCTCCCACAAGGTTCTCCCTGCAGAGGTTGATTATGGGCATTGCGCCGCCCACGGAGCCTTCGAAGCGGAACTTGCATTTGTTCTTCTTCGCAAGTCCGATGAGTTCGGAGAAGTTCAGCGCCAGAGGGCCTTTGTTGACCGTGATGACATCTTTTCCGTGTTCGAGGGCATTCCTTATGTTCTTGAGACCGACACCGCCGGTATTGATGTCTGTGGGGCTGACCTCCACCAGGAGATCGTATTCCACCGAATCCATGACCTTCACCGAATCGGTGTAGGTCTCTTTTCCGACCTTTCCGGTAGCTTTTTTGGTAGCGACGAGTTCGAGGGGGTCCAGTCCTTTCGGGTCCGCCGCGAAGGTCTTGGAATCCATGGCGCAGACTATGCGCACATCCTTTCCGTACCTGTTCCTCAGGAATTCCTTCCTGGCGGCCAGTACTTCCGCGAATCCCTGTCCGACGGTTCCGAAACCGGCTATGAGTATTCTCATCTCAGAGCCCCCTGATGTAGACGATACCGCCTTCCCTGCAGGCGGATACGAGGAATTTGTCAAGTTTTTCGAGATCTTCCTGGCTGAGGACCTCTGCGGTGATCATCGCGGTCATTGTGTTGGTGGCATTGGCCGTTGAATAGTTCACATCCACAGATTCGAACGATACTACGTTGGACGCTTCGTCTATGAGGCTCTCCACATATGATGCGCTGAACGACCCCACAAGGAGATATTCCATGGTGCAGGTCTTGTAGACCGAACCGATGGATGCTATGAGGATATCCCTGGATTTCCAGGCCTTCTTCAGCTTTTCCAGGTCGTCATTGCTGCCGACCTCGAATGTCACATTGACGCAGATCCTCTGATTGACTATGATATCACGATTGTGGACGACTCCCACGATGTTCCCGTTGACCATCGATATGGGCTCGAGGGAGCCTACCAACTGGCCGGGTAGGTCTTTGACATAGAGTTCTGCGTTTACCAACATTTTTGATTCACCTTATTTCTAAGTATTATTGTTACATGATATGCCACCCTATTTAATAAGATGCGCGTACCCGCGATTAGACGTGACAAATCTTCCCAGCTACATTTATAATGGCTGAATGCAATCCTTACAGTATGTACAAAAATATCTTGGTAGCGGTCGACGGCAGCGATAGTAACAAGGTCGCAGTCGATGACGCGCTCTCAATTGCTAAGGAGATCGGAGCAAAGGTGACCGCGATATGCGTGTTCGACATAGGAAGCTATGCCGCTGTCGCACAGGGATACGGAATGGGGGACGAGAGGGAGTACATGCTTGAGACCTCCAAAAAATCCCTGAAATACGTGTCTGACAAGGCCGAGCAGATGGGTGTCGATCTCGAATGCAAGGTCGTCACCGGACGTCCTGCCGATGCGATCATCGAGGAGTCCAAGAATTTCGATCTTGTCGTCTGCGGAACACTCGGACGTACGGGTATCTCCCGTACACTCATGGGAAGCGTGGCGGAGAAAGTGGCCAGGATGTCTTACTGTCCTGTCCTCATCTGCCGTCAGGCAAAGTAAACCCATACTGTATGCCGATATTTCGGTATCGGCATACGGTTTTATATACTACTTCTCGATTCGCTTTTTTGTACGTTAGAAGTGTCGTAACTTGTAATGTATCATGTTGGTCTCGGATTTGCCGGTGATCTTCGGATATCGGGTATGTCGATATAGACGGCATACCGGTTCGGTGTCCGGGGATGTCGGATGGATACTTATCCGATGCCATCCTCCAATCGGCTCGGTCCTTTGACCCCCAACTTCGGGACCGGGCCAACAATTGATTTCTGAGTTTTTCTCATTGCGGATCGCTGTTGTTTATTATTCTAATGTATATTATTATACATTAATGTACAAAACCTAATATATCAATCATTCATCGTGGGCCCAAGGTGCTTTGATGTACGGAAGTAAGGACAGGAAAGTGAACAGGAATGTCATTCTTGCGATGGGTATGGTGATCCAGCTGTGTGCGGGTATCATCTACATGTGGAGCGTTTTCAAGAGCCCCGTGTCCGAGTACCTGTCCTGGGATTCCGGTTCGGCGGCCTTAGTTACTTCAGTCATGATGGTGGCTTTCGTGGTCGGTATGATCCTGGGCGGAAAGATAATGATCTCCCAGGGCCCCAGAAAGACCGCGGTCCTCGGAAGCATCATGATGTCTCTGGGCATATTCGCGACGGCCTTCGTTACTTCCGGCTGTCCTTCCCTGCTGTTCCTCACATATGCGGTCATCGGCGGACTGGGTGTCGGTGTTGTGTACACATGTACCGTTGCCAATGTCCAGAAATGGTTCTTCGACAGACGCGGATTCGCCACGGGCATGATGGTCGGGGCATTCGGATTCTCGACCGTGATATTCGCACCCGTCGGTTCATACCTTCTCGGTGAGGTCGGAGTTCCGATGACCTTCGAGATATTCGGGATCCTGTTCCTTCTCGTGTGTGTCGTCTGCTCCCTGTTCCTGGTGAGTCCTCCCGAGGACTACACCGTATCGAAGAACGGGGTCCGTGTCAATGTCGCAAAGGCCCAGAAGCAGTATACCGCGAAAGAGATGCTGAGGACCAGGTCGTTCTATCTGATCTTCCTCTCGCTGTTCTTCGTGCTGCCTGCGTTCTTCATCCTGAACCCTCTGCTGAAGCCTCTCGGAATGGAACGCGGACTCAGCGATGCCATGGCAACATTCGGAGTTATGATCGTAGGTGCCAGCAGTGCCGCGGGACGTCTTCTCATCACCTGGTTGTCCGATAAGACCGGACGCCTCAGGGCTTTGTTCCTCATCGTGGCACTCACGGCCGTCGGAATAATCGTTGCGATCTTCGCGCAGGACGTATTGTTCCTTGTGTGCATAGCTATAATCGGTCTTGCCTTCGGAGGAGCTTCCGGCGTTTATGCCACCCTCACGGCGGACCATTTCGGAACGCAGAACATGGGTGTGAATTACGGAATAGTCTCATTGGCATTGGGCGGATCGTCCCTAACGTTCACGTTCCTGAACAACTATCTTTCCGGATCGGGAGATTACACCCTGTCCTTCCTGATCGCAGCTGCGACATGTGTCGTCTCATTCGTCCTTATTCTTTTGCTGAGGAGAGAGAAGGGAGATCAGCCGTCGGGAGATACGGCAACCCGGGAATGACTTCCCCTCCTTTCTAATTTTTTGAATTTTCCTACCAAAATTATTGTCGGTAGCCGATACGTATATATAGAAATACAAATACATTCAATCATGGGAAAACACAACAAAGAGCGTCGCCACGAAGATGCTCAGGCAAAGGCAGCCCACACGAGTGCGCCTGCAGCCACACCTTCGCAGACCCAAAAGAAACACTGATCGGGCGGACACTGCTGTGTCTAGGCCGATGTAAACAATTCGGTTCTCCGGCGACCCGCGCGGAAACATGCGGGTCACTGAAGGACCTATTTTTGATATTTTCAACTTTCATCTGGCATTTCGCATTCGTTTCAGTTGATCCTTGTAATGGGACGGTCTGTTTTGAAGATCATCTCGAACGTTCTAACTTCATCTTAAATTTGAATATTCATTAGACATTTGTCTATTATAATAATGTATTAATAGTTAAATGAACTAAGACCGTTATGAGCTTCATGTATGATAAGCCTCTGATCGTTCGCATACTGCAGATCACATTCACAATAGCGGGCGTGTTCTTGGTATATATAGCAGCGGTCGGCGTATCGTATCCCGTTTTCTCTGTGATAACATTGGCAATAGGAATCGTCTGTTTGGTGTGCGGAACGCTGGTCACTCTCAGAAAGTGGTATGCATGGCATCTGACATGGCAGCTCTTCTGTTGTTCGCCGGATATCTGGTAATAGCTTACCTGGAGACCGCGGATATCATGTGGATCATGGCGGTTGTCTTGGATCTGATGATAGTCCTTTCATGGTCTGTCGGGTTCACAAGACAGTATTTCGACGCGACCGCATGAAATATCGATCCCGGATCCCGACGTCCTCTGAGTTTGAGGATAAACCGTTTTTCTTTTTCCCATTATTGTTTTCCTGTCCATCCGTCTGAAGGATGTTTGTTCATTTGATGTCCAATATATAGATTATTTAGTCATCTATACATCTATTTATGTGATTTATGATTAGACAAATGTCTAATAAATCAAAATTGTTATATACATTTATTTCATGACAGCAATTGGTGACATAATATTGTTAGCACCATACGGATATCAATTGCTGGATTCGCTGGACGCGATCGCATCTTACAATGTGATTGACACTGTCTGGCTTCTGGTAGCAGCAGCATTGGTATTTTTCATGCAAGCCGGTTTTGCCATGGTCGAATCAGGATTCACCAGAGCGAAGAATGCCGGAAACATATCATGAAGAATACCCTTGACATGGCCTTTGCAACGGTCGTGTTCATGGCTGTGGGCTGCAGCTTTGCATACGGAACTGACGTAGCAGGTCTTGGTTTCATTGGATTCCCGGATCTGTTCCTTTCACATACTGACCTATCCAACGGATACACATCCGGAGCAAACATCCTGTTCCAGCTGGTATTCGCAGGTGCGACCGCAACTATCGTTTCGGGAGGAATGGCAGAACGTACCAAGTTCTCTTCATACATCCTCTACTCGATCACGATATGTGCATTTGTCTACCCTGTGGTCTGTCACTGGGTCTGGAGCGGCGACGGCTGGCTCTTCAACATGGGATATGTCGATTTCGCAGGATCGACGGCGGTCCATATGGTCGGAGGTATCACAGCCCTTCTCGGAGCATTCTTCCTCGGACCACGTATCGGAAAGTACAAGAAGGACGGAACGCCGGTGGCAATGCCGGGTCATAACCTGACAATCGCCGCATTGGGTGTGTTCATCCTCTGGTTCGGATGGTTTGGGTTCAACGGAGGTTCGTCACTGGGAGTTTCGACCTTTGAATTGGGAACATTGACGTCCGAAGTGCTTCTGATAACCTGTCTTGCCGCAGCCTGCGGTACGATAGGGGCGATGGTCACGACCTGGGTCAGATACGGACACCCCGATGTTTCGTTCACATTGAACGATGTCTGGCCGGATTGGTGGCGATCTGTGCCGGCTGTGCGGCCGTTGACTACTACGGAGCGGTCATCATCGGGCTGATCGCAGGAGTGGTCGTCGTCTTCGGAGCCGAATTTGTAGAGAAGAAGCTCAAGATCGACGACCCTGTCGGAGCATTCGCCGTCCACGGACTTTCGGGTATAGTAGGTATCCTCTCGGTGGGATTCCTGGCAAATCCCGATTGCTTCTCAGGAGTGGCGGGTCTGTTGTACGGAGGAGGCTTGGACCTTCTCGGCATTCAGGTACTGGGTATGTTGGCCATCGGCGCATGGACCGTGATATGCATGGGTACGGTGTTCTTCGTTCTGAAGCACACCGTCGGACTCCGTGTTTCCGAGGAAGAGGAACTTTCGGGTCTGGACCTTACAGAGCACGGACTGGCGAACGCGTATTCGGGTATGGTCCCCGATCTCCATATCGTGCACGAGGAATCCGAGCTCGGACTTCCCGTACAGCCCATGGGTCCGTCGGAATCTCCCGGAATACAGGTCACGGATTACAGCGAGCCCGAGGGTTCCGGTCTGAAGAAGGTCGTGATCATCACCGGCCGCAACAAGCTCGGAATACTGAAGGAGAGAATGGACGCCATCGGCGTCACCGGAATGACGATCACATACGTGGAAGGATACGGGGCCCAGAAGGGCCAGACCACGATATACCGCGGTGTCGAGATGGAAAGCACGCTCCTGCCCAAGATCAAGGTGGAGATCGTGGTCGGAGACATCCCTCTGGACAAGGTCGTGAACACCGCCAAGCAGGCGATATACACCGGATCGGTCGGTGATGGAAAGATATTCATCTACAATGTCGCC
>Ga0172378_10004361_pt1 | contig 13265 bp, 10 predicted proteins | sample GrowelOW332metaG_FD_119755 | JGI IMG/M metagenome (GOLD analysis project Ga0172378, IMG submission 119755) | Groundwater microbial communities from an aquifer near a municipal landfill in Southern Ontario, Canada - Pumphouse #3_1 metaG | ecosystem: Environmental > Aquatic > Deep subsurface >...
CGGGCTGCCAGTATGGACCAATCGCAAGTACCAGAATCGTCAGCGCGTGCGACGCGCTGCTAGTATCCTAGGGCTATGCCCGTAAATGAAGAACCACCGGCTTAGCCGGTGGGTTTCTTTTTTAGATAATCATTATTAAGATAAAGTAATTTCTTTTGCTTTGGCTTCTACAGCGGCACCAATTTTTATTTTAGATTCAATTTCATTTTTTGGATCGTAGTGAGTTGTAATTTCATTTACAAAAACGGAACCTGCAACAATTGCATATACATGATCTGCTAATTGTTTTGCTTGAGAACCACTACGAATGCCAAAACCACCCAAAATTTTAGATGATCCTTTAGAAAAGGAGTCTAGAAATTGAAGCGTTTGGTTATCAATTGTTGTTACTGAGCCCGTGATTCCTGCTCGAAGCGCCGCATAGATGTAAGTGAATTTTGCATCAAGCATTTTATTAAGACGCTCTTGAGTCATGGATGGAGCCGCGACAGGAATGTTTTCGACGCCCCATTTTTGGCATGCTGCAGTAAGTCCTTCATCTTGATCAAAAGGCAAATCAGGGATAATGACTCCAGATACACCTGCTTCCTTTGCTTCTTTTACAAAGTTTTCAATACCTGGAGTATAGGCTAAGGAAGCATAAGTCATTAAAAATAAGGGGATATTAGGATGCCTTTTATGTACTTCGGCAATAAAAGCGAGCCCTTTTTTAGTTGAAAAGCCCTTAGAAAGAGCGTCAGCACAGGCGGTTTGAATTGCTGGGCCATCTGCACTTGGATCACTAAAAGCGAGTTGAATTTCTAGAAAAGTACTACCGCCACGCACTAAGGCGTCTGCCACTTCGAGAGAAATTTCCAGATTCGGGTAACCAGCCACTAAATGAGACATTAATCGAATTTGGTTTTGACTAGTCATGTTATTTGTTCTCCAATTCTTTTTTAAGATTTGTTGGAAGAGACTCTGCATAATGGATATCTGTCCCATTTTTGAGCCTATCTAATTCACTTTGTAGGAATTGTTCCCATTCTAAAGGTCTAAATACAGGAGAAGTGATAAAAATATCTTTATCTCCACGTCCAGACATATTAATAATAACGGCTTTTTCTTTAGGAAATTCTTTAGCAATTTGAAGAGCGACAGCTCCAGCGTGAGCACTTTCCATAGCAAAGAGAATGCCTTCATGTTTTGCAAAAAATTGTAATGCTTCTAAGGCTTGATTATCCGTGATGGCTCTAAATTCGATGCGTCCTTTTTGCCCTAAAGAGGCGAGTTGTGGCCCTATTCCAGGGTAATCTAAGCCAGCAGAAATAGATCTAGTTTCTGCGACTTGACCATCGTCATCTAATAAAAAGCGACTTTTATAACCATGAACGATGCCATCTTTTGCCGCTGAACCACTCATACGAACCGCATTTTCATGAGGTCCAGGGCCAATACCGCCAGCTTCAGCACCAATTAAGCGAGGAGATGATTCTTCGATATAAGGTGAAAAGAAACCGATCGCATTAGAACCGCCACCTACACAGGCACATAGTGCAGCTATATCTAATTTTCGTTCTTGAGATTGCTCTTCTACTTCTTTACCAATGACTGATTGAAAGTAGCGGACGATATCAGGAAATGGGGCAGGGCCTAATGCAGAACCAATAAGATAATGCGTATTATCAAAATGAGCGGCCCAGTCTCGCATGGCTTCATTAATTGCATCTTTCAATGTTTTTGTACCTGCTTTTACAGGAATAACTTTCGCTCCATACATTTCCATTGCAGCTACATTGGGTTGTTGACGTCTAACGTCTACTTCACCCATGAAAACTTCACAGGGTAGCCCAAGCTTTGCGCAAGCAGCGGCTGTGGCTAAACCATGTTGCCCAGCACCTGTTTCTGCGATGATTCTTGTTTTACCCATTTTTTTCGCTAAAAGTGCTTGCCCAAGAGCGTTATTTATTTTATGAGCTCCTGTATGAGCTAGGCCTTCCATTTTAATGTAAATCTGAGCTCCACCTAATGCTTTTGTCGCATTTTCAGCAAAATAAAGAGGAGTTGGTCTACCGATAAAGTCTCGTTGCATAATGCGTAATTCTTCTAAAAATAAAGAATCATGCATTGCATTTTCAAATGCCACTTGTAGTTCATCTAAAGGTCTTCGTAGAACTTCAGCAACATATTTTCCGCCAAAGGGTCCGAAAAATCCATTATGACTCATGATGTAACTCCTTAAAGAATAAATTCATTTTTTCGATCGATTTTTTACCTGGCTTTAATTCTAAGGCGCTAGAAATATCGATTAATTCAGGTTCGAAATTGGAAATGATTTCCTTGACATTTTCACAAGAAATACCACCAGCAAGCCAAAGTGGGGTGAATTCTTTAGTCTCTTTCACGATGTGTTCGGGGATAGAAACTCCTGTACCACCTAAGACATTAGGAACTCTCGCATCAATTAAAACTCGGGGCTCTCCTTGGGACAAGTATTTTTTAACACCATCCAGATGAGAACTATGACTTACTCGAACGGCGCCATAATGGCCATAAGAAGTGTCGAGAAGAGATGGTATGTGACAATCATGGAATTGAATGGCGTCTAAAATACCGTATTCTGCTTTTGTGATCGCTTGAATCCCTTCAGAAGAATGAGGATTGGTAATCACTCCCACTAAAAGAGGGTAGAGTTCCATAGAATTAAGAATTTTTCTGACTTCTTGAATGAGATCTCCTGAGGCTTGTCGAGGACTATCTGAAAATACAAATCCGAGTAAATCGGCACCGAGTTCTGCAGCTTGAACTGCATCTTCAATGTTTGTAATTCCACATATTTTTACAAGAGGTCGGTGAGGATCCTTTTCTCTATGGATTTCACGCCTGAGTGCAAGAGCTTTCCAGAAATCACCTTCTCTATTTGGTTTGGCATCGTTAAAAGCTTTTACGAGTTGGGGAGTGAAAGAAGGCTTTTTCGCCACATTTTCTCCGACTAAAATTCCTTCAAAACCGAGATTTTTAGCAAAAGTCGCATCTTCGATAGTTTTAATTCCTGATTCAAAAACAGCTTTACAAGGGAGGCTATTTCTAAAAGAAGCAGGGATTAACGGGTCGATATGAAATGTGGCTAGGTCTCTAGAATTCACTCCTGCAACGACATCTCCATCTTGAATAGCTTCTTCTAATTTTAAGAGATCGTCATTTTCTCGTATTTCAATAAAGGGAGTCATGCCGAATTCTCTTGCTTTTCTTGCGAGACGTAAAAGTGTTTCAGTATCGAGAATGCGTGCAATTAATAAAACGGCATCCGCTCCACAGAGATAAGAAATTTCAATTTCTTCTTCTTTTAAGAGAAAATCCTTACGTAAAATAGAACAATCAGATATCTCTGAAGATACGTTCATAAGATCTTGTAAGGAACCCTTAAAAAAATGAGTTTCAGTGAGAACTGAAATCGCTTGAGTCCCTGCATTTGCATAGATTTTAGCTGTTTTTACGGCATCTAATTGAGGGGCTATATCGCCTTTAGAAGGAGAAGCTCTCTTGATCTCAAGAATGGTTCCACTAGGATTTAAGAACTGTACAATAGGACGTGTTCTTGTTTTAGGAATAGAAAAACCTAAAGAGGGACCTAAGCGTTCTAAATCTTTTTTTCGTTGTTCAACAATTTTATCTAATATGTTTTCTGTTTTCATCATTTTATTATTCGTGTGTTGCTTTTCGTACTTCTTCAATTTTTTTCATCACTGAACCATCTTGGAGGGCTTTCAAAGCTCGATCGAAACCTTCTTTGATCGACTTAACTTTACCACCAATATAAAGAGTGGCTCCAGCATTTAAGGCACATGAATATAAAATACCTGGACGCCCTTTACCCTGAATTAAATCCATGGCTAAAGCCACATTTTCTTTACCTGTACCTCCATCTAAATCACTTGAAGCACAAGTAGGAATTCCATAATCGCTAGGATTAATGGTGTATTCTTTCTTTTGATTCTTTTCATCAATTTCTATTACATAGGTTGGTGCACAAGGAGATATTTCATCAAATCCATCTTCACTTACAACTACCATAACTCTTTTGGCTCCTAGCATTTTAGAGGCCTCGGCAACAGGTAAAAGTAAATCTTTAGAATAAACGCCAAGCATTTGATAAGCAGCGCCCGCTGGGTTTGATAAAGGGCCGATTAAGTTCATAATCGTTTTAATCCCCATAACGTTTCGGACAGGAGCCGCAAAACGCATTGCACTATGATAAACTGGAGCAAATAGAAAACCAAAATTTGTTTTTCGGATCACTTCAGCTGATTTTTCAGGTGAAACGTCTATTTTAAAACCAATGTTTTCATAAAAATCGGCAGACCCAGATTTACTTGAGACGGCACGATTCCCATGTTTTGCAATAGGTAATCCACAGGTAGCTGCAATTAAAGCAGACATAGAACTGATGTTAAAACTTCCTTTACTATCGCCACCAGTACCCACAATGTCTGTGAGTTCTATGTCGGTTAGAGGCATTGTTTTTTTCTTTCGGCAAAGCACAGCAGCGCAACCTGCAATTTCTGCAGCGGCAGGGCCTTTAGAGGTAATGGCTGTTAAAATGGCGCTCATTTGACGTTCATCGAGAACTCCTTCTGTTAAATCTTCCATAAAGAGTTCCGCTGTGGCTTTGTCTAAATCTTTGCCTGAAGTCAAATCGTTTAAGATTTGTTTTACAGGAAGAGATTCTCTACGGTAGTTTAAGAAAGCTTTGAAAAAAGCTTCGCCTTGCACAGAGGCTATGGATTCAGGATGGAATTGAACACCCTCTATTTCTAGCGTCTTATGACGAATACCCATAATATCGCCATCACTAGATCTTGCTGATATTTCAAAATCTGAAGATAACGTGGATTCATCGATGACTAAGCTATGGTAGCGTGTAAAAGTACTTTTTAACCCAATGGTTCTGAATAAACCTTTTCCATCTAAAGTGATTTCTTCAGCAATACCATGCTTAATGAATTTTGCTTGTATAATCGAGGCTCCAAAAGCATAACCAATAGCTTGATGGCCGAGGCAAACGCCTAAGATTGGAATTTTACCTGCAAAATGTTGAATGGCTTGAACAGAAATGCCTGCATCTTCTGGACGTCCTGGGCCTGGTGATACAATCAATTTAGAAGGCTTTAAAGATTCTATATCTTGAATAGAACACTCTTTACTTCTTAACACTTCAATTGGTTCTGTAGTAATGCGAGCAATCGCTTGAACCACATTATAAGTAAAAGAATCGTAATTATCAATCATGACAATCATTTTAAATCTCCTTCTAGAACGGCACGCATTGCCCCAAGTTTTTCATTAGTTTCTTCCCATTCACGTTCTGGCTCAGAAGCGTAGACAATACCTCCGCCAGCTTGTAATGTCCACTTGTTTTGTTGTTTTAAGGCGGATCGAATAGTGATGCAAAAATCAAGATCTCCATCGGCTTCAATATAACCGACTGCTCCTGCATAAAAATTGCGTTTCACCTTTTCTAAACGTGAAAGAATTTCGATCGCACTAATTTTTGGGGCTCCACTTACAGTTCCTGCAGGGAAAGCTGATCTTAAAACATCAATAGGGCGTTTATCTTTTCTGACTTTACCATTGACATCAGAAACAAGATGGATCACGTGACTAAAAATTTCACTTTCCATATTGCGAATTAATTTAACAGAACCTGCTTCACAAACTCTACCTAAATCATTTCTCGCTAAATCGACAAGCATTAAATGCTCTGCGCGTTCTTTCGGATCGTTGATCAGTTCTTTCTTTAAAGCAAGATCTTCTTCTTCATTTTTACCACGGCGTCTTGTTCCAGCGATAGGTCTAATCGAAGCCACTCCATCTCGAACACGAACAATACTTTCTGGAGAAGCTCCTATAAATTGATGTGTTCCGTAATTCAAGTAGAAAAGATAAGGTGAGGGATTTACTGAACGTAAGCGACGGTAGACTTCAAGGGCATCTACATCAGATTCTAATTGTAATCTTCTCGATGGAACAGCCTGAATAATATCACCAGCCACAATATGTTTTTGTAATTCACATACTTTTTCAAGATATTCTTTCTTAGATTCCTTTAGATCCGTAAGAACTCGGCAATTAGAACTATTATGAGGGTTTGCCATATAAGAAAAATCAAGATCATTCAGTTTTTCTTTAAGTCTTAGAATCGCATTGTCAAGATCAATTTCATGTTCTTTATAATTGAGAGCAAAAACATGAAGAGTTTCTGTAAAGTGATCAAAAACAATGTAAACATGCCCAACAATAAATTCAGATTCTGGAATATGCAATTCGTCTATTTGAGGAGCCAAATGAATGGTATCGCAACGAGCGCAAAACTCATAACTGAGATAACCAATTCCTGCGGCTGGTAGCGGAATATTTTGTGGTGGAAGCTCGTTTTCTTCTGCAATTTCGAGAAGAGCATCTAAAATATCCGCCTTTTCTTTCAAATGAAAAGGCTGCCTTTTCCCTTCGACGACAAAGGCAACCCCTTCTTCATCTTGAATCACTCGAAAAGCCTCTTCGAGCATTAAAATGGAGTAGCGATCTTTGCCTTGAGAAAAAGAGGCTGATTCAAGAACCGCTTTTGCACCGAGCTTTTTGGCAAGAGAAAATGGAGTGTAACGATCTCCAGAGAGAGAGAGGTAAATGTTGTCTGTTCGTTTAGTCATCATTCATCCGTTGTTAAAAAAAATCAAGAAATAAAAAAAGGCTCCGGGGAGTCCGGAGCCAGATTTGAAAAAAAACAATCCAAGCACAAAAACCAGACTCCAGTCTACTGAGTCTGCCACCACCAATTGTTATTTGTGCAAATAAAATTCATGTGCATAAAACTAAGCATAATTAAAATGATTGTCAAGTAAATTTTTAATTTTTTTTTGTAGCCTCATTTATGTGGTAAAAACACAAAAAATGAAAAACTTCCATATATATGGATTCAATTACAAAAATGCACATTTTTATTGAATTTTAATTTTTATCAGAGCCCTTTTTTAGGGGCGGGTTCTAGTAAGCAGTGTTTCTTAAAAGTTTTTCTACTTTTGAAATTCTACATAGAGGAATAATTAATGTCTCCTTTTCTAATATTTTTTGTCTTACTAGGCTACTTCTTTTTATTAGGAACGATTTCATTTTTCACAAGTCGTAATGAAAATGATAATGATTCCTTCTTTATTGGAGCGAAAAAGTCTCCTTGGTATATTGTTTCGGTTGGGATGATTGGGGCTACTCTTTCTGGCATTTCAGTGGTCTCAGTTCCTGGAATGGTGCGTTCCTTAAATTTCACTTATATGCAAATGGTTTTTGGATTTTTCATTGGATATGTTGTTGTGGTTTCTGTTCTTTTACCTGTGTATTATAAGCTAAATCTTACAAGTATCTATGGTTATTTGGGGAATCGTTTTGGTTCTTTAACTCATCGAACAGGGGCATTATTCTTTATCTTTGCTAAGGCCGTTGGTGCATCTGCAAGGCTTTATGTAGTGGCTATTGTATTACAGGAATTCATTTTTGATGCCTGGAATGTCCCTTTTTCGCTTACGATTTTTTTGACTCTTTTTGTGATATACCTTTATTCGTTTAACGGAGGGATAAAAACAATTGTTTGGACAGATTTTTTTCAGACGATTGCCTTACTATTAACTGTAATCTTAATGCTTGTAGAAGTAGTTCGATTACTCGATTTTAACGTATTTTCTGCAGTGAAAGTATTAGTAGAAAGTTCTTATTCACAAATCTTTATTTTTGACGATTGGCATAGTCGAAGTCATTTTATAAAACAATTTTTGAGTGGTATTTTTGTGGTGATTGTCATGACTGGTTTAGATCAAGACATTATGCAAAAAAACTTAAGTTGTAAGAGTTATAAAGAATCACGTCGAAATATGCTTTGGTATGGATTTGCTTTTATTCCAGTGAATTTATTGTTCTTATCTCTGGGTGGTCTGCTTTTAATTTATGCTTCGGTAAATTCTATTGATTTACCTGCAGTGAATGATTCGATTTTACCTTATTTTGCGATTCGTTTAAGTCCCTTGGTAACGGTCTGTTTTGTGATTGGTATTGTGGCCGCGGCTTTTTCGAGTGTGGATTCCGCATTAACATCATTAACCACCTCATTTTTTGTAGATATCTTAAAAAAGGATAAGCAGGTAGATAAAAAGTCTAGAAAAAAAATCCATTTTGGTTTTACTTTTTTGTTTTTCTTTTTAGTCCTTTTATTTCGGTTTTGGAATAATCAAAGTGCCATAGACACCATTTATACGATTGTTTCTTATACTTATGGACCTTTATTAGGGCTGTTTGCTTTTGGCCTTTTTACTTCCTATTCTATTCGTGAAAAATGGGTTCCTTGGATTGCTGTTGCCTCACCTTTGATTTCATATATTTTAAAAGTGATTTTGGAGAATCAATTTGGTTATGTTTTTGGATATGAATTATTGATTTTAAATGGTCTTCTTACTTTTATAGGTTTAAAATTAGTTGCTTATAAGCCAAAAATGAATAAAGAAGAGAAAACTCTCGAGTAAAAATGTTATTATTAACTAACTATTCATTAAAATTAGTGTGGTTGATGATGAAAACGGGTAAACTTTAGTGATTGTAAACGGAATTCAGTTTTAAAAAAACTATTCGATGTATTTTAATGTTTAATTATTAAAACATTTGTCTTTTTGTCTATTTAATGAATAAATTCTGATTAAAATTGGGATTATTTTACTTTCTTTCCTATATGTTTGAATCGAAAACAAAAAACTTAAATAAGATAAAACTAAACCTAACAATTGTTGGAAACCTTCTTTTATTTGAATTAAAAAAGAAAGCGAAACAATCTAGAAAAGCTCAAGAAGCGGTTTTACGAGATATATTAACGATTTCAAAAGATACCGAGTTTGGTCGAAAGTATCAGTTTGAGAGAATTCTATCGTCGGTGAATGATTTCTCATTAATGGATCTTTATGAGGAATTTGTTCCAGTAAGTCAATACGAAGATTTATATCCTTACATTGAACGGCATAAAAATGGAGAAGAAAATATTCTTTTTCCTGGAAAGCCTAAAATGTATGCGACTACAAGTGGCACCACTAATGAACCTAAATGGATTCCAATTACAGAAAAATATTATCATGAAGTTTATAATCGGATGAGCCCTATTTGGCTTTATTCTTTTATTGCCAAACGTAAACATGCTTTTGATGGTTCTATCGTATCCAATGTAGGGAAAGCAATTCAAGGGGCTGCTCCAGATGGCACTGTTTATGGATCAATAGCGGGTGTTACTCAAAGAGATTGCCCTCCTTTTATTAAAGCTATGTTTGCCTCGCCATCAGATATTTTCATGATTGAAGATTATAAAGCTCGTTATTATGCGATTATGAGAATGGGAATTGAGCGAGACGTTCATTTAGTGATTGGCGGTAATCCAAGTACATTTATAGAAATGCAAAATAATGTAGATGAATTTCTTGGTGAATATATTAAAGATATAGAACAAGGTACTTTAAGTCAATTATTTCATATTCCAGAAGAGGTTCGACAAGCAGTAAAACCTTATTTGAAACCCAATCCGAAACGGGCTAATGCTCTTCGAGAAATGAAAAAGAACTACCCTCGATTACTTCCAAAGCATTACTGGCCAAATCTGCAAGTTTTAAATGTCTGGAAATCTGGAAATTCAGCTGTTTATTTTGAAAAGATTAAGGATTTTTTCCCTGAGACGTGTTATTTTATGGAACAGGGTTATTTCTCTCCAGAATGTCGTCCTGGTGTAGTTATTGATCCAGATACTGATAGTACGGTCATATTTCCTCATAAGAATTATTTTGAATTTGTTCGAGAAAAAGATATTGATAAAAAAAAGCCTAAATTTTTCCACTTAGATGAGTTAAAAGTTGGGGAACGTTATTGCATTTATGTGACAACGTATTCGGGCCTTTATCGTTATAATCTAAATGACTTAGTCGAAGTGACTGGATTTTATGAGCAAACACCGATGGTTCGTTTTGTTCAAAAAGTTAACGGTATTATTTCGATGTCTGGTGAAAAATTAAATGAAAACCAATTTATAAGTGTTGTTCGACAAGTGGAAATAGAATTTTCTAAAAAACTTCTCTTTTTTATTGGGTTTGCTTCTATTAAAGAATCTAGATATCATATTTATTATGAATTTCAAGATGATAATATCCCAGACGATTTAGTGACTCGTTTTACCGCAAGAGTAGATGCCATATTAAAATCTAAAAATATGGAATATGCAGACAAACGCGAGTTAGGCCGTGTCGATGCTCCAATTGGGCATCTTTTACAAATACACGCATTTGAAATTTTTAAATCAAGAATTATTGATCAAGGCCTTTATAAAGACCGTTTCCGATTGAATTATTTGATGCAAGACGAATTACGTCATGGCATGTTCAAGAAACTAATTAAGCGGAAATTTTCCTAGAGAAACCTTAAATATTAAGGTAGTTTTTCATGATTTAAAATGGCTAGCTGCAGTTCCCTAATAGAAATACAAGCTTTTTCACTCCAATCTAATAGTTGATTTAATGTGTCTCTACTGAAAGAGGAATGTTCACCAGTGCCTTGAATTTCAATAAACTCAGAAGCATCACGCATCACCACATTCATATCGACATCGGCAGCAGAATCTTCTTTATAGCATAAATCCAATAAAGGTTCTCCGTCCACGACACCAATAGAAATAGCTGTGATCACATGTTGTAGAATCTGTTCTTCTATTTGGGCTTCTCGCTTAATCTTTTTTAACGCCATCGCAAGTGCTACAAAACCACCAATAATACTTGCTGTTCTTGTACCACCATCAGCTTCTATCACATCGCAATCCACTACAATAGCACGTTCTCCAAGTGCAGAAAGATTCGCTGCTCCTCTAAGAGCTCGGCCTATTAATCTTTGGATTTCTTGAGTCCTTCCACTTGCTCCTTTTCGTTCTCTATCGACTCGTTGAGAAGTACTTTGTGGCATTAAAGCATATTCCGCTGTAATCCAACCAGATCCTTTTCCTTTTAACCATTTGGGCACTTCTGGGAGTAAAGTGGCGTTACAAATGACACGTGTTTTTCCCATTTCAATTAATATAGAACCGTCTGCACTACTAATAAAGTGGGGTGTCATACGAATGGTGCGTAGTTGATTTGGTGCACGATTATCAATTCTTTCCATTTTAAACCTCGAATTTTAAACCTTGTGTTAATCCTTTTTTAAATGAACCTAGCCGATAAATGAAATCGGTGTATTCTTGTAATTCTTGAAGGGCTTCAATGACTTTAGGGTTGTGAGGAGATCCTTCGAAAGAAAGATGGAAAATATATTCCCAAGGCCTATCTGGATGAGGTCTACTTTCGATTCGAGTCAAGTTTAAATCACGATGAGCAAAACAACCAAGAGCATTATAAAGAGAACCAGAAGATTTAGATTTCTTTAGTTCAAAAAGCAAAATCGTTTTGACATCATCTCCTTCGGGGAGTTCTGGTTGATTTTTTTGAATGGCATAGAAACGTGTAAAATTAATGCCCTTCATATTTTCAATCCCGTTCGCGAGGATTTCTAAATCGTAATATTGAGCCGCAAAGGCACTTGCTATAGCACCATCGGTGTGGTTATTTCTTTTTGCAATTTCTTCAGCACTACCAGCAGTATCAAAAAAAGGAACCTTTTCAATGATTGGATTTTGCGAGAAGAAACGACTGCATTGAGCAAGTCCTTGAGGATGACTAAGAACTCTTCTAAGATCTTCTATGCGAGTTCCTTTGATAGCACAAAGAGCGTGCTCAATCTGAAGAGTGACTTCAGATACAATCGGGTGTCGCCATTTGTATAAAAGATCGAAATTTTCATATACAGAGCCAGCTGTAGAGTTCTCTATAGGAATAGCTCCGCCATCAATTAGACCTGTTTCTATCCCTTGATAAATATCTTCAAAGGAGTGCATCGGAATCACAGAAATATCATTTCCAAATAAATAATAGGCTGCACTTTCGCTATAGGCTCCATGCCTTCCTTGAAACGCAATTCTTTTTTTTCTAGTCATTTACAAATCTCCTGGCCCCTTTATATCTTGATTTCCAATAATCCATTTCCATTGGAGTAATAGTCACGCCTTTAGAAGAACTCGCATGAGTGAAGCGATTCTTGTTTAAATAAATTCCCACATGATTGATTCCCCAAACATTACCAAAAAAGACAAGGTCTCCTTCTTTTAAATCCCCTGCTTTTACTGCACTTCCCATTTTAAACATGTTAGCGGCATTGTGGGGGAGTGAAATATTAAATTTTGTTTTATAAATTTGCATTACATAACCAGAACAGTCTGTGCCAGAACGAGACGAACCACCATATTTATAGCGAGTGCCAATCCAAGGTTTTATAAAATCTTCTAATGATGAATTATTTGCGACCTGAGTTGTTTTTTTGTTTGATATGGGTTTTCTTTCTTTGTTTTTATCCGTTATCTCCTCTTTCTTCTTTTCTTCAGTTACTTTTGTAGAAGACTCTGTTTCAGTAGATGCTTTAGATTGAGAAAGAGTTTTATAATCACCAATTTTACGATCATAACCCGTTCTAAGAGGCATTGTACATGCACTTAAGAATAGAATAGAACAAATAAGCCCTTTTTTTAGAAAAGAGGGCGAAAATAATAAACAAAAGATGGATTTATTCCTTTTCAACACATTCAGGGGCAAATCAATTGGGTAAAAACGACGCATTAATAACAATTTAGAAATATATATGCTAAAAATTGTTGTATCATTTCATTTATTGCCCAATTTGGAATGATTTATTATATCATAGAATAACGCTATGAAGAGGTGTGATTCATATTATTGAAAGCTGCTTCGCGTTCGATTCCCCTCTAAAACAGCCCAGTTTTTTTATGCCGAATCAAGCGTTATTTGATCCCATAAAGGGATCACTACCACAGGGGTATCATTCTCACTAAATGCTAAAGCATAAGTGTTCATGTTTCTCACATAAAAAGTAAACTTTTAAGTGTTCGTGTTATTGTAAATCAATTAGTGAAGACTTAAATGAAAAAACAATTCAATACATATAACAAATACTATTAAAATAGCAGACGGAAATGACTGTTATTGACGAGCTTTTTGTACCACAAGGGTATCATTACCACAGGGGTATCACTACCACAAGGGTATCATTCTCACATAAGGAGCAAGCTCCTAAGTGTTCATGTTTCTTACTAAGCGCAGCTATGCATGGTTCCGACTAAA
>Ga0172378_10004364_pt1 | contig 13259 bp, 13 predicted proteins | sample GrowelOW332metaG_FD_119755 | JGI IMG/M metagenome (GOLD analysis project Ga0172378, IMG submission 119755) | Groundwater microbial communities from an aquifer near a municipal landfill in Southern Ontario, Canada - Pumphouse #3_1 metaG | ecosystem: Environmental > Aquatic > Deep subsurface >...
TCAACATTTTTGATAATTGCCTGTTCAATGACGCTGTCGGTTATGTCGAGGGCAAAAAGAGCCGTTTTAACTTTTTTTTCGGGGGACGGGCAGCACATAAGTCCGTCATTGTCCCATTCGGCAGATAAAAATTTTGGGATGATTTCATCATAATATTCATATAATTCTTTGACTGTCATAATAATTGCCTTTCTTTAATTTATCAAAATCATTTAGCATGATGGTTTCATAATCCGTATTTTGCCCAGCGGTTTCCTTGCCTTTTTTACGAGCTAACCATATATTGTAGAGATAATTGATATATTCGATAAAAATAGGTGTGGAATTTAACATATTTGCTTTTCCAAGTAGGAGTTCGGATTCGGAAATTCCGAACGATAAATCGGTGCTCTTTCCACTGTACTCCGCTACAATTATTTGATAGAATTTGTCGTCTTTGATTGTAGTTTCGTCTACTATTTTAAAACCGTTTTTTAGAAGATATAAGCGCAATTCATATAAATGCGTCATTGGTTGTATAATAAGTCTGATGTTTTGATTTTTAATATTGCAAGAATTGGCGTTTGATAGTATTTCTGTAATAAGGTCGCCACCCATTCCGCAAATTAGTATGTCGTCAGGCTCATAGTTACCTATATTTTCAAGCCCATTTGTGCAAACAAGGGAGATTTTGTCCGATAGATTGTATTTTTCAACATTAATTGCTGCACGTTCAAGGGGCTTTTCGTTGATATCGGAAGCTATGGCAAAACTTATTTTGTTATTCATAATTAGGTAAATGGGTAAGAGACAGTGGTCTGTTCCTATATCAGCAACACGGATACCATCACGCACAAATGATGCAACGGTGGCGAGTCTTTTACTCAGTTTTGGAGCGCTTTTCATAATATCGATAAGCAGTTCGCATTTTTGATGCGAACTGCTTCCTCTCATGGCTTTATTTGCTTTCTTTCTTTGCAAAATATTCGTTAAGTTGGTCAACAAGTTCTTTATATTCGAGCCCATGAACCATGCAAGCTTCTTCAATTGTTTCTGCTTGTGCAGAAGGGCAACCGATGCAATGCATACCAATAGCAAAGAAAAATTGTGCGGTTTGGTTATCCTCTCTGAGAATATCGCCCATAATTGAATCTTTTGTTACTTTCATATTTAACCTCCATGATTTTTATTGATTGTATTATATATTATTTTCCCCTTTTTGTCAAGTATTCGACAGACCATTAGGTTTAATATGTTAAATATTTTAAATGCTCTTGTAGGTTTAATTATTTTATGATATAATAGATACAAGCAATGTTAAATATAATGTAATAGTATGCGCGTTGCGTTATGGCAAATACATATGCAGTATGCATATTCATTTATGATATTATAAATTCAAATAAGAGTATCATTAAAAATAAAAAACTAATTAAATTAACCGTTAAACGGTAGGAGGTTCAGCTTGATAGTTGCACTTGAAGAGGCAAAATATAAACTTTTGGGATTGGTAGACAGCGTTGATGATCTTGGCTCTGCAATAAGAGTTAACGAATTAAATGCCAGTGTGGAAAAGCTTGAAAAGCAGACACTTGGAGCAGATTTCTGGGCAAATCAAGAAAATAGTTCGAAGATTTTACAGGAAATTAAGCAGAAAAAAGATAAGATTGCATCGTATAATGAGCTTAAAACAAAGCTTGAGGAAACACTCGAACTTGCCGATATGGCGATTGATGAGAATGATGACAGTTTTGTTGATGAAGTTCAGACCTCGCTTGATGATATAATCGAGGATGAAGAGCGTCAAAGAATTGAAATTCTTTTAAACGGTGTGTATGATCGTAATAATGCGATAGTTTCATTCCACCCAGGCGCTGGTGGCACAGAGGCTCAAGACTGGGCACTTATGCTTTATAGAATGATAACACGTTGGTGTGAAAAGCACAAATATAAAGTTAAACTTGTGGATTGGCTTGACGGCGAGGAAGCAGGTATAAAAAGCGCAACTATTATGGTTGAGGGCGTTAATGCATACGGATATTTGAAAAGCGAAAATGGCGTTCATCGTCTTGTTCGTGTTTCTCCTTTTGATGCAGCAGGCCGCAGACACACTTCTTTTTCTTCAATTGAAGTTATGCCTGAATTTGATGAGGTTAACAAGATTGAAATAAAAGACGAAGATATCGAGATAACAGCTCATCGTTCAAGCGGTGCAGGTGGTCAGCATATAAACAAAACAGATTCAGCAATAAGAATTGTTCATAAGGCAACAGGCATAGTTGTAGGCTGTCAGACTGAGCGTTCACAGCTTCAAAACAAGGAAACAGCTATGAAAATGTTGAAATCTAAGTTGATGGAGATACAGATTCGCGAAAAGCTTGAAAGAATTGAAGATATCCAAGGCAACAAAACAAATATCGAGTGGGGATCACAAATTCGCTCATATGTATTCATGCCTTATACTTTGGCAAAGGATAACAGAACAGGCTTTGAATCTGGCAATATAATAGCTGTTATGGACGGCGAAATTGATGGGTTTATTAACGCATATCTTAAATCAATTGCAAAATAAGGTGCTCTTATAGCATTGAGAGGAGTTTTAATGAAAATTACTAAAAAACATATCGGAGCGGCAGTAATTGCTTCATCAATATCTCTTTTTGTATTAATTCCAATATTAATAAAGGCAAAGAATAAAAACAAAAATATTGTCTATGTCATAATCACATTGGCTTCTGTGCAGGCTATTATTGGTAGTTTTCTTATATCGGGAATTGACCTGTCCTCGCTTTTACCAAAGCGCAAAAGTAAAGAGAATCGTCCTTTTCCCGGTTTCTATAAGGATGAATATAATGTTTTTTCTTATGAGGAGGCATATGAAGCTGAGAAAAAGATGTTTTCTGAACTTCACAATAAGCAAAGAAAAGAAAACTATATGCAGTCAAAAAGCAGCAATGGTCAAAACCTTGCAGTAAAAGCCGTACATATCGGCAGCGATAAATAAGCGGTATGGAAAATAATAATTTCGAATGGTTGTGTAGAACAGAATTGCTGGTAGGCAGAGAGGGTATTGAACGGCTCTCTAATGCAAGGGTAGCTGTATTTGGCATCGGCGGTGTTGGTGGCTATGTTTGTGAAGCACTAGCAAGGAGTGGCATAGGTAATATTGATTTGTTTGACGGAGATGTTATTTCACTCTCAAACATTAACCGTCAGATAATAGCTTTACACTCTACTGTGGGCAGAGCAAAAACAGATGTTATGAGGGAGCGAATCCTTGATATAAATCCGCTGTGCTGTGTTCGTTCAAATAATATTTTTTACACTCTGGAAAATGCAAGTTTATATTCTTTTAATAATTATGATTATATAATAGATGCAATAGATTCCGTAGAATCAAAAATTGAACTTATTGTCAGGGCAAAATCGGAAAATGTGCCTGTAATATCCTCAATGGGTACGGGCAATAGGCTTGATACTAAAAGTTTTTCAATAACGGATATTTCAAAAACTGCAGGCTGTCCGCTTGCAAAGGTTATGAGACGCGAGTTGCGTTTACGTTCCATTTTTCATTTAAAGGTGCTTGCTTCGAGCGATACACCGATAAAAGCTGAAAATATAAATAAAGAACGTCATTTTATTGGTAGCGTGGCATATGTTCCATCGGTTGCGGGGCTTATGATTGCGGGTGAGGTTATTCGAGACCTTTTAGTTGCAGACAACGCAAATAAAGAAGAACAGGCATTAAATAATTTAATATAAAATTTATATTTCTAAGGAGGCGTAACGTCTTGTATAATTTTTTAGCACAAATTTTTGTCAATGATGGATCCTCATTAATAAAGGAATTATTTGATTATTTTAAGGACAAATACTTTTCTCCTAATATCGAAGATTATAGTAATTTGAATATTACATCCGATGATTTACCATCGATTAGGATGTTTATTATTGCTATGTTTTTCGCAGTGATAATTGCTTCTTTGCTAGCCATTTTCAACAAAAGAGTACTCGGAGATTTTGTTCGTAAAATACTTGAGATGAATTGCTTTAATAAAGAAAGCGCAAAAACACTTACCGAGCTTGGTTTTATGAAAAATTCGGCTATCCGCGGTTCGCTTAAAAACGGTGTAACTTTAAAAAGAGTGGTTCGTTGTGTTGAGCAAGAGGAATATTATAAGATGTTCGGTGTTGAAGTGCGTCCTGTAAAGCCTCTTGAAAAGTTATTTCACGGTGACGAGGAAGAAACACAGGCGTCAGCAGAAGCTGAAATAGTTGCTGAATCAGAAGCACCAACTGATACACCCACAACAGTCGAAAAAGAAGAAGCAGTAGTGCCGAAAAAAGAGTTTGATCTTAATATACCTCCATATAAAATCGATTTTACAACAGATCATTTTTATATAGCAAAAGAAGAGTCATACATGGCGGATGTTAAATTTGAGGCAAAGGGAGCAAATTGGCTTGCTTTTGTTGCTATTACTGTGATTTCAATAATTTCGGCTTTGCTTATATTCAAATATTTACCCGATATACTGCAATTCGTTGATAATTTCATAGGCGTATTTAAACCAGATGACAATATATTAAGATAAACAGGCAGTTGTTTTAAAAGGATTGCGAATGAAGTTAAATTTTCACAAAAAGAAGAAAAAAAATTCGGCAAATAAAAAGAAAACCACTAAAAAGGAACATATCACACTTCAAAACAGATGGGAAAATGCAGAGATTCCGTTTAGAGATATTTCCAAAATTACCATTGGTGTGGTTGCTTTTTGTGTGCTTAGTGTTCTTGCGCTCTTTATATGCGGTGGAAGATTTACTACTGCGGAAACATCTGACGGATTGAAAATTGGTTTTATTGGCTTTGTCCATGATGGGGTGCCTTATGTGGGAAAACTGCATATTTCTGACTCAACAAGTGCAAAGATAAGTGGTAAAGATGGTACTGTTACATATTCCGATGGTTCAGTATTTAAAGGGAAACTTGAAAATCTTGTGCCATCAGGAGAGGGAACTCTACAAAACCTTACAGGAATTTATATAGGTACATTTAAAGACGGGTATCTTGATGGTGTGGGAGAGTGCTATTATTCCAACGGGGCATATTATAAAGGTGATTTTGTTAACGGGCTTCCAAACGGAAATGGGCAAATAATATATATGGATGGAAGTAATTATCAGGGACAGTTTGTAAACGGTGAAAAGCAGGGAAGTGGTTTGTTCATTTATATAAACGGAGATTATTATAACGGAGATTTCTATGCTGATATGAGGCATGGAAATGGAGTTTATCACTGGGCAAATGGTGATAGTTTTAGCGGTGAGTTTGCATATTCTGATATTACTGAAAATGGGACATTTACATATCATGAAAATTAAAAAGGAGCTTGCATGTGAGCATACAAATGGATAATATCATGTCCGATAAGGACATGGAAATATTGCAGCAAACATTTAAGAGCAATATACATGATTATAAAAGCTTTATGCAGTTATATAAAGCGGGAATTAAAGAGATAAAAACCAAACTTGAAATACTTGACGATGAGTTCAAGGTGAGATATGATTACAATCCAATTCATCACATTGAATCAAGGTTAAAAACTCCAGAAAGTCTTATTGAAAAAATAAAGAAAAAGAATATTGAGACAAATTTTAAGTCAATACGTGATAATATCAATGATATTGCGGGTATTAGAGTTATTTGTAACTATAAAAACGATATCGAAAGAATTGCAAATATGCTGATAGGTCAGGACGATGTTAAAGTTAAATATATAAGGGATTATATATCTACACCTAAGGAAAACGGTTATCGCAGTTTGCATATTGTGGTTGAGATACCTATATATCTTGCAGAGGAAAAAACACCTGTTCCCGTTGAAATTCAAATAAGAACAATAGCTATGGATTTTTGGGCATCGCTTGAGCACAAATTAAGATATAAAGCTGATTGCAATGTTTCTCCTGAACTAAAACAACGTCTTAAAATCTGCGCCGAGGCAATATATGAGGTTGATGAGGAAATGCAGGCAATTCATAATGAATTAGATAATTGTGAGCGAAAAGATTGATACATATAAAATCCGAGAGGAGATTTATTTGTGAATATTATAGCAATGAGTAAAGTCTTTGGACTTTTACGTGCAATTATAAATACGGACACACCGACAGTACCAACAATTGCGGAACGCAATCAAAAAAAAGCTTTTCCAGAAGGGGTCAAGATAATTAAACCGCTTGAACGAAGTACACCTTATGATGAGGGAATATCAAGCGAGGCATGCAAACGATATATTGAGAAACTGTATGCAGACAAATCTGTCAACATACAAAATCTAATGATAATTAAAAATTCAAAAGTAATATGTGAATGCTCTTTTGGCGGGCAGAGACTTAATATATGGAAAAACACTTATTCGGAGTGTAAAAGTATAGTGTCACTCACTATAGGTATGATGTGTGATGAGAAAATTCTCACTCTTGATGATAAAATAGTCACTATTTTTGGCAAGAAAATACCTGCAATAGCATGGGTTAAGTTGAAGGACCTAACTGTGCGTCATCTTTTAACAATGACAAGCACAATTCTTTTCAATGAAGCTGAATCTATTATTACAGAGGATTGGCAAAAAGCATTTTTTAATTCAACCACATCAGGCACAATGGGTAAAACTTTCAATTATAACAGTCTTAATACCTATATTTTGTCTTGTATAATTAAGGAATTAACAGGGCAGGGTATTAGTGAATATCTGCGTCCACGTCTTTTTGAACCATTGGGAATTAAATATTATTACTGGGAAAAATGTCATTTGGGCGTTGAAAAAGGCGGATGGGGACTTTATATATTGCCTGAGGATATGGCAAAAATCGGTGTTATGGTTATGCAAGGCGGAATTTTCAACGGTAAGAGGATTATTTCAAAAAGTTGGATTGAAGAATCAACCTCGCTGAAAATCAAAACGCCTGTGGAATTATGCAAATTTGACTATGCTTATCAAATTTGGGTGGGCAGAGTAAAAAAGGCGCCGTGTTTTCTGTTTAACGGTATGTTGGGTCAAAATCTTATTGGATTTTGGAGAAAAAAGCTAATTGTTGTAGTAAACGCTTCAAATGGTGATATTTTTCAGGATAACAACTTTTTCAAGTATACATACGCTTTTGAAGAAGAATGTGAGCTTGATAGCGGTAAAGAGGATAGAAAAAGCGATCGCGTTTTGCAGAAATCGCTTGAGAAATATAGTGGTGCCCCATTCTTTTTGTATTATAACGAACGCAAGAAATATGAGAGTGTTGAGAAATATATTGAAAAATATTTTAAGCCTTTTATAGATCTCGGAGAGATTTCACCAGTTAGCGGAGCAGAGGCGGTTGGGCTTTTTCCTTCAATGTTACAGGTGATTCAAAATTCATACAGTAGCGGGACATACTATGTTAAATTTGAGATTGATGATGAAAATAAGTTATATCTTTGCTATTATGAATATGCGGTAACATATAAAGTCTGCTTTGGATTGCATGAGTATGTTGAAAACAGATTAATCCTTGGAAAGGACCAATATATTGCGCTGGCAGAAGGCTCTTTTTCCACTGATGAGGATGGTCGCCGAGTGCTAAAAATATATATTTCGTTTCCTGAAACTCCTTTCGAACGTTTGATTAAATTTTTTATAAATCATGATGGAACTGTTATGGCTGAGTATTGTGAAGCCCCGGCAGACCGACTTGTGGTAACAGGTATCAATGTTGTAAACGATTTTGTTAAGTCAAAGCCGTTGATAAATTCGGCTATCAATTTAATGGATAATGATTATATAGATATAAAAGCAGAAAGAATTTTTGAACCGCGTATAAAATTCGAGAAATTAGTTAAGAAATAAGCTGTTGTTAATAATAGCTGTAAATAATATTTTTTTGTTAACAAATTTGTTTAATTATAGAATTGACATTTTTATAACAATGTAATATAATAAAATAAGTAATAAAAGAAAGGCAGAAATTTTATAATGGAACAGGCAAAGCTTGAAAAATTAAAGAATACAGCCGCCCATATTCGTCTTGGGATACTTGAAGCAGTTCATGCGGCAAGCTCAGGGCATCCAGGTGGCTCGCTCTCTATTACCGATATTCTTACGTATCTTTATTTTGAAGAGATGAAGAATATCGATCCTAAGAATCCTAAAAAAGCAGACCGTGACCGTTTGGTGCTTTCCAAAGGGCATACCGCACCTGCTCTTTACGCAGCTCTTGCAGAAAAGGGGTATTTTGATAAGGCAGAGCTTAAAAAGCTTCGTCAGATTGATAGCTTTTTGCAGGGACATCCCGATATGAAGGGTACACCTGGCGTTGATATGACAACAGGCTCTCTCGGTCTTGGTATATCTGCGGCTTGCGGTATGGCGCTTGCTGCAAAAATAGATAAAAAGGATTACCGCACCTATGCAATAGTTGGAGACGGTGAAAGCGAGGAAGGTCAGGTTTGGGAGGCATGTATGTTTGCCGCTCATTATAAACTTGATAATTTATGCGTTGTTGTTGACTGGAATGGTTTACAGATAGATGGTAAAATAACCGATGTAATGAATCCTACACCGCATGACACAAAGCTTGAAGCGTTCGGATTTAATGTTATTTCAATCGATGGACATGATTTTGGTCAGATTGAGGCAGCTTTTAAGGCAGCAAGAGAATTCAAGGGCAAGCCCACAGCCATTATTGCAAAGACGATAAAGGGCAAAGGCGTTTCGTTCATGGAGAATCAAGCAGGCTGGCATGGTACCGCGCCGAACGATGAACAATATGCACAGGCAGTTGCGGAAATCCGCGCGGCAATGTAAGGGAGGATAAGAATAATGGCAGATAAAATAGCAACAAGAGAAGCCTACGGTAATGCGCTTGCCGAGTTTGGCGAGAAATATGACATTGTTGTCCTTGATGCAGACCTTGCGGCGGCAACAAAAACTGGTATTTTTAAAAAGAAATTTCCTGATAGATTTTTTGACTGCGGTATTGCTGAGGGAAATATGATGTCTGTTGCAGCAGGTCTTGCAGCGGCAGGTAAAGTTCCTTTCGCATCAACATTTGCTATGTTTGCAGCAGGCAGAGCCTTTGAGCAGGTAAGAAACTCAATAGGTTATCCTCATCTTAACGTGAAAATCGGAGCTACACATGCTGGTATAACAGTTGGTGAGGATGGAGCAACACATCAGTGCAATGAGGATATTGCTCTTATGAGAACCATCCCAGGTATGACTATTATAAATCCTGCGGATGCAGTTGAGGCAAGAGCTGCTGTTGAAGCGGCAATTAAATACGTTGGACCTGTATATATGCGTTTTGGAAGACTTGCAGTTGAGGTCTTTAATGATCCCGCAACTTACAAATTTGAGTGGGGTAAGGGAATACAACTTCGCGACGGTAAGGATGTTACAATAATTGCAACAGGTATTATGGTCGGTCTTGCACTCAAAGCAGCAGAAATTCTTAAAGCAGAGGGAATCTCTGCAAGAGTTATTAATATTCATACAATTAAACCGCTGGATACTGAAATTGTTATCAAAGCGGCAAAGGAAACAGGCGCAATTGTTACCGCCGAAGAGCATAATATTATCGGAGGACTTGGCGGCGCTGTCGCTGAGACAATATGCGAAAATTATCCTTGTATCGTAAAGAGAGTTGGAGTTGAAGATAAATTTGGTCATTCGGGAAAAGTGCCCGCTTTGCTCGAAATGTATGGACTTACTGCTGAAAATATAGTAGTAAAGGCAAAACTTGCAATCTCAAAGAAATAATTTGTACAAGCCCATCTGTCAAGCAGTTGGGCTTGTTGTTATGTGGGGCGGTTTCTGAACGCTGAGTTATGTGTGGCGTTGCCCCACGCCTCAGTCAAGAACTTTTTAAAAAAAGTTCTTGACAATCTCAAAAACTTTATAAGAATTACATATAATAGTATTGTGGTGTTTTATTTAATTAATAAAAAGGGATATTAAGATTAGCCTTCCCCAGCGGGGAAGGTGTCACGGCTTCGCCGTGACGGATGAGGAGATCGCCGTTTGTACAATTAAAAAATGCCCTCCTCATCCACCGCAAGCGGTTCCCCTTCTCCGCTGGAGAAGGCTTTCTTTAAATCAACGATATCTCAAGCACTTTCAGCTAAAAAGTCCATAATCTATAAAAAGTTTTGCGGTTGACCGCAGTCAGATTGCTTTATTCAAAAGCGACCGTCTCCTCGTATCCTAAAAAAAGCAAGTTAAACTATTGACGAAAATGATGTATGATGATATAATAATAGACATCATATTATACAAGGAGAAAAACATGTCTTCATTATTTATACCAAAAAATTATTCTTCGGCGCTTAATGTCAGAGAAACAGAAATTGCAATAAAGAAGGTCAAGGACTTTTTTGAGCGTGATCTTGCCATAGGGCTTAATTTAACTCGTGTATCGGCACCGCTTTTTGTGGATGCGCAGACTGGTTTTAACGACAATCTCAACGGTGTTGAGCGTCCTGTTGCTTTTTCGCTTTACAGCGGAGAGCATTTTGAAATAGTTCATTCGCTTGCAAAATGGAAGCGTTTTGCACTCAAGTATTACGGCTTTAACACTGGAGAAGGTTTGTATACAGATATGAACGCAATTCGCCGTGATGAAGAAACGGATAATATTCATTCTATTTTTGTTGACCAATGGGATTGGGAAAAAATTATAGAAAAAGCGGATCGCAACACAAAAACATTGGAAAAAACAGTAAAAATCATCTATGAGACGCTTAAACACACAGAAAATTATATTGCAAGGGAATATAATTTTATAGACAGATTTTTGCCAGAGAACATAACATTTATCACTTCGCAGGAATTGCTTGACAAATATCCTACGTTATCAGCAAAAGAGAGAGAAAACAAAATTGCAAAGGAATACGGCGCTGTTTTCATCTCGCAAATTGGTGGTGTGCTTTCTAATGGTGAAATTCACGACGGCCGTGCCCCCGATTATGACGATTGGTCACTTAATGGCGACATAATCGTATATAATCCTATACTCGATTCCGCTTTTGAACTTTCATCAATGGGAATTCGTGTTGATGAAGAGGCACTTATGAGACAACTTAAAATAAGAGACTGCGAATCACGCAAGAACTATCCTTTCCACAAAGCTTTGCTAAATGGCGAGCTTCCTTATACAATAGGTGGCGGAATAGGACAGTCAAGAATGTGTATGTTCTTTTTGAGAAAAGCTCATATTGGAGAGGTGCAATCTGCTTATTGGACAAACGAGATTATACTAAAATGCAAAGAAAATAATATAAATCTGCTCTAATGATTTTTAGGGTTAAGAGACCAAAATAGCATATATTTTGGTCTCTACTATAATAAGGAGATATATCATAATGAAAAAGAATGTTAGATTGCTTTCTTTAATACTTGTGTTGTTTATGTTGGTTCCTTCTATGTTTGCCTGTGTAAACAAATTAAATACTACTGCAGGAACAACCGTAATTGATACAACGCAAATTCAAACGGCAGAGCCTTCATTTCCAATAGATATTATATCCGATAATTCTACAGAATACATATTAATTCGACCTGAAAATGTTTCTGATTTGGTGCTTGACGCTGCTCTTAACCTTAAGAATGTTATTAAAGAGCAAACAGGCGCTGATATGTCAATAAAGGAAGACTGGGTTAAAGATGTTTCAGCTATTCCCGAGAGCGCAAAAGAAATTGTTATAGGCGATTGCAATCGTCCTCAGTCTCAGGAAATGCTGGATGAGATTAATCAAAATGATTTTGTAATAGCTTTTGAGGATGATAGAATTGTTATTATCGGCGGCAGCGATGCGGCAACAGTTGAGGGCATTGAATATTTTATTGCTCATTATGTAGATGCTGTCAATAAAAAGATAACCGTTCAGAGCGATTTAAGGTATACTAATAGATATGATTATTTTCTTGGAGATGTCGCTATAAGTGGTGGATCAAAATTGAGAGAGTATACAATAATATATCCGAAAAATGGCTCTATTTATGAAAAATATGCGGCGGAAAATCTTGCAAGCGACATTCTTAAAAATACAGGTACAAGATTACTTGTCACTGATGACAGCAACCCAGAAAAGCAATATGAATTTTTGATAGGAAAAACAAATCGCGCGGCTTCAAAAACCAACGTAACAATGGTAGATGGTCAGTATGTCCTTGTTCAAATAGGAGGTAAAGTTGTTATGGATGGCAACTCCTATATGGTGGGCGGCGCTGTTGGAGTTTTTCTCAATGATTATATGGTTCCCACTGGCAGTGGGAACGACGTAGAAATAGACAATCTCCCCACAATAGCTAAAGCTGAAACCTTTGTTTTCAAAGAGGCAAAAAGCGCAATTCTTATGATTGGCGACGGAATGGGATTCAACCATATAGAAATGGCTCTTTCTGAAACTCTTGATAGCTTTGCTGCAAATGATTTGCCAAATCAGGGTTCTTGTACAACCATTTCACTTACAAGTGGATATACAGACAGTGCAGCAGCAGGGACAGCTCTTGCAACGGGTTATAAAACATATAATTCTTATCTTGGGGTTGATAGATATAACAGGCCGCTTGTGAGCCTGCGTGAGCTTGCATATTCAAAGGGTGCAAAAACGGCGATACTCACAACGGACGTATTAACAGGTGCCACTCCAAGCGCTTTCCTTGTGCATCACAACAATCGTTCGGATACAGAGATAATACAGGCGCAGATTGATGAGGTAATAAGAAACAACGCCATTACATATGCCAAGGGATATATGGGTGATGATCTTATTAACGACACAAAAATTGCACTTTCAACTATATCGGAGGGGGATAATCATTTCTTTGCGATGATAGAGGGCGCATATATTGACAAATATTCACACAGCAACGATAAAGCAAACACTATTATGGCAGTTACGAGATTTAACGATTCCGTCGCTTACACAATAGAATTTGTGTTGTGCAATCCTGACACGGTGTTAATAATCACAGCGGACCATGAAACGGGCGGAATTACAAAAAACACAACAACGGGCGAGTATGAATATACAGTAACCACTCATACCACAACTCCAGTGCCGGTTTTTGCGATAGGCTATGGCACAGAGGTGTTTAATAACAAACAGGTTGATAACACTGATATAGCAAAATTTATAGCTGCAGTATATACAGACGAGAATTTCGGACAGTAATTTCACTAAATATAATATTTAAAAAATCGCTTTAAATTTGAATAATTTAATAAATCAAACAAGACCA
>Ga0172378_10004367_pt1 | contig 13257 bp, 6 predicted proteins | sample GrowelOW332metaG_FD_119755 | JGI IMG/M metagenome (GOLD analysis project Ga0172378, IMG submission 119755) | Groundwater microbial communities from an aquifer near a municipal landfill in Southern Ontario, Canada - Pumphouse #3_1 metaG | ecosystem: Environmental > Aquatic > Deep subsurface >...
CTTGACTTTTTTCGCAAATGTGATAGGATTGACGGTTAGATATTATATTAGATTTAAGACTATGGGACTGAACTCTCAAGAACAGATAAAAGATCAAATCAACAAGAATGAGGCGATTTTGGTTTGTGTCGGCAAGAATCCCGAGGGCGATGCATTGGGCAGCGCGCTGGCGCTTTATGGCGCTCTCAAGAAAATGGGAAAAAAAGTGGACATCGCGTGTCCGAGCGTTATTTTGGAGAAATATTCTTTTATGCCCGAAGCGGACTCAATTGCTCATAAATTGGACGGCGCGCGCGACTATGTTTTTTCTTTGGATATTGACAAGAAAAAGCTTCAGCAACTTCGTTATGAAGTCGAAGAGAACAAACTCAAAATTTTTATTACTGCCAAGAACGGCGAAATTAGCAAGGACCGCATCTCTTTGGAATCCGCGCGGTTTAGTTATGAACTTATTATCGTTTTGGGCACGAGCGACTTGGAAAGTTTGGGCAGTCTTTACGACGAAAATTCCGAACTTTTTTATGATGTGCCCGTTGTCAATATCGACAATAATCCTTCCAATGAATATTTCGGCAAAGTAAACGTAGTGGACGTGGCGGCTTCTTCAACGGCGGAAATTGTTTTCAACCTCATCGGCGAGTTGGATGAAAAATTGATAGACGAAAAAACCGCAACCAACCTCCTGACCGGAGTGATTGCGGCGACGGAAAGTTTCCAGAATAAGAACACCACCCCCAAAGCTTTTATGACCGCCGCTTCGCTGATTGCCAAAGGCGCAAACAAGCAGGATATCATTCGTTATCTGTATAAAACAAAGTCCGTTTCCATGCTGAAACTGATGGGCAAAGCGATGACGGGACTCAAATACAACGGCCAGTACAAATTGGCATGGTCGCTGATCGAGGATGACAGCTTCCTCAAGGCGAATGCTTCCGCAAGTATCAATCTTGCAATCAAAGAGCTGGCGCAAAGCTCGCCGGAATTCGACCTTTTTTTCCTGCTCTATAACATGGACGGATCACTGAGAGGCATTATCGATCTCTCTGACAAGAAAGGCGCGGACGGACTGATGGAAATTATGAATGGACATATGGAAGAGGGACAAATTATTTTCATGCCGGAAGCGACTGATATTTCGGTGGCGGAAAAAGAAGTCCTACGCAAACTCAAAGTCTGGTTCGACGAACGGAAACGTTAGATTACGACAGAAATTTTAACATAGCATAGGACTTACGCGATTGATACCGTTTGCGAGAAACCGGTACTCCGGGCGACGCGGCACAATCCCGATACTGGAGCTTGATTGACCCTATTTTTTGTCATCTCGAAGGAGTACTCGACTGAGAGATCTGGGAAATGCACGAAAACTTTGTTGGTATTATTTTTTACAATAGTATTATATTTGCATAGTATTATTCACAGATTTCTCAATCGGAGTACCTCATTTCGAAATGACAAATACTGATGGTTTCTTTTTACAGGATCGCTTTCTTATAACAACAAACTAAACGCGTAAATTCCAATAAAATAAAATCCTTTTTCGAAAGGGTTTTATTTTTTCTGATATATTATATCGAATTAACTGAAATCGGTATAAAATCACTTTTCTATAATTCCCGCATTGATATGTTCTCTTTGCCATCTTTGTAAATATCCCTTGTATACAGTTAAACGAGTAATCAAGGGATTCCTACCGGACAAAATGTCGGTTCTATTGCGAAAAAGAAAGTATTAAAGATTGAGAAAGTTTGAAATGCGTAAGTCCTATATATGTAAATTGTTTTTATTGTCTTTTTTCCTCTTTTAAACTAAAATTAAAACAGACATAAACTTTTAAATCCATACATTATGCAAATTATAAACGAGAGAGACAGAGAACAAGAAAAAAGAGAAGATATTCGAGACAATATCCAGAAAGAAACTCTGCGGCATCTCTACCAAAAAAGCGAGGAAGAGAGAGCAATGCGCGTGGCGGCGCAATATAAGCTTCCTTATGTGGATCTCAATATTATTTCAATCAACGCCGAAACCGTTAACGCCATCCCGGAAGAAAAAGCGATAAAGGCCGGTGTTGCGGTCATTTATCGCGTCGGGAAGAAATACCAGATTGCCGTTTCGGATCCGGAAAATATCGAAACCAAAAACCTGTTGGAAGATTTGCAGACACGGGAAGGAATTTCTTGCAGCCTCGTAGTAGTTTCCGAGGACGGACTAAAAAAGGCGTGGAATAATTATCGCCTCAAAACCGTAACTGACAGCTTCGAAGAAAAGGGAGTGTCTCTCAAAAGTGGAGATCTTACGGATTTTGAAAAAGGAATCACGGGGCTCATTGATCTCAAAAAAAGAATCGCGGAAATCAACACCACCGAGATTTTCAATATCATTCTCGCGGGGGCGGTAAAAACGCGAGCGAGCGATATTCATATTGAGCCGGAAAAAGAATCTATCCGCCTGCGCTACCGTATTGACGGCGTATTGCAGGATATCGTAAAATTCCCCAAGAACGTGCACAAGACGATCATCTCGCGCATCAAGATGCTTGCCAAGATGAAGCTCAATGTCAGCGACGTCCCGCAAGACGGAAGTTTCAGCGTGGATTTGGAGAACAACGCTCTCAATATTCGTGTTTCCATACTGCCAACAAGCTTCGGCGAGAGCGTGGTAATGCGCGTTCTTTCGGAAAACGCCGAAGGATTGGATATTGATGAGATTGGTTTCAACCAGTACTATCTGGAAAAAATCCAGGTGGAATTAATGAAACCGAACGGGATGATCCTTACGACCGGTCCGACCGGAAGCGGGAAAACCACCACTCTTTATTCATTCGTCCGCCAGGTCAACAATCCGGGCATCAAGATTATTACTTTGGAAAATCCGGTGGAATATCGAATCGAAGGAGTAACTCAGACCCCCGTGGAGCAAAACGATGAATTTACTTTTGCCAACGGTCTGCGGGCGGTAGTCAGGCAGGACCCCGACGTGATAATGGTCGGAGAAATTCGAGACAACGAAACGGCCTCGACGGCCATCCAAGCTGCGCTCACCGGGCACTTGGTACTTTCCACTTTACACACCAATAATGCCGCCGGCGCCATTCCCCGGCTTCTGCATCTGGGAGTAAACCCCGCGCTCATAGCTCCGGCGCTCAACGCCGTCATCGCGCAAAGGCTTGTACGCCGGCTCTGCGAACATTGCAAGGAAGAATATATGCCTACTGAAGACACTTTGAATATGATCAGAAAAGCTGTGGCAAACATCCCCAAAAACAGCAGCATGCAATATCCCGACAAGATCGACAAGCTGTACCGCAGTCACGGTTGTTCCAAATGCAATTTTATCGGATATACCGGACGGCTGGGGATTTATGAAATCTTCACGATGACCGCCAATATCGAGCAAATCATTCTCGCCAACGTCTCCACAGGGGACATGCTTGAAGCCGCCAGAAAAGACGGAATGATATCAATGGGAGAAGACGGAATCCTAAAAGCGCTCCAGGGCCTCACCTCGCTGGAGGAAGTTCGCAGAGTAACGGGCATTATGGGAGAGACTTTTACCGACAAAGGATTTGTCAAAAACATATAGGTCTTGAGAAAAATAAAAATAAACGTTGGAAGGACGTTTATTTTTTAATCGGTCAAGCGGCAACTTGCTCAGCGTATTTTGAATTATGGATTTCGGATCACACCAGAGATGGTGTGAACCACGCGGGACAAAACGTTCTTGTGTGATATTTCACACCATTTCCGGTGTGGTCCGGATGCAAAATTTGGTGTCTGTTATAAAAACATATTTTGCGTATGCTCCATCTTTCTATTCGGCCGGATTTTTATACCTCACTTCATATTCTTTCGCTTTTTCCGGACTGCCTGTAACTTCATAGATCTTGCTCATATAGAAAAGCGCTTCGGCATTTCCGGTATCCAGCATCAGACATTTTTCAAATGACGCCCGCGCCTGATCATAATCGCCGGCGGCAACCAGGGTCTTTCCCAAGACCAGATAGGCATCGCGATATTTATCGTTTCGCGCCAGCACGATATCGAGATTTGCCAACGCCAATTCCTTTTCTCCCAGTTTGCGAAAAAAATCGGCGCGGCTGACAAGTCCGTAATCCGAATCGAAACGGACGCTGTTATCTGTACGCTCAAAAAAATCCTCGACCGCAGACGCCTCGCTTTTATATTTTCCATCGCCAAGATTTTTAAAATCTTCCGCAGAAAATTTATCATTATTCAATCGAATAAGCCCACGATAATAAATAACATCCTCGCTGTTTTCTTTCTGTCGTGTTTCTTCCAACACCCCTTCCGCTTCGGTAAACTTTCCGCTTCGCGCCAAATTTTTGGCTCTCTCAACAGACAATTCCGCAGTAGGATCTGTTTCATATGCCTTCGCAAAATATTTTTCCGCTTGCGCATAATCTCCCTGCGCATTTTTTGTCTTGCCCATCAATTCATAGAGCGCAGAGTTCCCACTGTCGGATGCCAACGCTTGCGTCAATTCTTGTTCGGCCGCAGCATACTCGCCGCGCTCATAAAATACTTCTGCGCGCTTGATGGAAATATCGCCGCCGCTTTTTTTCTCGTCCAATGCCGAAGCGAAGATAAGATTTTCCAATGCCGCATCCTTGTCGCCTGTCTGCTTCGCATTGTTGGCAAGACCGATATACTCGTTAAAGATACCTTCCCTGCAAAAATAAAAAAATCCAAAGACGACCAGGACTGTCAAAGAAATAATTATTTTTCGAGAAAGGTTCTTTTGCATAAGATTCATTTACTCCTTTTATTATACATTTTTTGAAAAAAAAGAAAACAAAAAATGCCCAACAATTTGTAGACAGCATCTCCCTGACTTTACAAAAAACCCAAGGTTGGAGAATTTCCGAGGAATAGACCAGTATTCCAGTACAGCAACCCAGACTACCCGATACTAAGATAAGACCCCACTGTCTACAAATTGTTTGGCACTTTCGTTGTCTGCTTTCTCAGCCCAACTGGACATACTAGCATATATTATAGAAGTTGTCAAGAGCCTCGACTTTTGTGTAAAGCGAAAGCGAAGTTGAAAGGTGGAGTAGCCTGGCTTTAGCCTGCGCGGTTGTCCAATGCGGGAAAAACGAACGTATACAATCGTTCCCTTCGCTTGGGATAGCAGCGCAGGCTAAAGCCATGCTACTCCGTTTGGCAAATTGTTTTTTGTATCCGGATCACACCAGAAATGGTGTGAATACTACGCAAAAACTTTTTGTCCTGCGTGGTTCACACCATTTCTGGTGTGATCCAAAATCCATAATGCAAAATACATGTCCCATTTTTTCTCCCCCTACCCGACTTTTTCTGCATACGCTATAATGAAGGCATAATCCATACCATATGAAAGAGCTAAAAATTGTGACAAATAGCGCGAAAGAAACTCGGGAATTGGCAGGGAAATTCATCGGGGAGGTTTTGGCGGAAGCGCGGACGGCGAAAGACGGGGCGCGGTTGATTTGTCTGTGGGGGGATCTGGGCAGCGGCAAAACCACTTTCACGCAAGGGCTGGCGGAGGGTTTGGGGGTGAAAGGCGTGGTAAACAGCCCGACATTTCTTATTATGAAAAAATATTTGTTGGGCGGAAAATATGCGGGGATGAATTTGTATCATTTTGATTGCTATCGGATTCGCAGCGCGGAGGAAGTTGATGATTTGGGGTGGAGGGAAATTTTGGCGGATGGAAATAATCTGGTGGTGGTGGAATGGCCGGAAAAGATTACGGAGATTTTGCCGGAAAAGAGAATCGATATGGAGTTCGAAACGATGGCGCCGGATGCGCGGCGGATTGCGATTAAAAAAAGAGAATAGTTTTTGCCATTTTTGACATGGTAAAGAGAAACAGGTTCGGTCGTCTCGATGTTATATTAAATCTGGGACTTATACGGTTTAGCTTGTCGTTGCGAGAAGGTACTTCTATTAAAAGAAATAGTCAATGTTTCGAAAGGTAAAAACAATCTTTATTTGTCATTCCGGAATTTCGGTACTCCGAAATATCCGGAATCCCGTAACTATGCAAGACGAGCGTTGAATTTCATTTTTACCGCCTTAGTAACGGGATCCCAGATATTTGCTGCGCAAATTCCGGGATGACAGCTTTTAGTCGGCACAGCTTCGTGCATTTCCCAGATCTCTCGGTCGGGTACTCCTTCGAGATGACAAAAAATAGGGTTAGTCAAGCCCCGATATCGGGATTGCCGTTTTGCCTGGAGTATCGGCTCTCGCAATGACAAACAGTATCACAGTCGCGTAAGTCCTAAAATCAACAAAGTAAGAACAGTCCTTTTGATTCTGTAAGAACTGTCTTTGGTCTCTCCAATTTAAATCAATCAGATAAAAAATATGCCGGCAGATAAAAAATTCATTCTCATAGATTCCAACGCGATTATGCATCGCGCTTTTCACGCGTTGCCGCCGCTTACGACCAAGAGCGGCGAGGCGGTGAGCGTGCCTTACGGGTTTGCGTCAATTTTGCTGCGGGTTATCAAGGAGCTTAAGCCCGATTATATCGCCTGCACTTTTGATGTTGCGGGCGGAACTTTTCGTGACGGGATTTTCGACAAATACAAGGCGACACGCAAGAAACCGGACCAAGAGTTTTACGATCAGATTGACAAGGCGAAAGAGGTGGCGCGGGCGATGAATATTCCCATTTATGAACAAGCGGGTTTCGAGGCGGACGATGTGATCGGGACAATCGTGACGCGCATTGACGAAGAAAAAGAAGGCATAGAGACTTTTATTGTGACCGGGGATATGGACGCCTTGCAGCTCATCGACAAGCGGGTGAAAGTTTATTCTCTGCGCAAAGGCATTTCGGAAACCGTCATCTATGACGCGGTGAAAGTGCGGGAACGATACGGTTTTTCTCCGGAGCAGGTCATCGACTACAAGGCGCTGCGGGGAGACGCTTCGGATAATATTCCGGGCGTGAAGGGAGTCGGCGAGAAAACCGCGACGAGTATTTTGCAGGAGTTCGGCTCTCTGGAAAATCTTTACGCTCAAATTGAAAACGGCGAGACGGGTTCGTTGCGGCCCAAGATTGCGGAAAAGCTTGTCGCCGAAAAAGAGGCGGCTTTTATGAGCAAGGAACTGGCGACTATCAGGCGCGATGTGGAGGTCGGTTTCAATTTGCAAGATTGCCTGTGGGGGGATTATGACCGGAGCAGGCTGACGGAAGTTTTCCGCAAGTTTGAATTTTTTTCTTTGATCAATCGGCTGAACGAGGTGGAAAAAGACAACGGGTATAAAAATATCGTTGCCGTAAAAACTTCGCCATCGGAGGAAAAGCGCAAGATCAAGAAAATAGAAAAAGTGAGATGCCGCGTTATTGCGACGGACGGCGAACTCAAAAATCTTCTGGACAAAATGGAAAAGTCCGGGCGTTTCGTTATCGATGTCGCGGAGAGCGGGCATAAAATCGCCGAGCGAAATTTGACGGCGCTGATTTTTGCTTTTGACAAGGATGAAATTTTCTACGTGCCGGTTCAGCGCGCGCCGGAAGCGATTCCCACGCTTTTCGGCGAGGCGCTGCCGCTGCAGAATAATTTTTTACAAAAGCTGAAGCCCTGTCTTGAAAACGCGGCGTACAAAAAAATCGGCTTTGACCTCAAGCGATCCGCGGAGGCGCTGGCGGCTTACGATATCACGCCGGGCGGTTTGGAATTCGACGCGATGCTGGCGGCTTATCTTTTGGATCCGGGCAAGCGCGATTACGGCATGGAAAAAATTCTGTTTGAAAAATTGGGCGTTGAAGGCGGATGTGAAATTCTTTCGGAAAGAAATGAAGTTGTGCCGGATTCAAAATTTTCCGGACTCGTTTATCTTTTTGATCTTGTCGAGACTTTGCGAAGCGAAATTGCGGATGCGGAGATGGAAAGACTTTTTTCAAAAATAGAGATGCCGCTGATTTCGGTGCTGTGCGATATTGAGATGGCCGGAGTAAAGATCGACACGGCGCTTTTGAAAAAAATTTCCGCTGAGACGGACAAGGAAATCAAAAGGCTGAGCGAAACCATTCACGAGATGTCGGGCGATGAAGCTTTCAATATTAATTCTTCGCGGCAGCTGGCGGAGGTGCTTTTTGAAAAAATGAAAGTCTCGACCGCGGGCATCAAGAAAGGCAAAACCGGCTACTCGGTGGCGGCGAGCGAATTGGACAAGATGCGCGAGGCGCACCCGATTGTCGATTTCATTTCCGATTATCGCGAGCTTTGCAAACTCAAGAACACTTACATCGATACTCTGCCGAAATTGATAAATCCCGAAACCAAAAGGCTGCACACCACTTTCAATCAGAATGTTACCGCGACGGGGCGGCTGTCTTCTTCCGATCCCAACTTGCAGAACATTCCGATTCGCACCGATATCGGCCGTAAAATCCGCGAGGCTTTTGTGGCGGAAGAGGGAAGGATTTTGCTTTCGGCGGATTATTCGCAGATTGAATTGCGCATTATCGCGACCATCGCCGATGACAAAAAGATGCAGGAAATTTTCCGCAACGGTTTGGATATTCACACCGCAACGGCGGCGGAGGTGAACGGCGTGCCTTTGGAGGAAGTGACTTCGCAGATGCGCCGCGCCGCAAAGGCTCTCAATTTCGGCGTGATCTACGGGATGAGCGTTTTCGGTTTCGCGCAATCGGCGGGAATAGATCGCGGACAGGCCAAAGAATTTATCGACAATTATATGAAGAATTTTACGGCGGTGGCGGCATACATCGAGCGTTCCAAGTTGGAGGCGGCGGAAAAAGGCTATGCCGAAACGCTGTGGGGGCGCAGGAGATATTTACCCGAGCTTCATTCTTCCAACGCGATGGTGCGCGCGGGAGCGGAGCGGATGGCAATCAATATGCCCATCCAGGGAACGGCGGCGGATCTGATGAAAATCAATATGATCAAGATTCAGGAATGGACGAAAAAATATAACCGGGAAAATCCCGACGCGGTGCGGACGCTGCTTCAGGTGCATGACGAACTTTTGTTCTCCGTTAAAAAAGAATTTTTATCCGATGCCGGCGATTTTATCAAGCGCGAAATGGAAAACGGACATATCAAATTTGACGGACATGATATCGATTTTGCGGTGCCGATCGAAGTGAGCCTCAAGGCGGGAAAGAATTGGGGAGAGATGGGATAGGGCAACCGCCAAACGGAATAGCAATTTGTAGAGACGCGATTTATCGCGTCTTTTGTCTATGTCAAAACGGAGTAATTCCCGAAGCAATGCGCGGAGTAGCATGGCTTCAGCCTGCGCCACTGTCCCACACGCGATAAAACGTTTTTGCATAGCATTCACACCATTTCTGGTGTGATCCGAATACAAAAAAACAATTTGCCAAACGGAGTAGCACGGCTTTAGCCTGCGCCGCTGTCCAATGCAGGAAAAACCCGCGTGTACATTCGTTCCATCTGCTTGGGACAACCGCGCAGGCTGAAGCCGTGCTACTCCACCTGCTCTTTCACCTTTTAACTTCGCTTTCCGCTCTTTTCATTTTTCAAATCCTATGTTAATATAAAATCATAAATTGCCTAAACCCTGATATATATCCGGGCATGGTATATAAATCCTAAGCAATAAAGACGGTCTTCTGACCGGCACTTATTGCTTAGGTCTATTTCGAAAGAGATAGGGCAGCCCGAAAGGGTTTGTCGCCGGTTCGGGAGGCCGTTTTTGTTTTCCCGAATCGGCTTATATCCTAAAGGTCGAAAGAAGGATTAACTGAAAATATTACAAAAATTAATTTTTTAATTCTTCGAGATTCTAAATTCTCGTTGCATCAATATTGGTTCCAAACGGAGTAGCATGTGGTGGAGTAGCACGGCTTTAGCCTGCGCTGCTGTCCCATATCCGTAAAAACCAGCGCATACGTTCGTTCCATTCGCTTGGGACAACCGCGCAGGCTGAAGCCATGCTACTCCACGTTCTATTCCGCGTTTCTTCCGATCTTAAAATTTGTCGTATTCTCTATTTTTATATATAATTCAATCAAAAGATCGCCTTTAAAATATTGTTTAAAAAATAAAGCATCAAAATTATGCCAACAAGAAAAAACGTAGATTCGATTACTCGCGTCAATTCTTTTTCTAATACTTCAATCTCAGGGGAGGGGCTTAAAAGTCCTACTCTAAAACCTCATATAAAGAAATCCTCCTATCGCAAGCTGACTTCTTTTTTCTTGATCTTCGCTATGTTGTTCCAAATCATAGGCGGAATTTTTTTGTTTGTGCCAAAGGAGAATGAAGTAAAAGCAGATGCTTCGATATCTTGGTATGATTCCTCCTGGCTCCATCGCAAAGCAATCACTATCAACGGTTCCACTGCCGGAGCTCAGACAAACTATCAAGTCAGTGTTCCTGTTACATATAGTGCTAATATGAAAGCAGACTTTTCAGACATCAGATTTACTGATTCAAACGGTACTACTCTTCTTAATCACTGGATGGAATCAAAAACTGATTCCACTTCTGCAAACTTTTGGGTAAAGATTCCTTCCATTCTCGCCTCGCCTTCTACGGCTACGATTTATATGTATTATGGGAATGGCGCGGCAACGTCCACCTCAAGCGGGAGCGATACCTTTAATTTTTTTGATGATTTTAACACTATACCGTCACCAACAAATCCTGTCATTGAGCCTTCACAAACTTGGGAAATGGGCGGACAAAGCAGGTTCGGAACCATTGCTTCTTTGAATGGCACATACTATATGTATTATACCAGTGGTGGTATTGCAAGTAGCAAAGTCGGAATAGCTACTTCTACAGATTTAAAAACATGGACGAAAGATAGCAGGAATCCAATTATAAACAATGTAATTGCACCTTAGTTTTTAGAGGATTTTGATGGTCAAACTCCGATTTTGTCTGGGGGAAAATATTACATGACAACTGCTAATGCCAGTGGAACAAATGTCCAGATAAGAAGTGCTTCGGCTATAGATAGCAATACATGGACTGTTGAAAACGATACGGCAGTGGTTCCGACTTCTGCTACTTGGTATAGCAGTAAGGTTCTTACCAACTCTTTTGTTCAAGAAGGCTCGACTTATTATATCATTTTTCAAGGTTATGATGGAAGCGCTTGGAAAATTGGTTATGCTACGGCTTCGGCTCCATCCGGACCTTATACCGTACAAGGAACTTTATTGCAACCCTCTTTGAGTTGGGAAGGAACTGCCGTTGCCGATCCTCGTATTCGTAAATTTGGCAGCACTTATTATCTTTTTTACACCGGAAATAGCGGAGCGTCTTGCTATAATTCTTATGCTACATCCACTTCTTTAACCGGAACTTATACAAAATCCAATATTCTTCTCACCCCTAAAGGACTTTCTTATCCAGAGATACTTTTTAATTCCAATGATGCTAATTATTATCTGCTTGGTGATGATTTAGCTTCGGGAAGAATCGGAAAAAGTTTATACAAGAGAGCTGATTTAACCGGTGCTTTTTCTGACGCGATTTTTTCCGGTTGGGCGGATATGGGGGCATCTTCGGCAAATAGTATTCTCACACTGAAAGCGGGGTCTATTATTAAGTCCACTGGCACATTTGGTTTAAATACTGCTTTAAGAACTAAGGCTGCTTTTGTGACTTATCAGGACTATATCCAGTTTGGTTATAATGATGATACTGGTGCCACCACTACAAATAATGCTAGTTTTTTCGGTTATACTTCTTCTATCGTAAAAGCAATATCTTCTTCTATGGCGACTACCACAGCAACTGATTTAGGTGCTCTGGGAACGGCATATCATACATGGGAGGTAACTAGAAGGAGTAATGAGAATAAGTTTTATGAAGATAATACGCTTTTAGCTACACATACATCACATATCGTAACATCTTCTCTGCCGATTACGTTCGCGATTACGTCAACAGACACTGGTGAATTGGATGTCGATTGGACGCTTGTTCGTAATTTTGTCTCTCCCGAACCGTCTCTTGCCTCCTTCGGCTTCGAAGAATCTTCCGAACATCTCACCGTCACCGGTACTGCAACTCAAACCGCTGGCACAACCCAAACCATAACTCTCACCGCTATAACCAATTTTGGTAATATTTACGCTCCATACACTGGCGACAAAATCCTCACCCTCTCTGGCCCCGCAACTATCGGCTCCAGCGTTCCCACCTTCACTGACAAAGACGGTCATGAAATAAATTTCGGTTCTTCTGGAACTATCCACTTCACCGATGGAGTAGCCACTACTGATATCAAACTTTACAAAGCAGAGGATACCGAGATAGACGCAACTGATGGAACCTATTCTACCACTGGCGATGTGTCATATGATATAAACGTATCCGTATCTCCCAATGTCATAAACAGCTTCGACATTAGCTCTCCTTCCAATATTACTTCCGAGACTCCTTTTAGCCTCTCTCTAACCGCCAAAGACGCTTACGGAAACACCACAACCAACATAACCAATTCTACAATTCTATCGGTAAATTATGGAAAGATAGATATTCTTTCTATTCCTAATACAGAGTTTCAAGATGATGGAGTATATACCAATAACATAACCATTTCAGAAATATATACGGATAAAAATATCGTATTGACCATAGGAAACGGATCTGCCACACAGGCTATAAACTTATCAGTCACCGGCGTACCTCACGGAGTCGGTTTTATCCCTCCTTCCAAGCCCTCCATCTCCAACCTCGACATCACTAACAACAACGGCACCCTTTCTTTAAACAATCTCCCTTCCACCATCACCCAAATAGCCGTCTCCACCTCTCCTGACTTCACTGATTCTTCCTGGGAAGACATATCCAAGAAAGATGATCTCCTAAAACAATACACCAATACCGATACTCTCTACATCAAGTTCCGTACCCAAGAAGGAGGGGTATCCGACACAATCATCAAAGAAGGCAACAACATTACCGAAAATGAACAAGGAACAGTCCAAGATAATGGCAATACAGATACAAACAATTCCAATCAATCTCTCCAAGACGGAGACATAGTAAAAACCACTGACTCTTCTGATATCTATGTCATCAAGTACAAGAACAGCAAACAATACAAACGTCTCCTTCTTTCTCCCGCCATTTTCAACTATTATCTCCATCTCAAATGGAACAACATTAAAACCATCTCCCAACAACAATTAGACCAATACCAAACCTCCAACCTAGTAAAGGAAGCAACCGACACTGTCATCTATACCCTTACCTCTAACGGAGACACCGGCAAAAGAAAACCCCTC
>Ga0172378_10004369_pt1 | contig 13255 bp, 11 predicted proteins | sample GrowelOW332metaG_FD_119755 | JGI IMG/M metagenome (GOLD analysis project Ga0172378, IMG submission 119755) | Groundwater microbial communities from an aquifer near a municipal landfill in Southern Ontario, Canada - Pumphouse #3_1 metaG | ecosystem: Environmental > Aquatic > Deep subsurface >...
AACTAATGTACCATGCTTAGGCTACACTTACCAAAGCATTTTGCAACTTTCGGTCGTCTTCCTGATAAAACAATTTGCCGCCTAACACCCCCCGCGGGTGCGTGGATTAAAACCCCTATCGGCGTGTTCGACGACATGGCGAAGGCTCGTCGCACCCCCCGCGGGTGCGTGGATTGAAACTTCACCAGCACCCTAGGCCTCCTTCTTGCTTACCGTCGCACCCCCCGCGGGTGCGTGGATTGAAACCAGAGGATCGCAAGATCAGCAAGCAACTGCCACAGTCGCACCCTCCGCGGGTGATAATAACAGAAAAAATGGTGGACGCTCATGGAGACCTGAATCATCGAACGAGGGATGTACAATACCCGAAGGAACTGTCACTTCGATTTCTTATCAAGCTGGATCAACTTCCTTCCCTTCATATAATGGCGGTGCCTGACAAGTGCTTTTGGGGAGAAAGAGCCACCATGGGAAGGATATATCCTTGTCGGACGAGTCGCCAGCATCGCATCCCATGACTGCCCGAACGCATCGGCGTCATCGATCCAAATAGTATGCTTCGCGACGCTGATGATCGCATTCATCGCTGCATCACCGCAGAATAGCTGTCCTGTTTCAGTAAGAAACAGACCGATCGAATCGGCGGTGTGCCCTGGTAGGAACAGGATTCTGATCGGCAGTCCGAGTCGTTCGAACACTTGGTCGGTTTCCTGACCGACAATGACGGCCTTATCTCCCAAATTCACTTTCGGGAATGTGAAATCGGATTTGAACTTGCCGAACCAGGACGCCGGGACCGACGAATATCCTCCATCCGGGTAATCTAGACTTTCCCCGCGAGACAACGGTTCGATAGCCAAAGGATGGAGCACGACCTTGGCATCACATCGAGCCAGCAAGTCGGCGAGGAAGCCTGCATGGTCATCGTGGTGGTGCGTGATGAATATGTATGTCAAAGCGCTCAACGGAGCGACCTTCTCAAAACGGCGAACGAACCGATCGCAATCCCCGGGATACCCGGTGTCGATGGCGATGATGCCTCTCGGCGTCTCAAGCAGGTAGTTCCTGACGACGTAGCTACCGATTTCATGAATCCTGATGTCCATAACGTTCCCGCCTCTTTCACTTTTACGGACAACTCCTGCCCGCTACAGACAAGTATATCAGATGGAAGAGCCGTAACAAACATGCTGTTTCCTAGGTTTTTGTCACCAATCACTGGAATAGATATCCGATAGTACGCAATAATGGGGAAAGTCGGTAAAAAACAAAGCGCAGTGCGACAGGAGATGGAAGAACAATGAAAATCACAGACGTAGCCGTATACAAAGTGCATTATCAGTCCTTCATGGTTCGGGATTCGGAATACCACTCGCATCCGGGTCCGGGCCATGACGCAGTGGAACATATGCTTGAAATCACACTGGAAAACGGTGTCAAGGGATGCTATATGGGCCCGATCTACCAAGACCTGGTCCTGTCGGCGGTCAGACCGGTACTCGTAGGCGAGGACATTTTCATGAGAGAGCGGATCTGGCAGCGTCTGATCCATCTGCAGCGCCTCAAGACCGAATTCAGCGACTATGTACTGTGCGCCATCGACCTCGCCCTGTACGACGCGCTGGGAAAGACGCTAGGGATTCCTATCTGGCAGATCCTCGGCGGCTATCGGACGAAAGTACCCTGCTATGGTTCCATCATGGTGGGTGATACGCTTGAAGGGGGTCTCGATTCCCCTCAGGCCTATGCAGATTACGCACAGAAATTGGTCGCGAAAGGATATCATGCGCTCAAACTCCATACGTGGATGCCCCCCGCGGTGCCAGAAGCTTCCGTCAAGCTGGATCTCGAGGCTTGCCGGATGGTTCGCGAGGCCGTCGGACCGGACATCCCGCTGATGCTTGACCCATATCATTACTATTCGCGGGAAGAGGCGCTTGAATTGGCAAAAGGGCTGGGAGAACTGGACTTTCTCTGGCTGGAGGAGCCGATGGACGAACATTCCATCGCATCCTATCGGTTCTTGACGGAAGCGTCCCCGGTCCCCATCTGCGGGCCTGAGACTGCGCCGGGAAAATATCATTCACGGGCGGACTGGATTTCCGCGGGCGCCTCTCATATCGGCCGGACCGGTGCGCTGACCAGCGGGGGGATAACAAGCGCGATGCGTTGCGTCCACCTGTACGATTCGTTCGGAATGACCGTGGAACTGCATGGGAACTCGATCGGCAACCTCCACATTCTTGCCGCGATCAGGAACGGCAGATACTTTGAACGCGGTCTGTTGCATCCGTATCTGGACTATGAACAGCCGAAGCCCTGGCTGAATTCCATCTACGACCCGATGGACGACGACGGTTGCGTGTTCGTTCCATCTTCTCCCGGATTGGGATGGGACTGGAACTGGGAATATATCGAAGACAATAAGGAGTAGACATGGCCGCACAATACGACATGGAACGAAGCACTCCGCAACAGGAAGGCCTTTCATCCTTTGACATCGAACATGCGCTGGATTATCTCGATTCCAGAGGCGTGCCATTGCATGCGCTCTTGATCGCTCGGAATGGAAAACTTGTATACGAGAACTACTACGCTCCTTGGAAGCGGGAGAATCTCCATCGGCTGTATTCGATTTCGAAAAGTTTCGTCTCGCTGGCCATCGGCTTCCTGCTGGAGGACGGATCGCTACGGCTTTCTGATAGAATCGTGGACTATTTTCCTGACAAGGTGCCGGAAAATGTTCATCCATGGCTGAACGAGACTACGATCGAGCACATGCTCTCGATGTCCACCTGCCATAGCAGGACGACATACAAGCGATTTCTGGATGGTCGCACGGTCTATGCAGATGACTATGCGGGATCGTTTTTCACCGTGCCGCCGGATCATCGGCCCGGCACGATTTTCAAGTACGACACGAGTTCCAGTCATGTACTCGCCGCATTGGTCGAACGGGTGGGAGGAATGCCGCTTGTGGAATATCTGTCGCTCAAGTTGTTTTCCCCGCTGGGAATCCATGACATATCCTGGATGGCGGATCCGCAAGGACTTCCGATGGGCGGCTCGGGATTGAGTCTTCGTCCGTACGATTTGATGAAGGTTCTCCATGCGATCGCCTACAGTAATATCGTCCCGGCAACCTATCTCGCCTCGGCTTGTTCCCGACGGATGGACATCTCTACCGGCGACTTCCGGCTTCCCGCTTTTTCCGGATACGGCTGGCAGTTCTGGACGCTTGCGGACGGTGGCTGGTGCATGTACGGCATGGGCGGGCAGTTCGCGATCGCCATGCCCGATCGGAATTTTCTGGCCGTGACGACGGCGGATACGGAAGGATTGCAGGGAGATGAAAGCTTGTTGCTCGAGACGGTGATTTCCCTGTCCGCCGGCAAGGCTGGCACGCAAGCGGAACCGAAGGAGCGGATGCTGCGGCATCGCTCCGGCCTGTCGCATGCGAAGCGGGAGACGAACCTCTCCGGCCGGACGTATCGTACCGACGGAGCTCTTGCGAGCGTTCGCCTGTCGTTCGGAATAGATAGCGGGGAGGCTACGCTCCTTTTTCGCGACGGGTCGGAGGATCGGATTACCTTCGGCCTCGGCCGCAACGTTCCGACACGATGTGAGTTGCTGGCAGGGCAGGAATGCGTGGCCTCCTGCGCATGGTCCGACGAGGCTACCTGCGTCATCGAGGTACAGAGCCTTGGAAGGATCCTTGGAAAGGTTGTGTTCGAAGTCGCTTGCCGTCATGAACTTCCGACTTTCTACCTCAAAGTGGTCGGTGAGTTCGGCACTGAAGCGTTGTCCGGTTGCTATCCCTCGCTGCCCTGATTCGTTAGCAGATAGTTGAATACTGTGGTCCTCGATTTCCTCAAATGATCCCTGAGATAGTACTCGGCGCTCTCCCAGTCGTTGTCGATGCAAGATTTGAGAAAGAGGAGATGCTCTTTCTTCGTCTCGGCTATCCTGTTCTCGTCTATGCTGCCGGTAATATATCTGAGCCTGTTGTTCTGCGCCAGGATCGTTTCGTACGTCCTGTGGATGTACGTGTTCTTGACCGGATCGAGCAGCATCTGGTGTATCTCGTCGTCGAGCTTGAAGAATTCGAATCTGTCGATGGTTGCAGGATCGCACAGGGAAGTATGCACGTAGAAGTCCTTCAGGATCGAGAATTGGATCTGCCTGCCATAGGCGCGAAGGGCGTATGTCTCGAATAGCTCGCGGATTTCGAAGATTTCGTTTGCTTCCTCGATCGTGATCGGTGAAACGAGTATCCCTTTTTTCGGTTTGATGACGATCAGCCCCTCGTTCTCCAGTCTCGCCAATGCCTCTCGCACGGGGGTGCGACTGACCGCGTACTCTTCTTTCAGGATATCTTCCTTCAAAAGCGTTCCCGGTGAATATTCGCAGTTGATGATTTTGTCCCTGATTTTCTCATATACCATTGATTGGAGATCTTTTTTTCTAGTCATACCATTACCGTCCGATGGCGAGCCGATCCGACATGTTCCCGCTGTTTTTGATTTTTATGTGTTGCGTGCGATGTATAGACCCATCTTACAGGTTTTTCCCCGAAAAGCAAATAAAAAAATAATTATTCACTGATGTATACAATAAAAAATGGTAGTTTGCTTCTTTCTTTGTATATTAAAAAAATCTTATAGTAATAATATTTATATATATTATAAATAATTAATTTGAATATATATGTAAATAGCGATTGTCACAAAAAAAAGCAAAAAATTGTTGACAAATTTTCGTTTGCAATTAATCATATGTTGTATACAACAATTACCCAACTTTTCTGACGGCGAACAAGCAAGGGGAGGATCGTTATGGATTGCAGCCAGGATTTGGCTCAGGGCGCCCGACGGAAGCAGAATCTGCAGAGAATCAAACGACTGGCAGTGCCGTATTTGCTGCTCGCGCCGGTCGTCATTTTCGTCTGTTGCTTCATGCTCTGGCCGATTTTCAACGTGTTCCGGATGAGTTTCGAATCGTATTACGCCATTAAGCCGGCCGCGCGTCATTTTATTGGATTTGAGAATTTCATTAAGATCTTTACGCAGGATCCCGTGTTCTGGAAGACCATCAGCACGACGATCGTCTATGTCTTGCTCAGTGTGGCGATCCAGACGGTTCTCGGATTCTGGCTGGCGTATCTGCTGGTCAAGAGATTCCGTGGGCGAGGGATCGTCCGTGCCCTAGCGCTAATCCCCTGGGCGGTGGCCGGGCTGATGGTCGGTATCATCTGGAATTTGATGTTCGGCCAGACGTATGGCGTCATCAACGACCTGCTGATGAAGACCGGACTGGTCGACACCAAGCTTTCATGGTTCGCCACCAGGAATCTCGCGTTGACGGCCGTGGTCATCGCAAACGTCTGGCGCGGGATCCCGTTCTTTACGATCAGCTACATGTCCGCTCTGGCCGGTATTTCCGGGGATATCTATGAATCAGCCAAGATCGACGGTTCGGGCGCCGTCCGGACGATGTTCGCGATCACGATCCCCATGATCAAGGACACGATCATCATCACCACGCTGCTCAGGACGATATGGACTTTCAATGCCGTCGACCTGATCATCTCTTTGACCGACGGCGGACCGAACCGCGGCACGACCACGTTGGCGCTCTACATCATGCGCACTTTCTCCGAGAGCTTCAACTATGGATATGCGTCGGCGCTCGCTACGATCTCGACATTGCTGATGATGTTGGGCGCGTTCTTCTATATCCGCTACGGAAAACTCGGGAAAGGAGGCATCGTATGACCGGAGCCTTGGCTAGAGTGAGGAGGGAGCGGTTAAGCCGGATTTTCCTGTTCCGCATTCCTTTGATCCTGTTTCTGTGTTTCATGCTCTTTCCATTCTATTGGATCGTCAATACGTCTCTGAAGGGAAGTACGGAGGTCTTCGCGCTTCCGATCAAGTATTGGCCGTCGCATCCGACGCTCGAGAACTTCGTCTATCTGTTCACCGTCCTCGGGTTGGACCGCAACTTCGTTAATTCAGCCATCGTGGCGGTGGCGACATTGCTGATCGTGTCCGTGCTGAGCCTGCTCAGCGGTTATGCGATGAGCCGTTACAAGTTCCGAGGCAAGGGCGTCTTCTATGTGCTGATGCTGGTTACGCAGATGCTGCCGGCGGTTGTCTTGATGATTCCGCTATTCCAGACGATGAACCAGCTCCATCTGATCAACAATCTCTGGAGCCTCATCATCATCTGTAGTTGCACCAATCTGGCCTACTGCATGTTCATGATGATGGGATACTTCAACGCAGTTCCCCGTGAACTGGAGGAGGCGGCGATGATTGACGGCGTATCCTTGCTGGGCGCGATCTTCCGCATCCTGCTTCCTGTCATGAAGCCTAGCATCGTGGCCACCGGAGCGTATGCGTTCATCAATGCATGGAACGTGTATGTATATGCGACCGCGTTCATCACCCGAAAGGAGAAATATACCCTTCCGCTTGCGCTGAAGGTCCTGCAGGGAGAGTACGGAACCGATTACGGGGCGCTGGCCGCCGGATGCGTGATCGCCTTGATTCCCGTAGTCGTGATTTTCGCTTTCATACAGAAACATTTGACCGGCGGTGCGACAGCCGGCGCGGTCAAAGGTTGATATCGAGGAACTATTATTCACGCAAGTGAAAATGGAGGAGTAGAAAATGAAATTGAAACATGTATTGACCATGTTGCTTTGCGCAGTCCTGCTTGTTTTGGGCGCCTCTTGCGGCAAGGGCGAGACGAGCGGTACGTCAGGGTCTTCTTCCGCAGCCGCCACGGTTGAAAACGCCGTTCCGGCGAGAAGCACCGCCAAGCGGCAGAAGATCGAGTTCTGGTACCATTCGGCCGATGCTGCGTCCGATGCGTTCTTCCAGAAGTATTTCGCCAAGCTGAACGCTTCCCAGGACAAGTACGAAGTGGTGTACACGAGCTTTGCTTTCGCGGACTTCCAGTCGAAGTTCCAGATGGCCGTCATGACCGACACAATGCCCGACATGGTCAGCCTCGGGTTCTCCAACGCCGCGACGTTCATCTCCCAGAATTCGATCATCGCGCTTGACGACTATACGGATCAGATCACCGATTTCGACAGCATCGATGAAAATCTGCTTGTCGGCATGCGGAAGATCGGCAACGGCAAGCTTTATGGAATCCCCTTCGCTTACAATCAGGAAGTCGCTTGGTACAACACGCAGCGCTTCGCCGAGCTTGGTATCGGGAACCCTCCCATGACGCAGACCGAATTCCTCGAGTACTGCAAGAAATACGCAGATCCCGCTTCGTCCAGGTATTTCTATAGCCTGCGAGGCGTCCGTCCGTACGACAGTTTGGTGGCGTGGTTGTGGACCTATACCGATGGTCTCGGCTATGAGGGGAGCTGGTTCGACGAAAACGGTAAATGCATTCTCCGTCGTTCCGAATTTGTGGACGCGCTCAATGCATATGCCGATATCTACAAAAACAAGGAAGTGTCCGGCGATTCCGTCAACAACAACTTCTCGCAGATCGTAGCCGAATTCGGTTCCGGCGTTTCTGCGTACATCATCCACAATTCGTCCTCAGAACCTACTCATCTGAAGAATCTTGGCGCGGGTAACTTCGCCGCGGCTCGGGTACTTGCCAACGACAAGGGGAACTATTTCGCTTCCGGAATCCAGCCTAACATCTACTGCATCACGAACAAGGGCGCGAATGCGGATTATACCGGAGCGCTGTGGCTGCTGTCCCGGCTGACGGATGTGGAGGCTGAAAGCGAGCTGTGCCAGGTCCAGGGCCGCGTGCCCGTGAACATGGGCGTGCAGCAGGAGCAGTGGTTCAAGGAAGATCCGGAAATGAAGCTTTACATGAGCTATCTATCCGATCCCAACTACAAGCAGATCGATAATCCGTACTGGCTCGCCGAGTTCTCGACGTTCATCACCGATACCATGACCGCGGATTTCCAGGCCGTGCTGATGGGCGACAAGAGCGCTGCGGCTTGTCTGAAAGGATGGGCCGACCTGATCGACGGATATCAGGCGGAGTACTTGTCCTCTTTGAAATAACGAACATCTGTACCCGGCCGGAGAAATCCGGCCGAATCGACTGTAGGGAATATTTGCTATGTTGTATGAATCGTATGTCCGTGAATATGCACGGCTTTTCAGAACGTTCGACAGAAATATGTGGAACTATGAGGACGGATGTGTCCTGATCGGTTTGCAGGCGATGTATGAGGCAACGGGCGATCGCTTCTATTATGATGCGATTTGCTCTTTCATGGATCGCTACATCGAAGCTGACGGTTCCATCCGGGGCTATGACAGCTCGGAATATAATCTGGATCGCATCCCGAACGGTCGTGTGCTGTTTTTACTGTATCGCACGACCGGCGAGCGGAGGTATCGTGTCGCGGCGACCCATCTGATGGATCAGCTGAGGGCACAGCCGCGGGTGAAAGCGGGCAACTATTGGCATAAGGCGATCTATCCCGACCAGGTCTGGCTCGACGGCCTGTACATGGCGTTGCCGTTCTATGCCTTGTACGAGCGGGATTTTGGTTCGGGTGACGGCTATGAGGATATCGTCAGCCAGTTCGAATCCGTCATGCGGCACCTGTATGACGATGCGTCCGGACTCTGCTACCATGCATGGGATGAAAGCCGAAAGATATTCTGGGCGGACAAGCGGACCGGGCTTTCTCCGAATTTCTGGTCCCGCTCCATCGGTTGGTTTCTAATGGCCGCGGCGGATGTCTACGAACTGCTTCCTTCCGACCGGCAACCACTGAAGGATCGGCTGTTCGCGGTGTGGAAGAAAGCCATGGACGGCATGCTGGCGTACCAGGATGCGGAAAGCGGGATGTTCTACCAGCTGACGGCGCTCAAGGACGAGCCGGGCAACTATCTTGAGACGACCGGTACGCTGATGACTGCCTTCAGCTCGCTGAAAGGAGTTAGGTTCGGGCTTTTTCCGGAGGGCTACGCCGAAGCTGCCATGAAAGCGTTGCTTGGAACGGAAAGCCGCAAGTTCGTGTTCAAGGACGGTTGCCTGTCGCTCGACGGCATGTGCGTCGGGGCCGGGCTCGGGCCTGACGGGAATTTCAAGCGGGACGGAAGCGTACGGTACTATCTGTCCGAAGCGGTGGTCCCCGATGAACAGAAAGGAGCCGGAGTGGCGATGATGGCGTACGCCGAATACCTGAAAGCGCAGAGCGCCGGGGCGCTCCTGCAAGACTATCCCAAGGTGCGGATATTCAAGAAGAAATACCCCGCCATTCTTCCGACGGACCCTGATTTCGTTCCCTAATTGATGAAACGATCGATCGTCCCCCTTGTAGACTACGTCCCCGCGCATTGCGCGAGGGACGCAGGTCGTCCGATACGAAAGCCCGGGAAACGGAAAATATAGGAGTATTTACTGCATATGAAGGCCGTATACATTGTAAATCCGAAACAGATCGAGGTCCGCGATATTCCGATGCCGGAACCTCGGGAAGGAGAGGCCCTTCTGAAAGTCCTCAATGTGGGAATCTGCGGCAGCGACCTCGGCTCCTATCGCGGGACGTTCGCATATTTCGATTATCCGCGCATTCCGGGGCACGAATTCAGCGCCGAGATCGTGAGCGTGCCGAAAAATGATCGAGGTCTGCGCAGGGGGATGCTTGTGACCGGCAATCCCTATTTCAACTGCAACGCATGCTCCAGTTGCAAGCGCGGCCTGGTGAACGCTTGCATGGACAACCAGACGATGGGCTGTCAGCGTGATGGCGCCATGTGCGAATACATCTCCATGCCGATCGATCGCTTGTGCGACGGCAAAGGACTTTCTCCGGAAATCCTGGCGCTTGTCGAGCCATTCTGCATCGGGTATCATGGCGTCAAGCGTGCAGGCGTCAAGCAAGGCGACAGGGTGCTGGTCATCGGAGCGGGAACCATCGGAGTTCTGGCCGCGAATGCGGCGCTCTCTTTCGGCGCCGAGGTCTATATTTCCGACGTGATGCAATCCAAGCTGGATTATGCGCAGGAACATTTTTCCTATGCCGGAACGATCCTCAATTCCTCTCCCGAAGCGATGGGACGTGCGGTGGGGGACATTACCGGTATCTATTCGTTCAAGAACAGAGCCGCCGAGACAGGAGGCTTCGATGTCGTCATCGAGGCGGTCGGTTTGCCTTCCACGTTCCAGGCGAGCATCGATGCCGCGGCATATGGCGGTCGGGTGGTGCTGATCGGAGTGAGCAAGCGTTCCCTCGATTTCAATTTTACGGTTATCCAGAAGAAGGAACTCAACATCTACGGCAGCCGCAATGCATTGACTGCGGATTTCGAAGAGCTGATCTCGCGGATTTCTTCGGGACAGCTACGTATGGACGGGATCATCACCGACAGATACCCCTACCAGAAGGCTCCGCAGGCTTTTGCCGAATTCGATAGCGATGGTGCGAACATGCTGAAGACGATCATTCAGTTTCCCGGTGCTTCTGTATAGCATCGGAAATGAAAGTATTAATTTATAAAACTATTATATTTTTTATTTAATTATCAATATAAATCAAATTGTATTTGACTTTTTTGTGCCATTGAACTAGACTTCAGCTAGGTGCGGAAAATGAATACTATTGAAAATTTTCGGGGAATCATTCCCCCGCTCGTCACTCCGATCGATGAGCAGGAACGGGTGCTGGAATCAGCTTTGCGCAGGCACATCGACTTTGTATTGGAAGGCGGTGTGTCCGGCCTCCTTGTCTCCGGTTCGAACGGTGAATTCTATATGCAGGAAGATGACGAGCAACAGGAGATTCTGTCCATCGTCATCGACCATGTCGCCGGTCGAGTTCCCGTGTATTTCGGCATCGGAGCGATCCGGACCAAAAAATGCATCCGTCTCGCCGAAATGGGGGTTTCGATGGGGTGCTCGGGAATTTCCGTCCTTCAGCCGATGTTCATCAAGCCTTCCGAAGATGAACTGTTCCGACATTTCGAGACGATTGCGAAAAGCATCGGTCCGGATGTCCCCATGCTACTGTACAACAACCCAGGACGCACCGGCTATGGCATTTCGCAGGATGTGGTCCAGCGATTGGCCCATGAGGTCGGGAATGTCGTCGGCATGAAAGACAGTAGCGGCGACCTTACCCAGACCGAAGAGTTCATTAGAAGAAACCGCGACGTCGGGTTCCGCGTCATGTGCGGCAAGGACACGTTGATCTATGCCGGACTTTGCATTGGGGCCGTGGGCGCCGTGTGCTGTACGGCGAATTTCCTGCCTGGTCTGGTATGCTCTATTTATAATGCGTTCGTCGCGGGAGATTTTGAAGCCTCGCGCGAAGCGCAGTTCGCATTGAACCCGATCCGGCTCCAGATGGACAGGTCATCGTTTCCTGTGGCGACTAAGGATATGGGAAATCTGCTGGGGCGCGATCTTTCCCGTCCGTATCTGCCCAATCTCCCGTCTACGCCGGTGCAGATGGACGGAATGGCGTCCGTGCTGAAGAACGCAGGATATCTGAATTCGTAACGAGGAGGTTCGATCATGAAAGTAGGTTTTATCGGTCTGGGCATCATGGGAAAGCCCATGAGCAAGAATCTGATCAAGGCTGGACATGAACTTGTCGTCTGTGACCACAATCCCGAATCGGTCGAAGAGTTGGTGTCGCTGGGAGCGAAGGCCGCAGGTACTGCCGCCGAAGTCGCGAAAGATTGTTCTGTCATCATCACGATGGTCCAGAACAGTCCGCAGGTCAAGGCGATCGCGCTCGGCGAAGGTGGAATCATGGAAACAGCGAAGGTCGGAACCGTGCTGATCGATATGAGTTCCATTGATCCGGTCGAAAGCCGCAAGATCGGTTCCGAACTGGCGAAGAAAGGAATCGACATGCTTGACGCCCCTGTTTCCGGCGGCGAGCCGAAAGCTGTGGATGGAACGTTGTCCGTGATGGTCGGCGGGGATAGGGCGACCTTCGATCGATTCAGCGCATTGCTCAAGGTCATGGCTGGTTCGGTGGTGTATGTCGGAGAACTGGGGGCAGGAAATATCACAAAACTGGCGAATCAGATCATCGTCGCCTGCAATATCGCAGCCATGGGTGAAGCGCTTGCATTCAGCAAGAAGGCGGGTGCCGATCCCAATCTTGTCTATCAGGCCATCCGTGGCGGACTTGCCGGATCTACGGTGCTTGATGCGAAGGCTCCCATGGTGCTCTCCCGGAACTTCAAGCCTGGATTCCGCCTCGAGCTCCATATCAAGGACCTCACCAATGCGCTGAACGCAGCCCATTCGATCGACAGTCCCGTACCGCTTACCAGCCAGATCATGGAAATGATGCAGGCATTGAAAGTGGATGGCTGTGAAAAAGAGGACCATAGCGCTCTCGCCAAGTATTTCGAAAAGATGAGCGGCATCGTGATCGAATGATGCCGAGCGACGGGATGGGATATGTCGGAAGCGATCAGGATACATGAAAACGACAATGTAGCTGTCATGGTCTCCGCGATCGGGCGCGGAGAGCTATTGCCGGCGTTCGGCATCCACGCCCTGCAGGATATCCCGCAGGGACACAAGATTGCGCTTCGTGACTTGAAACACGGGGAGCCCGTCGTTCGATATGGCGTCGAACTTGGGAATCTTGTTCGCGACATACCAGCCGGTACCTGGGTCGTCGATGATCTGTTCGAACTTCCGCCGTCACCGGCTCTTTCGGACCTGAAGGCCGGAGGAAAGGGGGCATATCCTTCGCGGTTGCCTGAACGAAGGACCTGGATGGGCTTCGAGATCCCCGGATACCCCTATGCCGGAACGAGGAACATCCTGGGAATCTCCACCACTGTGCAATGCGTGGCAGGGCCGTTGCGTGTCGCCGTGGATCGTATCCGGCGCGAGATTCTTCCGAAATATCCACATGTCGACGATGTCTCTCCGCTGATCCACCCGTATGGTTGCGGCGTTGCGATCGACGCCCCAGACGCATATATCCCGATCCGAAGTATCAGGAATCTCATCAGGAACCCGAATTTTGGCGGGGAGATCATGCTCGTGAGCTTGGGATGCGAGAAGCTGACAGTAGACAGGTTGCTTTCCCCCGAGGAAATTTCTTCTGACAATGTCATCGTGCTGCAGGAATGCAGAGGCTTTTCGGGAATGATCGACGCCATCTGTATGCTGGCGGAAAAGAAGCTTGCGATCCTCAATGAGCGACGCCGAATCGAGCTGCCGCTTTCCAAGCTCTGCATCGGCACGCAGTGCGGCGGTTCCGACGCATTCAGCG
>Ga0172378_10004372_pt1 | contig 13250 bp, 26 predicted proteins | sample GrowelOW332metaG_FD_119755 | JGI IMG/M metagenome (GOLD analysis project Ga0172378, IMG submission 119755) | Groundwater microbial communities from an aquifer near a municipal landfill in Southern Ontario, Canada - Pumphouse #3_1 metaG | ecosystem: Environmental > Aquatic > Deep subsurface >...
GCAATCCATTTATTAACAAAATCAAGTTACTTAAATTTTGGTTATCTATTAAACTCTTCTTCTCTTTGGAGGACGACAACCATTGTGAGGAAGTGGAGTAACGTCAACAATCTCTGTTACTTCTATTCCAGCTCCATGAATTGTTCTGATAGCAGACTCACGTCCGTTACCTGGACCCTTAACATAAGCTTTTACTTTTCTTAGGCCAAGATCGAATGCAACTTTTGCACAATCTTGCGCAGCCATTTGAGCTGCATAAGGAGTATTCTTTTTAGAACCTCTAAATCCCATTTTACCGGCAGAAGACCAAGATATAATCTGACCTTCACTATTTGCTAGAGATACAATGATGTTGTTGAATGAAGAATGAACATGTAGTTGTCCATTTGCATCAACTTTCACATTTCTCTTCTTAGCTGCGACTGTTTTTTTTGCCATATCAACAATTATTATTTAGTAGCTTTTTTCTTATTTGCAACTGTTTTCTTTCTACCCTTACGTGTACGAGCATTATTCTTAGTGCTTTGTCCACGAACTGGTAAGCCAATACGGTGGCGAACACCACGATAACAACCAATATCCATTAATCTCTTAATGTTTAATTGGATCTCAGAACGAAGATCACCTTCGACCTTATATTCAGCGCCAATGATCTCACGAATCTTAGCTGCCTGATCATCAGTCCAATCTTTGACTTTCAAGTCTTTGTCTACTCCTGCTTTATCTAAAATTTTTGCGGAGCTGTTGCGTCCTATACCATACACATAGGTCAACGCAATCTCACCTCTCTTGTTCTGAGGTAAATCTACACCAACTATTCTTATAGCCATATACTAAATTATTTTTTTTGCAAAAATAATAAATTATCCTTGACGTTGTTTATACTTAGGATTTTTCTTGTTAATAACATACAAACAGCCATTGCGTCTTACGATCTTGCATTCCGCTGTACGTTTCTTTAATGATGCTCTTACTTTCATATCTTAATTTTTTATTTGTATCTAAAAACTATCCTTCCTTTAGATAAGTCATAAGGTGACATCTCAACTCTAACCTTATCTCCAGGCAATATTTTAATGTAATGCATTCTCATTTTACCAGATATATGGGCAGTAATTTCATGACCATTATCCAATTCTACTCTAAACATTGCATTTGACAATGCCTCTATTATTACTCCATCTTGCTCTATTGCGGATTGCTTAGCCATATTAAATTGCTTTATCTCCTAATACTTTTTCTATAAACTCAAATGATGATAAAATAGTTGCCTTACCAACTCCTATGGCAACTGTATGTTCAAAATGCGCAGCGCATTTCCTATCTCTAGTTCGTACGCTCCATCCATCTTTCTCCATTACTATCTGACGATCACCTAGTGTAATCATCGGTTCGATAGCTATGCACATACCTTTTTTCAACTGCGTGCCATATCCTCTTTTTCCATAGTTTGGTACTTGTGGATCTTCATGCATATCTTTACCGATACCATGACCGATAAATTCTCGGACTACACCATAAGAGTTACTTTCACAATAACTCTGAATTGCATATCCGATATCACCTATACGTTTGCCGTGAACAGCATTCTCTATACCTAAGTAAAGAGACTCTTTTGTTGTCTTAAGAAGTTTCACCACCTCAGGTGCTACTTCACCGACACAAAACGTATAAGCTGAATCTCCACAAAAACCATTTAACAACGTTCCACAATCAACCGAAACAATATCTCCATCCTTAAGCGGAATGTTATTTGGTATACCATGTACAACCTGATCATTGACTGAGGTGCATATTGAATTTGGGAATGGGCCTCCATAAGGGTTTGGAAAACCTTTGAATGTAGGTATAGCCCCATTATCTCTTATAAATTCTTCTGCTACCTTATCAAGTTCCAAGGTTGTGATACCTGGTTTGATAATTTTAGCTATTTCGGCGAGAGTTTTACCAACGAGTTGGTTACTCTGCCGAAGTAGTTCTATTTCATCATCTGTCTTAAGAAATATCATTCTCTGACTGATTAATATGCTGCAACACCGTTACGGCCTCTAATTCTACCGGAATTAAGAAGTCCATCATAATGACGCATCAATAAATGGCTTTCTACTTGTTGTAATGTATCCAATACAACACCGACAAGAATCAAGAGTGATGTTCCTCCGAAGAATTGAGCAAACTCTGCTTTTACTCCAAAAACACCTGCAAAAGCGGGCATAATAGCTACAATTGCCAAAAACATAGATCCTGGTAAAGTAATACGAGACATGATAGCATCGATATACTCAGCAGTATCTTTTCCTGGTTTGATACCTGGAATAAAACCATTATTTCTCTTCATATCTTCCGACATCTGTGTAGGATTAATTGTAATTGCCGTGTAGAAATAGGTAAATACAATTATCAGTAAAGCGAATACCACATTATATAGTAAACTAGTGTGATCAACCAATTGCTGAGTTACCCCGCTTGCAGTTGATACATTAGAGAAACCTACAATAGTGATAGGTATAAACATAATAGCCTGAGCAAAAATGATAGGCATTACGTTAGCCGCATTTACTTTCAAAGGTATATACTGTCTTGCACCACCATATTGTTTGTTACCTACTATTCTTTTTGCATATTGTACTGGCACTTTTCTAACGCCTTGTACCAAAAGAATTGAAGCAGAAATAACTAAAAGTAGGAAGACAATCTCTATCAAGAACATCACGATACCTCCAGCACCTGGAGAAGATAAGCGAGACACTACTTCTTGGAAAAGAGACTGAGGAAGACGAGCAATGATACCAACCAAGATTATGAATGATATACCATTACCTATTCCTTTGTCTGTAATTCTCTCACCTAACCAAAGTATAAACATACTTCCTGCTGCTAGGATGATTGTAGAAGTAATTATGAAAAATGTCCAATCTAATGAAGCATTAAGCGATGGTCCAGCTTGCATCTTCAAGTTAAGCAAATATGACGGAGCTTGAAAAACCAAAATGGCAATAGTCAATATACGAGTATATTGATTTATCTTACGCCTTCCACTTTCACCTTCACGTTGAATTTTTTGAAAGTAAGGAACGGCTATCGCTAATAGTTGAATTACGATTGATGCCGAGATATAAGGCATAATTCCTAACGCAAAAATAGATGCATTAGAAAAAGCTCCACCAGAGAACATGTTTAACAAGGCTAATAGACCTTCGCTTGTCTGTTGATGCAATTGTGTTAACATAGCAGGATTTATTCCCGGTAGGACCACATAAGATCCAAACCTATAAATTGCAACAAACAATATAGTTATGAGGATCCTTTTTCTAAGATCCTCAATATTCCATATATTTTTTAATGTTTCAATAGATTTTCTCATTGAATCAGAGTTTTATCGCATTACCACCAATAGCTTCGATCGCAGCAACAGCACTCTTAGAGAAAGCATTAGCTTCAATCTCGAGTTTTGTTGACAGGCTACCGTTACCAAGTACTTTTACTAATTGATTAGAAGATATGTATCCAGCTTCAACAAAGTCATTAATTCCAACCTTTGCCAAAGAGTTTTTCTTTGCCAAAGCATCGATAACATCAAGATTAATAGCTTTATATTCAACGCGGTTGATATTCTTAAAACCAAATTTTGGAACTCTACGTTGAAGAGGCATCTGACCACCTTCAAAACCAATTTTTTTAGAGTATCCTGATCTTGATTTCGCTCCTTTATGACCTCTTGTTGAAGTACCACCCAAACCAGAACCTGGTCCACGACCGATTCTTTTTCTTGAATGAGTTGATCCTTCTGCAGGTTTTAAATTACTTAAATCCATATTGTAATCAGTTTTTTTTAACAATGAATTAATCTAGGATTGTAACTAAGTGTTTAACCTTATTTACCATTCCTAGGATAGAAGGAGTAGCTTCACGTTCAACAACTCGATTCATCTTATGAAGTCCTAATGCATCTAGCACTCTTTTCTGATCAGCTGGAGCACCAATTCTACTCTTAGTTTGTTTAATCTTTATAGTTGCCATATAAATTCTCCTTATCCTCTAAATACTTTTTCCATACTTATTCCACGGTTCTGAGCAACCATGCGAGCATCTCTCATCTCTCCTAGAGCAAGGATAGTTGCCTTAACCAAGTTGTGAGGATTTGAAGATCCTTTAGACTTAGCAAGAACATCAGTAATTCCTACGCTTTCAAGAACGGCACGCATAGCGCCACCAGCTACTACTCCAGTACCTGTTGATGCTGGTTTAATGAAAACCTCAGCACCACCAAACTTAGCAGATTGTTCATGAGGAACAGTTCCTTTAAGAACTGGTACACGAGTAAGGTTTTTCTTTGCAGCTTCAACGCCTTTAGCGATAGCAGCTGTAACTTCACCAGCCTTACCTAGTCCCCAACCAATTATACCGTCTTCATTACCAACAACTACGATAGCAGAAAAACTGAATGTTCTACCACCCTTAGTAACTTTAGTAACACGGTTAATAGCAACTAATCTATCTTTTAACTCTATGTCGTTAGTGATTTTGATTTTATTATTAACTGCCATAATCTATTAAAATTTAAGTCCACCGTTACGAGCAGCATCAGCTACTTCTTTGATTCTCCCATGATATAAGTAACCATTACGGTCGAATACGACAGTCGTAATACCGGCTTCCTGAGCTTTTTTGGCAATCAGTTCACCAACTTTAGCAGCCTGATCTTTTTTAGGCATAACTTCCATTCCCAAAGAAGAAGCTGCCGCCAAAGTCTTTCCAGACAAGTCATCGATAACTTGAACATAGATCTGCTTGTTACTTCTAAATACACTCATACGCGGACGTTCAGTAGTACCTGAAATCTTATTGCGTACTCTATATTTGATCTTAATACGTCTTTCTATTTTTGTTGTCATGATTATACAATTTTATGTAAATTATTTAGCGCCTGCTGATTTACCAGACTTTCTACGAATTTCTTCGCCAACAAACTTAATACCTTTACCTTTATAAGGTTCTGGCTTACGGAAAGAGCGGATCTTAGAGCAAATCTGACCAAGCAATTGCTTATCACAAGATTCCAATATGATTAATGGATTCTTATTTCTTTCAGACTTTGTTTCAACTTTGATCTCTTCAGGTAACTGGAAGAAGATATTGTGAGTATAGCCTAAAGCAAAATCGATAATGTTACCATTGCTTGTAGCTCGGTAACCAACTCCGACTAATTCCAATTCTTTCTTGTAACCTTCAGATACGCCAACGACCATATTATTCAACAATGAACGATACAAGCCATGGAACGCATGTCTCTGCTTTGGGTTATCGAGCATTGCATTTTCATTCTCTTTCAACACCACTTGTCCCTCTTCGAAAGCGACTTCGATAGAAGGGTCAACAAACTGTGTAAGTTCACCTTTAGGCCCTTTAACAGTTACAGTATTATCTTTCATTGTTACTGTAACGCCTGCAGGTATATTAATGGGTAATTTTCCTATTCTTGACATTGCTTATCCTCCTTATTAATATACATAACAAGGAACTTCACCACCTATTTTAAGGTCAGCAGCCTCTTTATTTGTCATTACACCTTTTGAAGTAGATATTATAGCAATACCTAAACCATTAATAACTCTCGGCATGTCTTTATAGCCTGTGTACTTACGCATACCTGGAGAAGAAACTCTCTCAAGCTTTTTGATTGCGTTAACTTTGTTAACTGCATCGTACTTCAAAGCTACTTTAATTGTACCTTGAGGGCCATCTTCCAAGAACTTATAGTTCAAGATATAACCCTTGTCAAAAAGAATCTTTGTGATCTCCTTTTTCAAGTTTGAGGCAGGGACCTCAACGATTCTGTGCTTTGCACTAATTGCATTTCTCAACCTGGTGAGATAATCTGCGATTGGATCTGTCATATATTATAAATTAAATTAATCAGGACAACCCTGACAATATTTAAAAAAGTTACCAACTTGCTTTCTTTACTCCTGGTATTAGTCCGTTAGAAGCCATTTCTCTGAATTGGATTCTTGATACTCCGAATTGACGAAGATAACCTTTTGGACGACCTGTCAACTTACAACGGTTATGCAAACGAATTGGATTAGCATTCTTTGGAATTGCCTGTAGCTTTTGAGCAGCCTCAAAAGCTTCTGCAGGATCTCCTGTCTGAACAATCTTCTTCAAAGCAGCACGTTTTTCAGCATATTTGGCTACAAGTTTAGCTCTTTTTACTTCACGAGCTTTCATTGATTCTTTTGCCATAATATATTAGTCTTTTTTAGAGTTCTTAAATGGTAAACCAAATTCTTTCAACAATGCATAACCTTCTTCATCTGTATTTGCAGAAGTTACAAAGGTAATATTCATTCCGAGAATTTTACTAATACTATCGATATTTATTTCAGGAAAAATAATTTGCTCTTGGATACCCAATGTATAATTACCTCTTCCGTCAAATTTACTTTCGATACCTTTGAAGTCACGAATACGTGGTAAAGCAACACGAACGAGCTTTTCCAAGAATTCATACATTCTCTCACGACGCAATGTCACCATAACGCCAATAGGCATTTTTTTACGCAACTTGAAGTTTGCGATATCTTTACGTGAGATAGTAGCAACGGCTTTCTGACCTGTAATTGCTGTCAACTCATTAATAGCAACCTCAATAATCTTCTTGTCTGCAACTGCGCTACCCAATCCTTGATTGATAACAATCTTCTTTAGAACTGGGACTTGCATTGCTGAAGAATACTGGAACTGTTCTTTTAATGCAGGAGCAATGCGCTCTGCATATTCTTTTTTAAGGCTAGCAGTATTACTCATTATTTAATCTCCTCTCCTGATTTTTTAGCATAACGAACAAATGTTCTTCCATCAGAACTTTCTCTTCTTCCCACACGTGTTGGTTTTCCAGTTTTAGGATCAACCACATTTAAGTTTGAGATATGGATAGGTGCTTCCTGTTTAACAATACCTCCCTGAGGATTTTTTGCATTAGGTTTAGTACTTTTAGATACCATATTAATACCCTCTACAAGTGCACGTCCTTTCTCTACAAGAACTTTTAACACGCGGCCAGTTTTACCTTTATCTTCACCAGAGTTTACGTAAACTGTATCGCCTTTTTTAATATGTAATTTACTCATTACTTAAATCTTTTACAAAATTAAAGTACTTCTGGTGCTAATGAAACTACCTTCATGTTTGCAGTACGCAATTCTCTTGCTACTGGACCGAAGATACGGCTACCTCTAATTTCACCTGCGTTGTTCAATAGAACGCAAGCATTATCATCAAAACGTATATAAGAACCATCCGCACGACGGATTTCCTTCTTTGTACGTACTATCAAAGCCTTTGACACTGCACCTTTTTTAACATCACTTGAGGGGATAACGCTCTTTACTGAAACGACAATTACATCCCCGACAGAGGCGTAACGTCTCTTTGTACCGCCTAAAACGCGAATACAAAGAGCCTCTTTAGCACCACTGTTGTCACATACTGTAAGTCTGGATTCTGCTTGTATCATAATTACTTAGCTCTTTCGATTATTTCAACCAATCTCCATCTCTTTGTTTTGCTCAAAGGACGAGTTTCCATGATAAGTACTTTATCACCGATATTGCTCTCGTTCTTTTCATCATGAGCATGGTATTTCTTAGTCTTGCTAATGAACTTACCATATATAGGGTGTTTCTCTTTGAATTTAGAAGCAACAGTGATGGTTTTATCCATCTTATTGCTTACTACAACACCCGTTCTTTCTTTTCTTAAATTTCTAGCTTCCATGAGGACTATTATTTATTGTTAAGTTCTCTCAGTCGTAATTCTGCTTTCATACGCGCAATAGTTCTGCGTAATTTTTTAATCTGTGCAGGATTATCCAGCGGAGAGATAGAATGATTTAAAACCATCTGATTGTAATTGGCAACTTCAGAATCAAGTCTTTCAGCCAATTCATTGGTAGCTATTTCTCTAATTTCTGCAATTTTCATAATAAATTAAGCATTTTGATTTTGAGCGTCATAATCACGTCTTACTATAAACTTAGTAGTAACTGGGAGTTTTTGAGCTGCTAAGCGCAAAGCCTCTTTAGCTACTTCGAAAGGAACACCTTCTGCTTCGATAATGATGCGACCTGGTGTAACAGGTGCTACGAAGCCCTCAGGACTACCTTTACCTTTACCCATACGCACATCAGCTGGCTTACGAGTGATAGGTTTATCAGGGAATATACGGATCCAAATTTGTCCTTGACGTTGCATATATCTTGTCACTGCAATACGAGCAGCTTCAATTTGTCTTCCTGTAATCCACTTTGTCTCCAAAGATTTGATACCAAAAGAACCAAATGCCAATTGATTACCTCTCTGAGCAATTCCTTTTTGACGGCCCTTCTGCTGTCTTCTGAATTTTGTCTTTTTCGGTTGTAACATATTTCCTAAAATTCAAATTCGTTAGCGATTGTTTTTCTTTCTTTTGAAGTTCTTACCGCCGTTGTTGCTATTTCCACCGCGACCACTTTCTTTAGTCTGAGTAAAATTAGGTGCCAACTCTTTCTTTCCGAAAACTTCACCGCGGCAAATCCACACTTTAATACCTAGCAAACCAACTTTTGTCAAAGCTTCAGCATGACAATAGTCGATATCAGCACGGAATGTATGTAATGGAGTTCTTCCTTCCTTATACATTTCAGAACGAGCCATTTCAGCTCCATTTAAACGTCCTGAAATCAATACTTTGATTCCCTCAGCGCCCATACGCATAGTATTAGCGATAGCCATCTTAATGGCACGGCGATAAGCTATTTTACCTTCAACCTGACGTGCAATATTGTTTGCTACAATAACAGCGTCTAATTCTGGTCTCTTAACTTCGAAGATATTGATCTGAATATCTTTGTCAGTTATTTTCTTCAACTCTTCTTTAAGTTTATCAACTTCCTGGCCACCTTTACCAATGATAATACCTGGACGTGCTGTACATACAGTTATTGTAACCAGTTTCAATGTACGTTCTATTACAATACGTGATACGCTTGCTTTAGCAAGTCTGGCACTTAAATACTTACGGATTTTACTATCTTCCAAAAGAGAATCACCGTAGTTTTTGCCACCATACCAATTAGAATCCCATCCTCTGATAATTCCTAAACGGTTGCTTATCGGATTAACTTTTTGTCCCATCTAGTTTTAATTTTGATTATCATTAGTATTTTTAGAATCAACGAACAGAGTCACATGATTTGAGCGTTTGCGAACTCGGTAACCTCTACCCTGTGGGGCTGGACGCATTCTTTTCAGCATAGCACCACCATCAACAAAAACCTTAGTTACAAATAGTTCACCATTCTCTGCTTTTCGTTCGTTTTTCTGCTCCCAGTTAGCAATAGCAGAGCGCAAAAGCTTTTCCACTCTTGCAGAAGCTTCTTTAGAAGAGAACTTCAAGACACCCAATGCACGGTTTACTTCCATTCCACGAATCATGTCAGCCACAAGGCGCATCTTACGTGGAGAAGTAGGAACATTCTGCAATTTTGCAAAATACATGGTCTTAAGGGCTTCTTTCCTTTTATCAGCCGATATTTTTTTTCTTGCTCCCATTATTTATTACTTTATTTTTTTCTTTAAACTTTCCTGATTATCTTTTTTTATTTCCAGCATGACCACGGAAAGTACGAGTTGGAGCAAATTCTCCTAACTTATGACCAACCATGTTTTCTGTAACATAAACAGGAATAAATTTATTTCCGTTATGAACTGCAATTGTATGCCCTACAAAATCAGGGGAAATCATTGAAGCTCTAGCCCATGTTTTAACAACATTCTTTTTGCCGCTTTCATTCATAGCAAGAACTTTGCTTTCAAGCTTAACGTTGATATATGGACCTTTTTTTAATGAACGACTCATAATTTACTCAATTAATCAATTATTACTTTCTTCTCTCAATAATATACTTAGAAGATTGTTTCTTAGGAGCTCTTGTCTTCAAGCCCTTAGCATACAATCCAGTACGTGATCTTGGATGACCTCCTGACTGACGGCCTTCACCACCACCCATTGGGTGATCAACAGGGTTCATAACAACACCACGGTTGTGAGGACGACGTCCTAACCAACGAGAGCGTCCAGCCTTACCTGATGATTCCAATCCATGATCTGAGTTTCCAACGCTACCAATAGTAGCTTTACATGAACTAAGTATTTGTCTAACCTCTCCTGAAGGCAACTTGATAACACAGTATTTACCTTCTCTTGATGTTAACTGAGCAAAATTACCAGCTGATCTAACTAGAGCTGCACCTTGTCCTGGACGTAATTCAATATTGTGAATTACAGTACCAACTGGGATGTTTTCTAGCGGCAATGCATTACCAATCTCAGGCGCTGCAGTCGCTCCAGACAACAAAGTACTACCAACTTGCAATCCATTAGGAGCAATAATATATCTCTTTTCGCCATCAGCATAATACAACAAAGCGATACGAGCCGAACGATTTGGATCGTATTCAATTGTCTTAACAACTGCTGGGACACCGTCCTTATTTCTCTTGAAGTCAATTAAACGGAATTTTCTCTTATGACCGCCACCAAGGTAACGCATTGTCATCTTACCTACATTGTTACGGCCACCAGTTACTCGTTTACCAAAAACAAGAGACTTTTCTGGTACTGACGCAGTAATTTCCTCAAAAGTACCAATAATTTTATGTCTTTGCCCCGGTGTTGTGGGCTTAAATTTACGTACTGCCATCTTATTTAAATATTGCTATAAAAATCAATAGTATCACCTTCTTTTAATGTCACGATAGCCTTTTTGAAAGCATTTGTACGACCAGTGATCAAGCCAGATTTTGTATAACGGCTCTTATTCTTTCCAGAATATCTGATCGTATTTATGTCTACTACTGTAACATTATATAATCCTTCTATCTCTCTCTTAATTTCTAATTTGTTAGCCTCAGGACGCACGATAAAGCCGAAACGATTTAACTTTTCGGTCATTGCAGTCATCTTTTCTGTTACTAACGGTTTAATAATAATACTCATTATGTAAGCCTCCTTTTATTAAGATAAGATATTATCAATAGCTTTCAGTGAACTTTCAGTCACAACAAGAGATTCTGCATTCAATACCTTGTAAGTATTTAACGCAGAAGCAAGTATAATATTAGCACGCTGAATGTTACGAGCCGACAAATATACGTTTTTATCTGCTTCTGACAAAACTAAAAGCAATTTCTTATCTGCAACTTTAAGATTATTTACCATTGCAATAAATTCCTTTGTTTTAGGAGCTTCAAATGAGAAGTCTTCAACAACAGTTATTGCGTTAGCTTGAGCCTTATAAGATAAAGCAGAGCGACGAGCTAAATCCTTAACTTTCTTGTTAAGTTTGAACCAATAGTCACGTGGTTTTGGACCGAATACACGAGCACCACCTACCAAAACAGGAGAGTTGATATCACCACGACGTGCACCACCACCACCTTTTTGACGACCTAATTTACGAGTAGAACCACTGAGTTCGCTTCTCTCCTTTGATTTATGAGTTCCCTGACGTTGATTAGCCAAGAACTGCTTTACATCAAGATAGATAGCGTGGTCATTTGGTTCAATTCCGAAGACAGATTCGTTTAACGTAACCTTTCTTCCGGTATCTTCACCTTTAATGTTATATACGTTAACTTCCATTATTTTTCAATTAATACGATTGAACCTTTGCAACCTGGTACAGAACCCTTTATCAGAAGAAGGTTATGTTCCGAAATTACTTTTAATACTTGTAAATTATGTGTAGTAACACGATCGCCACCTAGCTGACCACCCATGCGCATTCCTTTGAATACTTTTGCAGGGTAAGAACAAGCACCGATAGAACCCGGTTTACGAGCGCGGTTATGCTGACCGTGAGTAGCCTGACCTACACCACCAAAACCATGTCTCTTAACTACACCTTGGAAACCTTTACCTTTAGAAGTTCCAACAACATCTACAAATGTTGCATCATTGAAAAAGTCTACTGTTAAAGTATCACCCAAATTTAGCTCATTTCCAAAATCTTTGAACTCGGCCAAGTGTCTCTTTGGTGTTACTCCAGCTCTTTTAAAATGTCCCATCAAAGGTTTTGTAGTATGCTTCTCTTTCTTTTCTTGGAAACCAAGCTGAACAGCTGCATAACCATCCTTCTGAACATTTTTAACCTGAGTAACCACACAAGGACCAACTTCGATAACAGTGCATGGTACATTCTTACCATCAGCACTGAAAACGGATGTCATTCCGATTTTCTTTCCTAATAATCCTGGCATTTCAGTTAATTTTTAATTTATCAAACTTTAATTTCTACTTCTACTCCACTTGGTAACTCCAACTTCATAAGTGCATCTACTGTCTTAGCTGTTGAGCTATAGATGTCGATCAATCTCTTATAAGAAGAGAGTTCGAACTGTTCACGTGACTTCTTGTTAACGAAAGTCGAACGGTTTACTGTGAAGATACGTTTGTGAGTTGGCAATGGAATTGGACCACTGACAATAGCTCCTGTAGTCTTCACTGTTCTAACGATTTTCTCAGCTGACTTGTCAACCAAGTTGTGATCGTAAGATTTGAGTTTGATTCTAATTTTTTGACTCATTGTTTTATTTATAAAATTATTAATAATAAATAAGGGGGCAGATTAAGAGTCATTCGCTAATCTGGCGCCCCTAATTTTTTTATACTAAATCAGTACGTCCTTTTACTTCCTCAAGTACAGCCTTAGCAATTGAACTAGAAACCTGTGCATGATGATCGTAAGTCATTGAAGATGTAGCACGACCTGAAGTGATTGTACGCAAAGCTGTTACATAACCGAACATTTCAGCCAATGGAACTTTTGCTTTAACGATACGAGCACCTGAACGGCTGTTCTCCATACCTTCAACCTGACCACGACGTTTGTTCAAGTCACCGATCACATCACCCATGTTCTCCTCAGGAGTAACAACTTCGAGTTTCATGATTGGCTCCATAAGAGCGGGACCGGCCTTAGCACAAGCATTCTTGTATGCCTGGATAGCACAGATCTCAAATGACAACTGGTCAGAGTCTACTGGATGGAAAGAACCATCTTTAAGAACAACCTTCAAAGAATCAAGAGGGTAACCAGCCAATACACCATTCTTCATAGCTGTATTGAAACCTTTCTGAACTGAAGGGATAAACTCTTTAGGGATGTTACCACCCTTAACCTCGTCAACAAACTGAAGACCACCCAA
>Ga0172378_10004373_pt1 | contig 13245 bp, 10 predicted proteins | sample GrowelOW332metaG_FD_119755 | JGI IMG/M metagenome (GOLD analysis project Ga0172378, IMG submission 119755) | Groundwater microbial communities from an aquifer near a municipal landfill in Southern Ontario, Canada - Pumphouse #3_1 metaG | ecosystem: Environmental > Aquatic > Deep subsurface >...
CGATATCTTTGTCCCCTCTACCGGAAAGATTTACTAAAATGGTCTTATCTTTTGGAAGAGTCTTTGCTAATTTTGTAGCATAGGCAACAGCATGGGAAGATTCCAAAGCAGGAATAATTCCTTCTAATCTTGATAACCCATAAAAAGCTTCTACTGCTTCATGATCTGTAGCTGTCATGTAATTGACCCTCTTTATTGTCTTTAAATAAGAGTGTTGAGGTCCAACTCCTGGATAATCAAGTCCACTAGCAATTGAATATACAGGAAGAGGTTTTCCTTCTTTATCTTGAAGAACATAAGATTTAAATCCATGTAAAATTCCTGGCCTTCCCTTTGTAAGAGTTGCGGCATGTTGGTTTGTTTCAAGTCCCTTTCCTGCAGGTTCAACTCCATAGATGTTTACTTCTTTGTCATCTAGAAAAGCACTAAAGATTCCCATGGCGTTGCTTCCTCCACCAACACAGGCGACAATGTTGTTTGGAAGTTCTCCAGTCATTTCTTTAAATTGTTTTTTTGCTTCAATTCCAACAATTGATTGGAAGTCTCTAACTAACATTGGGAAGGGGTGTGGTCCTACAACACTTCCTATACAATAAATCTGGCTATCTGTATCTTTTAAGTAAGCTTCAAAAGCAGCATCCACAGCTTCCTTAAGTGATTGTTGTCCCCTATAGACAGGTATAACTTTTGCACCAAGAATTTTCATTCTGCTAACATTTGGAGCTTGCTTAGCTATATCAACAGCACCCATGTATATGTCACATTCAAGTCCCATAAGGGTTGCAGCTGTTGCCAATGCTACACCATGTTGACCAGCTCCTGTTTCAGCAATTACTTTTTTCTTACCCATATATTTGGCAAGTAAAACTTCCCCAATACAGTGATTAATCTTATGTGCTCCTGTATGATTGAGATCTTCACGTTTAAGATATATTTGGGCTCCACCAACAGCTTGAGAAAGTCTTTTTGCGTAATAAACTGGGCTAGGTCGACCAATATAAGTTTTTCTTAACATCTGAAGTTCATCTAAGAATTCTTGAGTTTTTGAAATTTCATTGTAACTTTTCTCAATGTCTTTCATTACTTTTTGTAGGTTTTCTGGGATGTATGCTCCACCGAATTCTCCGAAATATCCATCTTTTGGCATGTTTTCTGTGTTTATATCTTTTGTAACTAAATTCATTTTATTCTCCAATAATAATTTGTGTTTTTTTTCGAACAACATACAATAACTTCTTTTTAGTTAGAGGTTTATATGTTTTTTTGTTTTATTGATTGTCTTTATAGAATTTAGCGACGCCAACTGATGGAGCAATTGGTTTTAATTAGAATTTCATGATTTGAATTATTTTTCATTAAAATTAGCTCCTTTAAATTTATAAATGTATGTTACTGTCTATAGTAGCACTTTGTCAATATTAAAAAAGTAAATATTTTAAATTAATTAAAAAATAGAATTCCAAGAATAATAAAAAAGAAAGTAGAGCAAATAGATGGGAATATGATTTTCCTTATAGAGGGAAGTTCTTCATAGTTTGTTCTTTTATTATTTCTACCAAAACCTCTAAGTTCAAGAGCCATAGCAGTAAGAGGAATTGTTTTTATTGCAATTACAAAAGTTGAAATTATATTTGGTAAGATTTGAGCTGATTTTGAAATTTTTCTTTCTGTTTGTCTTAACTTATGACTATCTCTTATTAAAAGAAAAGTTGAAGCTAGTTGTGGAAGAAAATTTAAAATAAGTGAAACTTGAAGACTAGCATTGAAACTTAAATGAAAATCATTTAAGGCTAAAAGGAGAAATTTCTGTTTTGTAGAAGCTAATAATAAACTGAAACCAAAAGTTATCAAAACAAATCTAGATCCAATAGTAAGTAATTCCTCTATTCCTGCGTGGTAGAGAATTGGGAAATTACCAATTAGTAGTAGGGGAGAGAGATTATCTTTGTAAAGAGGAGAAAATAAAGTCATTATTATTAGAATGGGTAAAATTGATTTAAAAACAGTAAAAGTTGGTTTTATTCCTACTTCAATAAGGGAGATTAGTATTATTACAAAGGCAAGAACAAAAAGTAAATAATAATTTACAGGAAGAAAAACAAAAATTAATAATTCCATTAGAGATATAATTTTTACCCTTGGATCCATTTTATGTAACATTGAATTTCTTTTCTGATAAACATCAAATTTCATTAATTGCTTCCTTTAATATTTGATTTTCAATGAAATAAGTTCGGTTACACCAATTCATAATTTCCTTTTCGTGAGTTATTAATAATATTCCAGCTCCTTTTTCCCTTAAGGCATTTATTAAAGAATAAGAAGTTTCATTATCAAGACTACTTTCGATTTCATCAAGAATGTAAAAATCTCTGTCAAGTTGGTAGTAAACGGCAGCTTGAAGACGTTTTCGTTCTGGATAGCTGATAAGGCTAGCATTTTTTTTGGGGTCAAGGTCAAATCTTTTACAGGTTTTTTCAATTTCCTCTTTTGTTGTTTTGTTACTTGGGGGATAAGAAAGTTCATCCATTACAGTTGGAAGAAAAATTTGATAATCTGGATTTTGAAATAAATAACCTACTTTTAATGGAAGATCTTGTTTTGAATAAGAAAAATTACCCATGCTTAAATTATCAAGTCCACAAAGTGCCCTTGCAAAGGTAGTCTTTCCACTCCCGTTTCTTCCAATTAAGCTGACAACTTCACCTTTATTTAACTTAAAAAAAGGGATTTGAAGGCAAAAATTAGGTCTGTGTTCAACAGAGACGTTTTCGGCGGTAATTAAAGCCGTTGAGCTGTTAATGGAAAATTTCTTATAAGTTTTGTTTCCATTAAAAAGTTCAGTTTCATCAATTTCAAGAAGCTTTTTACCTTCAATTTTAAATATTTTATTAAAAACACCTTTAAGACTTTCATTTACCCTGGATTGGAGAACTATTATTGTCTTCTTACTATTTTTAATTTTGTCTTTCAAATAGTCTTTCCAATTCTCATCAAGTTCATCAAAGGTTTCATCAAATATTATTATTTCAGGGTTTATTGAGTAGCAAATAGCTAAAAGAAGTCTTTTCTTTTCTCCACCAGAAAGAATTTGTGGATTAAAATCTTTTTTATCTTCAAGGTCCCATTCTTTCAAGCTTGAGGAAATCCTTAACTTTATTTCTTTTCTGTTTATACCCAAAGATTCCAAAGGAAAAGCCATTTCATCTATTACTGTGGTAGAAATAAGTTGCTCGCTGGTATTTTGTTCAATAATAGACAATAAATTCATTAAATCCCAAGGTTGTATATTTTTCAATTCCTTTCCGGATATGGATATTTCTCCTTCAAGTTTACCCTTAATATATTTATCGATGGCTTTGGTCAAAATTCGGGATAAGGTAGTTTTCCCACTGTTAGGGGATCCAGCAATTAAAACATGGTCACCCTTTGCAATTGATAGGTTCAAATTAGCAAAAATGGAATCACAATATTCAAATCCAATTTTATCATAGTTTTTATATGAAAAGGATAAGTTTTTAATTTCTATTGCATTTGACATATCGTGATAATAACAGAATTAATCTTATTGTTGAATACTAAGGGCTGAAAAACAAATTTAATGTTTAGATTGTTTTTTTTTTTATATTGTAATATGATAACGTATGCGAGGAAATTAATGGAACTAGAAATTTACCGAAAAGACGAGAATTTCAGTAAAGAGAAGTGTAGTGTTTCATCTATTTTTGATAGTAATGGAATTTCTTTGAGACATTTTAATTTTGTAAAAGGAAATATTAGTAGTGTTACTATTGATGAGGATGGAACTGCTGGTTCGGATTTTCTCTTTTATATTCTGTCTGGAAGAATTGAATTTAGTTTTTCTGATAAAACACACGAACTTGTTGGTTGCGATTCCCTAAAAATTCATGATAGTGATAATTTTAGCATTCATGCGTTGGAACAAACCGAGTTTTTACTTTTTTCCATGAATCCCGTAAATACTGATGTAGATGCAGATAAGCTTGAGAAACTACTTAAAAAGGTTAATGAAAAAGATGTTTATACAGCATCTCATTGTTATCAAGTTACTTTAATTTCCGAAAAACTTGCAGTTGCGATTGATCCAAAATACCCTACAAAAGTTCTTGGAATAGCTTCTCATTTCCATGATATTGGAAAAGTTAAAATTTCTGATGCAATTATTAACAAACCAGGAAGGTTAACCAAAGAAGAATTTGATGAAATTAAAAAACATCCAGTTTATTCTTATAATATGTTGGTAAAGCCTTATGGAGAAGAAATTGCTAAGGTTGCTCGACACCATCATGAAAAACTTGATGGAACTGGATATCCAGATGGCCTTAAAGGGGATGAAATATCTTTAAATGAAAGGATTCTTGCAGTTGCAGATGTTTTTGATGCTTTAACAAATCAAAGATCCTACAGAAAAGGATTTTCATTTGAAAAAGCTATGGAAATTATGAAAACTGAAGAGAAAGAACATTTAGATCAAAAAATTGTTGAAGTTCTTGAAAAATTAATCCAAAAGGGTGAAATCATTAAATATTAAGTTTTTCTATTATAACAAAAACATTGTCTATGTTTATATTGACATTTTTTCTTTCATTGTAATATTCTTAATGAGATTACTTAGGAGTGTTATTTTGGATTTATTTGATAAATGTGATAATTATAAGTTGGCTGATGAAGTAAAGCAAAAGGGAATATACCCCTACTTCCATTGTTTGGAAAGCAAACAGGGACCTGTTGTAACAATGGAAGGCAAACGCAGGATAATGCTTGGAAGCAATAATTATCTTGGCCTTACTAGTAATAATGAGGTAATAGAAGCCGGAATTAAGGCTTTGGAGAAATATGGAAGTGGCTGCAGTGGTTCGAGATTCCTCAACGGAACCTTGGACATGCATCAGGTTTTAGAAGAAGAACTTGCTTCTTTTTTGAATAAAGAAGATGTATGTACATTTTCAACAGGTTTTCAAACTAATCTTGGTATAATAAGTGCGGTAGCAGGAAGAGATGATTATATATTCTGTGACCGTGAAAACCATGCAAGCATCTATGATGGATGTAAACTTAGTAACGCTAAAATGCTAAGATTTTTTCATAATGATATGGAAGACCTTGAAGCCAAGCTTCAAAGTGTTCCTTTGAATGTGGGAAAATTAATTATTACAGATGGTGTTTTTAGTATGAGTGGGGACATTGCAAGACTACCTGAAATTGTAAAACTTGGTAAAAAATATAATGCACGAATTATGGTGGATGATGCTCATGGGCTTGGTGTTATAGGAAAAGGTGGAAGAGGTACAGCAAGTTATTTTAACCTTGAAAATGAAGTTGATATTTACATGGGTACCTTCAGTAAGTCTTTAGCCAGTCTTGGTGGATATATGGCTGCTAGTAAGAGAGTAATTTCCTTTGTACGTCATAATAGTAGACCTTTTATCTTTTCTGCTAGTATTACTCCTAGTTCTTGTGCTACAGCATTAGCTTCTTTAAGGATTTTAAAGAAAACTCCTGAATTAGTTGAAAATCTGCACAATTTAAGTGTTTATGTAAGAAATGGTTTGGCTGAAAGGGAAGTAAAGATGAAACCTTGTGAGAACCCTATTATTCCAATTGTACCAATTTATACTTATGACCTAATTTCTACTCTTACAAAGGGAAAGGAACTTTATGAAGAAGGTGTTTATGTTAATCCAGTTCTTCCTCCAGCAGTTCCAAGTAATGAATGTTTGTTAAGGACAAGCTACATGGCTACCCATACTTTTGAAGTTTTGGATGAAGCCATGGATAAAATAAAAACTGTAGTTGAAAGGTAGTTTATAAATAGATTTTAATTAGAATAAACTCAACCAGTTTTGCAGGAAGAATCCTTTTAAGAAGTGCAAGTGCTTTGTAATCAAAACCAACAGCTCTTCTTACTGCAGGGTTCTTTCTTTTTGTTTGGCGCAAAAATACTTTGGCCACACTTATTGGTGCTTTACCTTTATTTTCGCTAATTTCCATTGCTTTAACAGCTTTATTACATTCAGCGAAATAAGGAGAATCTTTTGGTTCATCATGTGTTCTTTGAGCAGTAAATTCAGTTTTAGTATCACCTGGTTCAACTATACAAGCTCTTATACCAAATTTTCTTCCTTCAAGTCTTAATGCTTCGGTGTAGGCTTCAAGAGCATATTTACTACTGGAATAATGACTTTGATAAGGAATTCCTATCAAACCAGCAACTGATCCTGTAATCAATACTAAAGAAAGTTTATTCTTTCTTAATAAAGGTAAAAATACCTGATTAGTATTTAGTACTCCAAAATAATTGGTTTTCATTTGAGCTTTTGACTTTTCAAGGCTTATTTTTTCAGCAGATCCTGAAACTCCAAAACCAGCACAATTTATAATTATTCCCAAATCTTTAATTTTACTTTTTAATTTCTCTAAAGAGGCAAGATCCGTTACATCAGCCTTAAAATAGGTAATTGATCCATTAGGATAATTAACTGTTTTTTCTTCAGCACTTCTAGATATTGCGTAAACAATAAAACCATTTTCAGCAAACAAAAGAGCAGTTGCCTTTCCTATGCCACTGGTTGCACCTGTAATTAATACTTTTTTTAAATAGGGACTTTTCATAACTCAAATTGTAATAAGTTTAAGCTTAAGTGTGTAGACTAATAAGTATAAATTTTAATAAATTCATAACAAACATTGACTTGTAAAATAAGCCCTTGTAGTATAATAAGAATGTAGGTGGATTCAAAAATCTTATATTATAGTTAAGAGGAAGAAATTATGAAAAAGTTATTAACAATTTTAGTAGTTTTATTTGTAACAGTAATTTCAATTTTAGCTGTAGAACTAGAGGAAAATACAATAATATTGAGTACAATCATAACGGAATTAAAAGACTATGAATTTACCCTTACTGAATTGAGTCCCTCTACTAATTATAATTATGATGCATCAGCAGAAGGAAAAGCAAATTTTAAAATTAATTCTAATTCTGTAGTAAATTTTAATTTAGCTCCAGATTTGATTGATATAGCTATTACAGTAGGTCCTTGGACAATGATAGGAGAGACAGCAGGATCCAATGAAGTCACTCTTCAAAGTGCAACTCTTTCACCATCTGAATCAAGAGTTTCTGTTAATAGTTTTAATAATGGTTTCTCAGTTAACTTTACTTCTGGATATAATTCAACATTTGAAATAGGAACCTTCTCAGTAGGCTGGTCTGACCAACCCACTTTAGCAGCAGGTGAATATACTTCTAATGTCACAATTTCCTACACACAAATTTAAAATCAAAAACATTCAATAAAACTTCTTAGGCATAAATTTATATGTCATAAGTTTATAAAAAAAATATTATTTATATATATATAAATGATAATGTATTTAGAATTTAGCGAAATGTTATGTCATATGGTATAAAGATGTCATAAGTAATAAAATAAAAATTGTACTTAACTACTTTAAAATAAACAAATTAGTAAATGGCGTATGAAAAAATTAAAAAAAATAAAAAAATAATTTAAAAACTATTGACATAGGAATAGACTTTCTTTATTATAATAAATGTAAGAGATGAACAAGAACTTACAAATTTACTTTTAAAGGAATCAAATTATGAAAAAGACATTAACAATTTTAGCAGTTTTATTAATAGCAGCATTTACCGTTTTCGCAGTAGAAGGAAATACAATAACATTAAATTCAACAGTTTCCGCAGATATTGATTATTCATTTACACTAGCTGAAACTAGTACAGGAACTTACGATGCTGCTGCTGCCGGATCAGCAAGTTTTGAAGTTATATCAGATGAAAGTGTGAACTTCGCTACTAATCCTAGTGCCATTACCATAGCAGTTTCTGTAACACCATGGACTGGAACAACTTTAGGTGAAACAAATACACTTACACTTGGAACTTTAACATCAAGTAATACTATTGTAGGAGCATCTAGTTCAGAATATTCAGTTGATTTTGGAGCAGGTTATACAGACACTTTTGATATTGGAACTTTCTCAGTAAGTTGGCCAGCAAAAACTACTTTAGCAGCTGATTCATATACAGCAACAGTAAAAATTGCTTATACACAAATATAAAACAAAACTTAAGTAAGTTAGATAAAAAGATCCTAGTCTTAAAAAGATTAGGATTTTTTTATTGGAAAAAAAACATTAATTTTGTTTCAAACATTTGTGTGTGATTTTATAGGGTTTTATTCCGTGGTTTTTTTTAAACTTAGCTTTTCATTAATAACGACAACATGCTATGGTAGCTATTATATATGGTTGGATGAGGTCTTATGGGAATAAAACAAAAATTTGAAGGTTGGATTCATGTAATGTTGTTTTTAATTACCATTATTTGGGGTTTTAACAATATTGCGATGAAAATTGGTTTTCAGTATCTTACTGCACCACAGTTTAATGGTGTTCGAATGTTGATGGCCTTTCCTTTTATGCTTTATTTTGCCTTTTGGATGCCAGGAAGAGTTCCTTTTACAAAACATGATTTTTTGGGGATAGTTGGACTTGGTTGCTTAGGATTAGGTTTGTTTCAAATATTATACCCCATTGGTATTGATGGGACATCAGCTTCAATTGGTGGTATTTTAATGGCTACTATGCCAATTCATGTGGTAATTCTTTCATTAATATTTCGTTTAGAAAAACCTGGATTAAAATCTTTCTTTGGAATTTTTCTTACAATAATTGGACTTGTATTAATTGCTTTAGCTTCTCATCAGCCTGAGGTTGCAACAAAAACAACTTTAAAAGGAATTATATTCGTAGTTGTAGCTGAATTTGGATATGCAATCAATACCACTTTCTTAAGAATGTATATGAAACGTTATCCTCCATTACAATTAACAGGTTTATCTATGGCAGTATCTGTTATAGTCTATTTGATATTTTATTTCAAAGATATGAAAAATATAGTGATTTCTGAGGTAAATTCAATAGCTTGGTATTGTGCTTTATATTCAGGTTTCGTTGCATTTTTGTTGGCAAACATTTTATGGAATTATGCAGTAAAACATCTTGGTAGTACAAAAGTTTCAGTTTATGGGAATTTACCACCAGTGATGGTAATTATTTTGAGTGCAATAATATTTCATGATGTATTAAGTTTTACACAATTGGTTAGTGGTGTGATTATACTAATAGGGGTTATATTAGTGCAGATGCGTAAAAAAGATCAAACTAAGACTATTAAAGTGCAAAAGGCAATGGTCCAAGATAAAGTTTAAGAATTATTAGATTACAATTAGTATTGACTCTTGTGCCTTTGTTTACATTCTAATAACGGTGTTAAAATTGAGTGTTCATTGACAGTTATTTCTAATCAAGGTAAAATTATACTAGAGAATAAGGAGATGTTTATGCTATATGATTTTGAATATTATACTCCAACAAAAGTGGTTTTTGGAGACGGGGCTGAAAAGAATGTTGGAAAACTTATTAAAGAACAAAATGCAAAAAAGGTATTGATTCATTATGGTAGTAATTTTGCAGTAAAATCTGGATTAATTGATAGAGTTAAAGAAACTCTAAGAGAGTCCCAAATTGAATTTGTAGAACTTGGTGGAGTTGTACCAAATCCACGTTTAAGCCTAGTTCGTGAGGGTATTAAACTTGGTAGATCTGAAAAAGTTGATTTTATTCTTGCCGTTGGTGGTGGTTCAACGATTGATAGTTCTAAAGCTATAGGTTTTGGATTGGCTGATGAAGAGGGGAAAGACGTATGGGATTTTTATGAGAAAAAAAGAACTGTTAAAGATTGTATTCCTGTTGGAGTAATTTTAACTATTGCTGCGGCTGGTTCAGAAATGAGTAGTGGTTCAGTAATAACTAATGAAGACGGGTTTTGGAAGAAATCCGCAGGAAGTCAAAAAGCAAGACCAAAATTTGCAATAATGAACCCAAAACTTACCACAAGTCTTCCAAAATATCAGACTATGTCAGGATGTGTAGATATTATGATGCATACTCTTGAAAGGTATTTTACAAAAGCGGGTGCATCAATGATGGTAACCGATCAAATTGCTGAAGGAATACTTAGAACAGTAAAGGCCAATGCTTTAATTTTAAACAGAGATCCAGAAAATTATGAAGCTCGAGCAAATGTAATGTGGGCTTCAAGTCTTTCTCACAATGACTTAACTAATTGTGGAAATTCCAGTAGAGGAGATTGGGCTTCTCATAATATGGAACATGAAATTGGAGGATTATTTGATGTTGCTCATGGAGCGGGTCTTTCAGCTTTATGGGCTACTTGGGCACGTTATGTATATAAAGAAAATTCAGCTAGGTTTGCACAACTTGGGTATTCAGTATTTTCATTACCTTCTTCGGGTGATTTTGAAAAAGATGCCTTAACTGCAATTGATGCCATGGAAGATTTCTTTTCTTCAATTAGTATGCCTATTAACTTGAAACAACTTGGAGTTTTTCCAACAGAAAGTCAGATGAAAGAAATGGCAAGTAAAGCTACAAATGGTAATAAAAATAATACCATTGGAGATATGAAAAAATTAGATGAAAAGGATTTATATAATATTTACAAGTTAGCTTTGGGAGAATAGGGTAATATATTCATTTATGGGTGTCATCTCCTTGATTTGGTTATTAAATCTTAGAGTTTGACACCTTCTTTGTATATACTGTTTTTTTAAATCCCACCTAAAAGTTTTTTGAGCCAAAAAAATCCTGAAATTAATCAGGATTTTCTTTACTTTAGGCGATATTAGATTTGAACTAACGACTTCAACGATGTCAACGTTGCACTCTCCCACTGAGTTAACCGCCCATATGCTAAGTTAAAAACTCAGCATGTAGAATTTACAAAATATTCAATTTTATGTCTAGTACCTTGATAATAGAAATGGTCATTGTCTTATCAAAGGCATGCTCATACACCTTGGACCTCCACGTCCTCTGGAAAGTTCACTACTAGGAATTTCAATTGTTTCAATATTAAAATGGGTTAAAGATTCATTAGTAACAGTATTCCTATCATAAACTATTACTCGTCCAGGCGAAATGCAAAGTGAATTTGAGCCATCATTCCATTGTTCTCTTTCAGAAACAACCATATCAAGTCCACCACATTGTATAAAAGTAACTTTATCTACTCCAATTGCTTTAGCTAAAGTTGTAGCAAGGGGTTCTTCTAACAGTCTTACTTTGAAATCATTTTTACTTGGAGTTAATTCAAAAGTAGTAAGATTTTTAAGAATTCCTGGGTGAATCAAAAACTTATCGGTATCTACTTGCGTGAATACTGTATCAAGATGCATAAAGGTCCTTAAATTTGGAATGTTGATTGCAATAATCTTATTAATTTCACTTGATTCACTTTTAAAAATATTAGAAGCAAGTAATTCAAGACCCTCTGGACAGGTTCTTTGGGAAAGACCAATAGCTAACACGTGTTCATTGAGATTTAAAATATCTCCACCTTCAATATGAAAGGGAAGGTTGTTATCATAAAAATGAGGAGTATCTTTGTATTCTGGATGATATTTAAAAATATATTTTCCATAAATTGTTTCTCGACATCTCGTTTCGCTGTACATTCTATTAATGCTAACTCCATTTCCTATGATTGCAAAGGGATCTCTAGTGAAATAAAGATTTGGAATTGGATCTAAAAGAAATCTTGAGTTTTGTTTTACTAATCTAGCAAGTGGGTTTTTTGAGCTAGAAACCTCATTTATTTTTACGCCACTCATACTTTTAAGAACGAGATTTCTATTATCTTTTATTGAAGAAAGGAATTCTCTTAATTCATCTTTATTGTTGATTGCTATATTTCCCCCTTGATCAATAAATTCTTCAATAAACTTTTTTTTAATATCAGAATCCTGGTTTAAAGTTTGAGTTACAAGATCAACTAGGTAAATCGGTTCAATATTATTTTCTTTTAGAATTCTTGCAAAGTTGTCATGTTCTTTCTGAGCAGCTTTTAAAAAAGGGATATCATCAAATAGTAAACGTTCTAAATAATCCGGAGTTAGTTGTTCTAATTCATTTCCTGGCCTATGTATCAGTACTTTTTTAAGCGAAGTTATTTCGCTTTTTACATTAACACCCAAAATTTACCTCCAAAGAAAAAATAATTACAACTAAGGATACATAAGATTTTTCAATCTAACAACCTTATTTTATAATAAATCACTCAAAATGGCATAAATACTATACTTTATTTTTGATATTTATTAAGTTAATATAGAAAACAAAAGAGGTACTTTAATGGCAACCAATAAAATCGTAAATAAAAATGTAATAATTCTGTTAGGAGTTATGGCAGCAATGGTAGGAGTCTTTTTTCTGCCAATTTCAACTATCAGTAAAACCATAATTGTTTTAATAATAGCAGTGGGATATCTTTATTCAAGACGACCTTATATTTATTTTGTCCAAGGGGCAAGAAACCTTCAAAAGAATGAAGACAAAGCTTGGCGTTATCTAAAAAAAGCCATTGAAACAAATATTCCTTCCGATCAAGCAGTTCTTATTGGAAGTGCCTTTATTCAACAAGGAGATGTTGAATATGGACTTTCAATACTAGAAAAGATAATATCAGAAAACAAAGGTAAAAATGTTGCAAATATCGCAGGTGTTACTGCCTCAATGGGATATTGGAGACAAGGAAATATTGATGAAGCAATAAAGATTTTGCAAAACATAAAGAAAAATGGTTACGAAGATGATAATTTACTAATTAATCTTTGTACTTACTTGCTTGAAAAGGGTGATTTAAATGAAGCTAAAAAGATAATCAAGCATTCTGAAAAGAACGAGGGAACTTTAACAAGTGGAATGCTTGATAACAAACTTTGGTATCTTCTTCAAAAAGAAGACTGGGAACAAGCTCGAGAGGTTGCTGATGAATTAACAGAGGAAAGAAAACCAAAATTTCCAGAAGCCTTTGTACATTCAGCTCAAGTTTACCTTCACTTTGGCGAATTTGATTTAGCTTCTTCTGCCTTAGAGACTTCTTTAACAAAAAGATATACTAATACTTGTTCTGTGGATAAGAAATTAACAGAAAGTATTATAAAAGGTTTAGAAGATAAAGAAACTAGAAATGCCTATGCTTTTGTAATTAATAAACATGTTAATGAAATAGCCTTAAATAAGGGGTATACTGTTAAGAAACTTGAAGAAGAAATATTAAAAGTAAAAGATAATTTGAAAACTGAAGATATTGTTCCTGAAAAAAGCATTGAA
>Ga0172378_10004374_pt1 | contig 13243 bp, 14 predicted proteins | sample GrowelOW332metaG_FD_119755 | JGI IMG/M metagenome (GOLD analysis project Ga0172378, IMG submission 119755) | Groundwater microbial communities from an aquifer near a municipal landfill in Southern Ontario, Canada - Pumphouse #3_1 metaG | ecosystem: Environmental > Aquatic > Deep subsurface >...
AAAAAAGCACTGACAAAAAAATGGTCGGCCTTTTATGTGGTTGCAAAAATGAGTGTCTGTAATTTTAACAATAATGAGTGTGAAGAGCTCAGAATTTATAATTCTTGGGAAATGTATTGGAGGCAATAATATGATTTCACCAGATATTATCAGAGGCTTCATTGACATAATGCTTCTACATCTTCTTAATAATAAAGATTCATATGGATATGAACTTAGCAAGAGCATAAAAGAAAAAAGCGGAGAACAATATGAAATAAAAGAAACGACTCTTTACTCGGCGCTAGATAGATTAGAGACAAGTGGATATATAAAAAGTTATGTTAAGCAATCGGAACACTTTCAAAAAAGAGTTTATTACAAAATAACAGATCAAGGAAAAAGTTACTTTAAAGAAAAGAAAATAGAATGGAGGTTAATAAAAAATGTCATTAATAAATTCACAGAAAAAAATGATTAAAAAAATAATTTACGAAAAAATTGGTGCATTCCCAAAAACAAAAAAAAATAAGAAGTATATTGAAATCTTAGTCGAAAACTCACTTGAAAAATATAATGACTTTATTAACAATAACATCCCAATAGATGAGGCAATAGAGAAAGTAAGAAGAGAAATCGGTGATTTCCCAAGCGATTTTTTCATTATTCCTAAGAATGAAAAAAAATACAATTCATTACTTTTAATTGAAATATTATCTTTTCTTGCTTTTCTTTTATTATGGATAATATCTTCATCTAAAAACGATGAACAACTTCCTTTTATGATTGCAAGGGCATGGAGACAAGGTTTTTGGATTCCTTTATTTATATTGGTTGGAGGACTTCTAACAACGAATATTTTGACTAGGAAAATAGAAATATATGGGAAAATTAAAAAGAAAGCAATTCTTTCATTTTGTGTGATTTTTGGTCTAATAATTGTATATAATGTAATAGGCTATTTAATATATCTAAGCATTTTTATACCTTTACCATTATATAATGGAAACATTATATGGTTAATTGTAACGGATTTTTTATTTATTTACTATGTATCTTGCTATTTTTTTGGATTCTTAATAGCTTATTTTTTATAACTAAAATTAAAAAGCTGTAATTAAACAGCTTTTTTAAATTCTTCAATTTGTTTTTTCAAAAATTTTTCGATTGATAATTCAAATCCAAATTCTTTTTTTAATACCATATAGTTATCATAATGTTTTATCTTATCATTATTTGGACTTTTAATTGCTCTTATTAATAAATTCTTAGGAGTATGTTCTGTATCAATGAACTCTAGAATTTGCGTTTTGTACCCTACAACTTCTAAGATCTCTAAACGAACTTGATCAGTTATAAGACTCGATAATTTTTCTTTAATTATTCCTTGGCTTAACATTGGCAAAAGATGCTCACTTTTTATTTGATAATTTAATTCGTGTTGACAACAAGGAACACTTAAAATAACCTTGCTATTCCACCCTACTGCTTTAGCGATTGCTGCATCAGTAGCAGTGTCGCAAGCATGAAGCGTTATAACCATGTCAATATCATCTTTAGAATCATATTCTTCAATATTTCCTACCATGAACTTTAAATTTTCCATTTTACTATTTTTTGCTATTTTATTGCAAAAATCAATTACATCTTTTTTCAAATCCAAACCAATAATTTCAATATCATATTTTAACATATCGTGTAAATAATAATATGTGGCAAAAGTTAGATAGGATTTCCCACAGCCAAAATCTACTATTCTTATTTTTTTATCTTTGTTTAGATATTGAATTACATCTTGTATAAACTCCAAATAACGATTTATTTGACGAAATTTATTATATTTATTTTTCAATACCTTTCCTTCATAGTTCATTACACCAAGTTCTACAAAAAATGATATTGGATCTCCTTCTTTCAAAATATAATTTTTTTGTCTATTATGAGATAAATCTATCTCACACTTTGAAGGAGATTTTTTTAATATTTGTAAATCTTGTTTATTAATAAACACTTGATAATCTTGATCAAGAGTATTAATAAGAACCTGCTTATAATTCCCTTTAATTTCCGCGATAATCTTATTCACAAAATCATCTTTTTTTACATTTAAATGTTTAACTTTATTTTGAGTATAATAAGCAAATTGGTAAGTAAGTATTTGATTAGTTTTAAAAGGAGTAATTACAACTTTAGTTACTTCACTTTTTTTATCTATTTGTCCACTAATAACTATTTTAATTATCTCATCTTGAATAGATAGATTTTCAAGAAGCGATTCTAATTCTTTATACTCAATCATTTTAGCCAATACTTCCTTCCATATCTAACTTTAACAATTGATTTAATTCAACGGCATATTCCATTGGTAACTCTCTTGAAAATGGTTCAATAAATCCCATAACTATCATTTGAGTAGCACTTTCTTTAGTTAATCCTCTTGACATTAAATAAAATAGTTGTTCTTCAGAAACTTTTGAAACAGTAGCTTCATGTTCTATTTGTGAAGAATCATTACTTACAATATTAGTAGGAATTGTATCACTTGAAGAGGTATCATCAAGGAGTAAAGTATCACATTCTACATGTGATTTAGAATTTATCGCTTCTTTAGCAATTTTTACTAGTCCACGATAATTTACGACTCCACCATCATGAGCAATTGATTTAGAAATAATGACACTTGAAGTATTAGGAGCCAAATGAATCATCTTTGCTCCAGCATCTTGATATTGTCCTTTTTTGGCTGTAGCAATTGAGATACAAGACCCTCTAGCACCATCACCTGCCAAAATACAGCTTGGGTATTTCATATTTAATTGTGATCCAATATTACCATCTACCCACTCCATCATGCCATTTTCTTCAACATATGCTCTTTTGGTAACTAAATTAACAATATTATTAGACCAATTTTGGACTGTTGAATAGCGACATGTAGCCCCTTTTTTAACGATAATTTCCACTACTGCAGCATGCAGTGATTCTTTTGAATAAACTGGTGCTGTACACCCTTCAACATAATGTAATGAAGCTCCTTCATCTACAATAATTAATGTTCTTTCAAATTGTCCCATTCTTTCTGAGTTTATTCTAAAATAAGATTGTAAAGGCTTATCTAAAACTACTCCTTTGGGAACATATATAAAACTCCCTCCTGACCAAACTGAACCATTTAGTGAGGAAAATTTATTGTCATCATATTTTACTACTGTATTAAAATATTTTTTGAATAATTCAGGATATTTTTGTAATGCAGTATCCGTGTCTGTAAAAATAACTCCTTTTTCATCAACTTCTTTTAACATATTGTGATAAACTGCTTCTGATTCATATTGAGTTGTTACTCCTGCTAAAAATTTATGTTCAGCTTCAGGAATACCTAGTTTATTGAAAGTATCTTTTATTTCTTGAGGAACATCTTCCCAACTACTTGCAGTATTTTCACTTGTACGAATAAAATAAGTGTAATCATCATAATTTAAAAAATCTAGTTTTGGCCCAAACTTTGGATCTGGTGTAGACTTAAAATAGTGGTAACTATTCAATCTAAAGTCTAGCATCCACTCTGGCTCTTTCTTTTTGGCAGATATTTGTTTAATAATATCTTCATTTAAACCTTTTTCTGTTTTAAAAATAGAAACATCACCATCATTAAAACCATATTTATAGGGTTCATTAGCCTTTATTTTGTTTATTTCATCTTTCACTACATGAACCTCCTTACTTTTTTTCTATTTCTTCTAATACTTGCTTTAGTCCATTCCAACCTATTGTTGCACATTTTATTCTGCTTGCTTGTTTATGAGTATTTTTAAATACTACCGCTTCTTCAAGTAAGTTTTCATCATAGGCTTTTTCAAAAATCATATTTTCATAATTTTCAATTATTTTTTCTGCTTCATTTATTGTTTTGTTTTTAACTAATTCAGTCATTATTGAGGTAGAAGCAGTAGAAATTGTACAAGCTACACCATCAAAACAAATATCTTTAATAATTCCATTTTCAATTAAAACTTGGACATAAATATCATCAATACATGAGGCGGAATCCATATGTATAGTAATGTATCTATCATCATTTACTTTCCTTTTATTACGAGGATATTCATAATGGTCCATTATTATCTCTCGCATTAAAGAAGGATCATTTAAAGAAGGCATCGAGAAATTCCTCTCCTTTTTTAGCAACCTCAACAAAGTAATCTATTTCTTGCTTAGTATTATAAAATCCTATACTACAACGTACAGTTGCTACAGTATGTAGATAATCCATAAGTATCTTAGCACAATGTTGACCTGCTCTTACACAAATCCCATAAGAGTTAAAGTGCGTTGCTGCATCTTGGGCAAAAACATTTTTTAAATTAAATGTAATTATTCCTGATTCAGAATGCTCATTATAAATAGTTATCCCAGGGACTTCAGCTTTTAGTCTTTTTATTGCATATTCTTTCATTTCTATCTCATATTTATGAATGTTATCAAGACCAATACTTTCTAGATACGTGATTGCTGCTCCAAGTCCTATTGCTCCTTCAACATTTGGCGTTCCTGCTTCAAACTTAAGTGGTGGTTTTACAAGTAGATAATCTCCACAAGTATCAAATCTAGTATTTGTTCCTCCACCTATCATTAATGGGTTTAATTTATCCAAAAGTTCATATTTACCATATAAAACTCCAACTCCTGTTGGACCACACATTTTGTGACCAGCAAAAGAATAAAAATCACAGTCAATATCTTTAACATCTATTTTTATATGCGGAGCACTTTGAGCTCCATCAATTGCTACAATTATCCCTTTTTCGTGGGCATATTTACATATTGCTTTTACATCTACTATAAAACCCAAAACATTAGTAACATGAGCAATTGATATAACCTTAGTTTTAGGTGTTATAACTTTTTTCAAGTTTTCAAGAGTACATCTTCCCTCTTCATCAAGAGGTATATAATTTACTTCTATTCCTCTTTCTTCTTTTACCTTAAACCAGGGTAGAACATTGGAAGCATGTTCTGCTTGAGTTAATAATACTTCATCACCTTTTTTAAGTGTTTCACCAAGTGCATATGCAACTGTATTTAAAGCTGCTGAAGCGCCTGCTGTAAATATTACTTCTTCATGTTTTGCATTGATAAACTTCGCAATAATCTCGCGAGCATTTTCATACTCTTTTTTAGAGCGTTGAGCTAGTTCATAATCTTCCCCATGAGGATTACCAGTGTATTCAAAGTAATATTCATCAATTTTTTCTTTAACACATAATGGCTTAAACATAGTTGCTGCATTATCCAAATATACTAGTGGGTGACCTTGAATAATATGCTCCCTACTTAGCATTGGAAAATCTTTTCTAATCTTTTCAACATCAAGCATTTTCAAACACTTTCCTTTCCAATAATTCCTTAATATCATTTTTTGTTTTTTCATCTTCAATTTTTGCTATTACCGGCTGAATATGACCCAATATAACAGCCTTTTTTGCTTCATTTACAGAAAGTCCTCTTGATGACAAATAGAATAATATTTCTTCATCAATTGTTCCAACCGCACTTGCATGACTTGCTTCAACATCATTTTCATCTATAAATAAATACGGTTCGGAAACTGCTGTTGCTTTTTTATCAAAAACAATCATTGTGCTTTTTTGTCTAGCAATAGATTTTTTAGCACCATTTAGAATTCTACCTGTTCCTGTAAACTTCAAAATGCCATTACTAACCACCACTCCATAATTATTTATTATGCCTTTAGTGTATTCTTCATTATTTGATATTTCAATGGAAACTCTTTTATCATCATTACAGTTAGCCATAACGGCACTAACAAAATTACTGGAAGCTCCTTTACTTATTAAATCAATCTTGCACTTTAATTCACTAGAACAATTAGCAAGATCTATATATGAAATATTATATTCACTGTTTTCCAAAACCTTGGCATTAATACTATAATTTGAATTGTTTTTTGAATCCAAAAAAATAATTTGATGGTCCAAAAAGGCTCCATCTTCAACTCTAATATTCATTTTTACTTTCTGGAAAGTTTTGCTTTTTTCATGAATTTCAATTAATTTTATTTTTATTCTAGATTTAACATTAATATTCAACACCTTATCTAATGATTCTATTGATGTTAAAACAATCACTTTATCGCTAGAATTTAAAAAATTCAAATCCAAATGATTGGTAGAATTATTTATAGAAAAACTCTCCTGATTTGTAACAGGTTTTAATAAATCTATCTTCATTTTTCGTCCTTCTTTATAGCAACTTTTCGGCCACAAGAAGCAAGAACTGCTTGCCTTTTTTCTTCTTTTTTAAATTCAATTCCTAATTCTTTTTGGACCCACTCATATCCTTCAGAATCAATCTTATCAATGATTTCTTGACCACCAGATTTTACTATCTTCCCATCTATAATTACATGAACATGAGTTGGTCTAACAAGTTTATACATTTTTGCATAATGTGACACTATAACACAGCCAAAATCCGGACCTTGCATTTTATTCAAGACATTACCGACCAAGTTTAAAGCATCTACATCAAGACCAGAATCAAGTTCATCTAAAAGAACTATTTGAGGTTTCAACATCATTATTTGTAATAACTCATTTCTCTTTTTTTCTCCGCCAGAAAAGCCTTCATTGATTGAACGATGAACCATATCTAAATCAAATCCAACTTCCTTAGTGGCAATCTCTAATTCTTTTATGAATTTATATAAAGAAACTGGCTTTTCATTTTTAGCATTTATAGCACTTCTCATAAAATCGCTCATTGTAACTCCTGTGATTTCTTGAGGATATTGCATTGCTAGAAATAGTCCTTTTTTTGCTCTTTCATTTACTTCGGCTTCTGTGATATTTTCATCATTAAAAATAATTTTCCCTTCAGTAATCTGATATTTTGGATGTCCCATTATTGCGTTTAACAAAGTGGATTTACCATTACCATTTGGTCCCATTAAGGCGTGAACTTCTCCGCTATTTATTACTAAATTTATTCCTTTTAATATTTCTACTTCACCAACACTTACATGAAGATTATTTATCTCTAATCTAGACATACAATCACTCCCTACAACTACTTATTCTATAAAAATTTACCTAAAAACTCAAACGATATAATAATTTTTTTACATCATTTTTTATACCAGTAAAATATATTAGTCTTTTTTTGCTTTTTTAGTTGAGTTTTTAAACTTTTTTCTTTGTGAAGGTTATGTGAATAAAGACAAATATTTATTGAAATAAATATATGATTAGTATAAAATTAAATACGTATCATATCAAAAGGAGGAATACTATGAAGAAAAAGTCTCTTTCAATTTTATTGTTGACTGCATCTCTTCTAGCAGCAGGTTGTAGTTCAAGCGATGTAAGTCCAGTAGTTGAAGACGGAAAGTATGTTTTATTTAGTATCAATGGTACCAATTATTATGCTGATGATATTTTAGGAACAAACAGCAATAAATTCGATTTAAGTTTTCTTGATACTGTTGCTGGAATTAAAGCAACGTATACAGAAATTGAAAATGCCATTATACAAGCAGCAATGCCTGTTACAACAACAATACAAAACTCTGCTGATTTAGCCTACGAAACCTGGGAAGATAGCGTTGAAAGTTTAGCAACTGAATACAGCATCTCAATTCGTGAAGCAAGGGCTTATCAATTAGAAAGCGAAGGCTATGAAACTGTTGATGAAAAGAAAGCTGCTCTTCTACTTGCAGAACAAAAAACAGCTTTAGAAAAATCTTATAAGAAAAATAAGATAGAACCTAGTTTAACTAGTTTATCTGGTGATACACCACTTGAAAAATATGTAACAAATGCTGTACCTATGATTGTTAACCACATTCTTGTAACAATATCTGATAGCAGTGATATTTATACAAAGGCAGCTATCACATCTGATGAAGCAGATAAACTTGGAACAATATGCAATCGTTTAGCTCTATCCAAGAAATCTTCAAATAAGTTTTCTTTAGTAGCTTACGATTCTGATGATGGCAGTTACACTTATGGTGGTGCCCTAGGAATCATGGATACATATACTTCATATGTTAGTGAATTTAAATTAGGAGTATATGTTGCTGAAACAGCACTTAACAAAGATATTGCAAATTATCGTTATGCTGCTTTAGGTATCGATAGTGGAGTTGAAGATGCATTATTTGGAAATGATGGAGTTTATGCAAATTATAATGTTAATAAAGTTAGTGTTAATGAAGTTTGTAGTGCTCTAGTAAGTCAAAGTACAGATAAGGGAGAACAATCTTCAAGCACAACAGAAGATGTTCAAAAATATCCAAGAAACATATTATTTAATAAGTATTTCAATACTCCTGCTGTTCAATTCTTGACATATACCGATGGTGCTAGTGAAACTGCTTATCCATTAAGTGATCGTAGTGTTAATAGTCAAGGAATTGTAACTGATGAAGCTGGAAACCCAATTATAGTAGCTCGTTCTACTTATGGAATTCATTTCATAACAGTTAGTTATTCTTCTTTAGATAATCAAGAATTAGATAATGTTAAATACTTCAGTTATTTATCAAGCAGTTCAGATATTGACTCAACAAACAATTATGTTAAAAGTACAGTTGATATTGGTTATGACACTTTGAGTGATGCTCAAGATGCTAGAAAAACAGCTGTTGAAACAAAGGTATTAAATTATCTTCAAGGTGGATTCGTATCAATATCATCAAATTCTGATTTCTTATCTTATGAAATGTTTAAAACTTATTTGAATTCAACTGGTGTAGAAATTCCTAATGAAAAGATTAAGAATTCTGTTCTAGAATATATTGAAAATCGTTATAGTGGATTAAATGAAACAATTGTTGCCTATGAAAATTCAAATTGGTATGACTACATTAACAAACTAACATATGATAGCTCAATGAGAGCAGAAATTTATAAATAAGGGGGAATATGAAAATGAAAAAAGTAAACAAATTAATCCCTTTAATTCTTAGTGTTGCAGTTATAACTGGATGTAGTAGTAAATCTATTGAAGTTTCTAATGGTAGCGAAAATCTTGTTGATACCACCAAAACTGGTGTAACAAATACTACATATCAAGAATTGTATGACAAACTATATGCATCAACTGGAACAACTGTTGCAACTGATGAAATCGTTTATCAAATAGGACTTGATTTATTTGAAAAGTCTGGTCGTTCACAAGATGAATGGGATGAAAGAGTAAGATTAGCATTCAATGACTTCTTTAATTCTACATATATGTATGGAGAAAAATTTGATGAAAGAATGTTAGCAGCTTCTTTAAGAACTCAAGGATATAATATTTCTTGTTCTACAGGAACATTCCTTGGAACAAAAGCAGATCTTGTTGATTACAATAATCTACAATCATCATTAAGATGCGATTATAGTGATTATATTACTCGCTATCTAAATCGTTCTATTGCAAAAGATTTCTTATATGAAGAATATATTTTGTCACAAAAATCAGTTTATTTTACTAATAAGATGATTCGTGAAGTTGAATACTTCTACTTCAATCCACTTACTTACAATGTCTCAGAAAAATTCGTAGATTCATTTGGAAACGCTGTTAAGAATTTGGGTTCATCTTCTTTTGAAGATTTAGTTTTAGGGACAAATGGTCTACAAGATCAATGGGAAGCACAAAAACTTGATGAGTTAGAACAAGATTTTGCATTAATTGATTACACAAAATCTAGTTCAAAATATGCTGACTTATATAAAGACATATTTGATTTATCTGCTCATACTGACGAAGTTAAATCTGAATTAAGTTCTGAGATAAAAGAATATTCTAATTCTGGAGTTCAATCAATATTTACAGGTTATGAACTAAAGAAACTTGCTTTACAAAATATTATTTATTATTACAGTAAAGTTGGTACAAATGAAGGTTCAACATTAATTGCTTCTGATTTGGATACAAAAATATTTAAAGAAGAAAGCGCAATGTTAAAGAATTCAAATGGATTCTTACTAGCACAAAGTGGTAGTGATGAGGTTGTAATTAAAGGTTCTGATTCTCAATATTACATTATAAAAGTTAACATTATCAATGCTAACTCCTCTATTGAAGATAAAAGAAAAGGAGCAAAAGCTCTCGCAAAAAATACTTCAAATACTAAAGGTGCTATCGCCTATTATCTAGAACAATATAATGTTAAAGTACATGAACAATCATTGTATGAATACATTGATACTACTTACGACTTCGAAGCAAAATAATTATTAAAAGGAAGCTCATGCTTCCTTTTTTAAAAAGAGGTGAAATAATTTATGGATAATTGTATTTTTTGTAAAATTGTTAACAAGGAAATACCAGCTAAAATAATATATGAAGATAATGATATTATTTCTTTTCTAGATATTTCTCAAGCCACGAAAGGACATTGCTTAGTAGTGTTAAAAAAGCATTTCTCGGATATTACAAGTACTGATGATGAGTTATTAGCTAAAGCAATTGTAATTGCTAAAAAAATTGCCATTAAGCAATTAAAAAATCTTGAAGGAATTATTGGTGTTAATATTATTAATAATACTTTAGAGGGCGCTGGACAAACCATAATGCACACACACATACATGTTATTCCTCGTTATAAAGATGATGAATTAGATATTGTTTTCCCAAACAACTTTGGGAAAAATAGTGATGAACAATTGAATTCATTAGTTAAGAAACTTAAAATATAAGTAATATAAAAGGAGCGATTATCGCTCCTTTTTTACTTTACAAATGATAGGCCTCAGCAACATCAACAACAAATACAGTAGCTCCTCCTACAGGAACTTCCATACTTTGTGTTGAAAACATTCCCATCTCTCCCGCACCAATTATTGGTACAACTTCTTTTCGTGATTTACAATTATTTTCAATTATTTTCAACGCTTCTGGAACTCTTTCGTTGTTGACTCCAATTAGCAATGTTGTATTACCAACTTTTAAAAATCCACCACTTGTTGCTAGCTTTGTAACAGAAAATTTGCTTTTAATCAAAGCATTGACTACAGAATTTGTATCTTCACTTGAAACAATAGCAAACATTAATTTCATTATAATCACCTCGTTATACTATGATTATTATAACATATAATACCATCGTTTTAAATTTTTTTGTTCTAGATGGTGCGTGTTATATTATTATACCATCTAACTTTTCTATATATGAAAGCTGCCACAAAGAATCTTAAAATTTCAATAAATCTTTCAACAACAAATACAAATACAACAAACAATGGAGCTAAATTTAAAGATATCATCATTTGATAAAAGAAAGAGCCTTCAACAAATGCACTTGGATTTATATAAACAATATAAATTATAAGAGGTAATTTAATAAAGTAATAAACTAGATTGGATATATATATTGGAGATCTTGTATACCCTCCTGCCCTTGTAATAAATATTACATTCATTGCATATGCAGAAAATGGTAGACTAATTGCTTGGATTGTCATAATCATTCTCAACAAACTTGCATCAGCTCCTGAAAAATCATATCCTTTTTGAACTAATGGTATTAGCAAAATTATTATCACACATGCTAGTATTGAAAAAACTGTTATATACGCCATCTGCCACCTTGCATTATTCCTTGCCTCATCAATATTATTGGCGCCTAGTCTTGTTCCTACAAGAACACTAGCAGCAGTTCCCATACCACTTATCAAAACCATTACAATATCCACAATTTGCTGTGATACAGTAATTGCCGCAACATTAGTGGCATTTCCTATCTCCAGTCTTGCATAAGTCATTAACATAAATATACCAATAGATTCAGTAAGAATTTGAGCAAAAAGAAGAGGTCTAAGTTTTACTAAAATGTCTTTAATTAAAAAAGAAGGTATATGAAAAATTTCTTTGAATTTGCCATAAAATGGTGGCTTTCTATAGAAATAATAGGCAATTAGGATGAGCAATTCAATACTTCTTGCGATTACTGTCGCAATTGCAGCACCTTGTACACCTAAAGATGGAACTCCTAAATGTCCATATATAAATATCCAATTAAAAAAGGCATTACTAACAGAAGCAACAATTGCAGCATAAAGTGGAACAGTTGCCATCTTTATTGGTCTAAAAGTCATTGCTATAGCATTAGTAAACACTTGAGGAATAAAGGAAAATACTATTACACTCAAGTATAAAACTCCATAATCATATGATAATGCATCAGTACTTGTCCCTATAAAAAATAGAATAATATCGTTTCTAAATATTAACCCTACCGTCAAAAAAATGATACCTATTAAGAGACATAATATTATATTGCTACCGAAGATTTGTTTTAGTCTATCAAATCTTTTTGCTCCAAAATATTGTGCTATAAACACACTACAGCTAACTGCAGTAACCATGGTTATCATATTAAACACCAGGTAATATTTATTGGCTACAGCAACTCCTGCAGTTGCATTTACTCCACCCCAATTTGCTACCATTAAAGTATCAATAGTATTAACAAGAGATGATATAAATTGTTGAAGAGCTATTGGAGAAGCAACAATAAATAGCTCCTTATAAAATTCTTTAGGAGCTATGAATTTCTTGAAAATATTTTTAATAAAAGTCACACAAACCACTTCTTCCTAATTAGACTATTTCAAAAAGCCGTTAACCACTACCTTAGTTTTATGTACTGTTATAAATGCACCAGAATCAATATTTTTACATATTTTTTTCAATTCTTCAAGTCTTGATCCCTTTATCTCAACAAATAGAAAATGTCTTTCAGAGTCTTCTCTTCCAGTACAGTCCATTTTTGTTACAGCAAACTTTGCATCTCGCAATGCTTCAACTAAATGTTCATCTCTATCTGTAGTTACAATATATACTGCAAGTTTTTCTCCTAAAAACTTTGTTGATAAATAACTTCCTAAAAGATTGCCAGTAGCAAAACCTCCAGCATAGGAGATTACAACATAAAAACCACCAACATCACTATTTAGTGCTTCTCTTACCACTGCAAACCAAATGCAAACTTCAACAAATCCACATAACGCTGCTAGAACTTTTCTACCATCAACAATCAAGACCGTCCTTATTGTTCCAAAAGTAACATCACAAATTCTAGCAAAGAAAATAGTCAAACATAAAATAACAACTTCACTTGGCACCAACAATCCCTCCGCCCACCACATATAAACATATAAAGATATTATAAATATTATATATTTATTTGCAAGACTTTTCACCACTATTTTAAATATATATTTTTAGATAAAAAAACTAGGCCAAT
>Ga0172378_10004375_pt1 | contig 13241 bp, 13 predicted proteins | sample GrowelOW332metaG_FD_119755 | JGI IMG/M metagenome (GOLD analysis project Ga0172378, IMG submission 119755) | Groundwater microbial communities from an aquifer near a municipal landfill in Southern Ontario, Canada - Pumphouse #3_1 metaG | ecosystem: Environmental > Aquatic > Deep subsurface >...
ACGGAATTTCTTATTCTCAAATCCTTTTTTTGGAAAATGAAAGATCTATTTCATTCTCTTTAGATTTTCATAGAACCGACTTTAAGAATAGAGTAATTATAGACTTAGAACAAAATGTAAATGAAGCTCATTTCTATAACTTGGAAGGCGAATCATTTGCAAATAGCTTCCAAGCAGAAATAACAGCTAATCTTTTTGAAAGCTTTGAAACAACCCTTGCTTATGTATATAGCGATTCAAAAATAACAGTAGGAAATAAGCTTATTGAGATGCCACTAACTCCAAAACATAAAGGATTATTATCATTACATTATACAACAAAATATGATAGATGGAAATTCTCCTTCACAACTCAATATCATGGGAAAACAAGACTTCCTAATACATCAACCAATCCAATAGAATATCAATTGACAGAAAACAGCCCTGATTATTTTATATTACACGGGCAAATAACACGTAAGTTTAAGAGCTTAGAAGTGTATATTGGGTGCGAAAACATCTTAAACTATAAACAAGAGAATCCAATAATTAGTGCAAACGAACCTTTTGGAAAGTATTTTGACTCTTCTATTATTTATGCACCAATTATTGGAAGACAATTTAATTTAGGACTAAGATTTACCATTAAATAATAAAAACAATAAATAATTTATAAGACAATGAAAAAAATAACAGTATTAGTATTTGTGATGTTTATTAGCTTAATAAGTTTTGCACAAAATGAGAAAAAAGATCTTTTAGAAATCTATTATTTTCACCGTACTGAAAGATGTGCCACTTGTAATGCAATTGAAGACGGAATAACATCAACCCTAAACAGTTACAAAAAAGAAATTAAAAAGGGTGATTTAATTTTTTTAAGCATCAACTTTGAAGAGGATACAGAAAATGAAATAATAAAAAATTACGAAATTGAGTCACCTACTCTCTTATTTATATATAATATAAAAGGCGAAAGAAAGTTTTTAGACTTAACAGAAGATGCCTTTTCTAACGCAAGAATTAACCCTTCAAAATTCAAAAAAGTTTTGAAAGGGAAGATAAATGATTTCTTTAGATAGTTTGGATTAAGAATTAATTAGTTATAAGTTTCCTTCTTCTGGCTTTTGTTGGAAGAAGGAGAAATTAACTTTACCATAGTTTCTTTGTTCAACAAAAAGAGGATGTTCTTTAAAGGAATGTTCTTTTGCGTGTTCAAGGATAAACAAACCTTCTGGCTTAACAAAGCTTTTAAGAACTAAGTTTGGTATAATATCAAATTGCTTTAAGTCGTAAGGAGGGTCTGCAAAAACTAGATCAAAACTCATTTGAGAACGACCCAAGAAAACAAAAGCATCGCTTCTAAGAGCAAAGAGATTATCTACATCAAGTTCTATTGAAGATTTTTTAATAAACTCTATACATTTATGGTCTTGATCGACAGAAGTTACTTGTTTAACTCCTCGAGAAATAAACTCAAAACTAATTGAGCCTGTTCCAGCAAAAAGATCAAGAACTGTTATTTCTTCAAAATCAATTTTATTTCTTAAGATATTGAAAAGGCTTTCCCTTGCAAGATCAGTTGTAGGTCTAACAGGAAGATTAGTTGGCGGATGCAATCTTCTTCCTCTTAAATCCCCAGCGATAATTCTCATTATATTATTTTACTAAGGTAAGGAAATACTTTTGTAGGTCTACGGTATCAAACTCATAACCAACTCTAATATTTTCCATTGGATTTGCATAAGAAACATCCTTAATGTATTTTCTAAGTATTTGCTTTTCACTAGTTGAAAATTCATCACCTGTTATTAGTAGTTTAATTTCAGAACTATCAATTTTCAATTGATCAAAAGCAAATAGAATATGATATATCATATCGCTTTCAGTAATATAGTCGAAACTATTACTAAAAGTGAATTGCATACCTTTAAAAACAATTAAATCAAAGGAGTTTTTTCTTTTATAAAGAACAGCGGTATTATTAGCTAACTTTGAAATATCAAAAGCATATTCAGCCATTATTTGATGTTGAGGTACGAATTTTGCCTTTGGCATCAACACTTTTATTCCTGAATGTTGATACATCTGAGTAGCAAATACCAAAACAGTATCTAATTTCTCAGATATACTTTCCAAAACAACGTCAGAACCATTTAAAAGAGCAACAGAACGTAAATATTCTTTGGATTTAGTATTATCAAATAATTTATAAGGAACAAAAACATTTTTGGTTGCTTGAATAATAACACTAATATTATTAAAATTGAATAATCTAATGTCTATCGAATTAAAACAATTCCTTAAATTTGACATAACAGAAGTTATTCCATTGGATAAATCTACTTTAAATTCACCCAATGCTTTTAGGTTATAGTTATTATCAATCAAAGAAAAATAAAACCCATCCGAATTGATACAAATGCACAAATCAGTATCTTGTGAAATAATTCTCTCGTCTGATTTTATAAAGTTTTCTAACTTAAAATTATCCATATTTATTATTATTCCCAGTTTCCGTCAGTAATAGGTTGTGTTACGTCTCCAACTTTCCATCCTGGATAACGATTCATAGCAATAATTTCAGATTTTCTATTTAACACATCTTGTTCATTCATTCCCTTTGTGTAAGTTTCTATATCAGCTACTGCCTCAAAAGTATGAACCATAATTCCTCCTCTATCAATAATATCAGCCTTTACAACAAAAACCTTACCATCTGAATAAGGAATAAACTTTAGATTTTTAATATCGTTCTTAGAAGTTTTTATAAGTTTTTCCTCAATTAATTTCTCTAGAGGGTTAACACTTACAGTATCTCTTGAAACAATTCCTGCTTTAATTGCCTGAGACTCTGTTAATGAATCTGGAACAACACCAAACTTCTTAACCATTAAGGTATTTCCTGTTTCAAGGAAAGTTAATAAAGAGTCAATGTCGCCACAGTATCTACCATGTGTACTTTTGAAAGCTTCTTGAATTGCTCTAATATCTTTTAATTTATTTATGACTTCTGTGGAACGTTTGTTGTATTCATCATCAAACTTAACTGGTCTCATGATACTTGTATATAATACAAATCCTAATACAACTATACCTACAATAAGTAATATTGAAATAATGTTTCTGGTTTTCATCTCTATTATTATATTTTATGTTAACTTAAATATCTATTTATTTGCTTGCAAATTTAGAATATTTCGTTGAATAAGTAATGCTTTAAGCCCAATATTTTATTTATTTTGTTCAATATGCTGTAAAACTACATCTATATCAGGGTTTTGTAAAAGAATCTTTGATAGTTTTTCTGCAAAAAACACCGAGCGATGTTGTCCTCCTGTGCATCCAAAGCATATCATTAGGTTAGAAAACTTTCTTTCAACATATTTATCAACGCTTTGGGTAGTTAATTTCAATACATTTTCAAAGAATAATAAGGCATCCTCTTCCTTTTCTAAAAATGCAATAACCTCCTTGTCCTTACCTGTTAAAGCTTTATATTCTTCATATCTACCAGGATTATGAATAGCTCTACAATCAAAAACAAAGCCTCCACCATTTCCTGAAATATCATGAGGATAACCTTTTTTATAAGAAAAGCTCTTAATAGTTACCAATAGCTTTTTGGATGATATATCCATTAATTTCTTTGAAGAAATGATGTTTTGAAAAACCCTATCAAGCTCAGGAAGTTTTATTGAAAGCGTAATATTATCTTTTAACCATCTCAAATTAGCAATAGCAAAAGGAATACTCTTTAGAAAATGCTCCTTCCTTTCAAAATACCCTCTAAAGCCATAGGCTCCCATTGCCTGCATAATTCTAATATATACATAGGCATAGAAAACCTCCTTAAATTCTTTTTCATCAACTGCAATATATTGTTTTAGTTCAGAAATATATAAATCTAATAACTCTATTCTAAACTCAGGACTTAAATCCGCTTTGGCATCAAATAATAAAGAAGCTAAATCATATTGCAAAGCTCCTTTCCTCCCTCCTTGAAAATCGATAAAAAAAGGCTTATCCTCAACCAACATTATATTTCTTGATTGAAAATCTCGATAAAGGAAATAAGAACAATCGGTTGAAAGCAGAAAATTTGTTAGAACAGTAAAATCATTTTCTAAATCTTGCTCGTAATATTGTATCTCTGAGAGTTTAAGGAAATAATACTTGAAATAATTAAGGTCCCAAGCTATTGATTGAGAGTCGAAAGCCTTTCTAGGAAAAGCATTGGAATAATCAAAATTTCTCCCTCCCTCAATCTGAATCTTTGGTAATTCCCTAATAACCTTATAATAAAAATTTTTAACCTCAGAAAAATCAATCTCTCCCCTAGCCTCCATCTCTATCATATCGAAGAGGTTTGTGTTTCCTAAATCCTCTAAGAGGTAAATACTATTATCTATATCCTCCGCATATATCTTTGGTACGGAAATACCTTTTTTTAAAAGTTGACCAGCATAATCCAAAAAAGCTATATTCTCTTTTTTATCTTCATTATAGGCGGCCAAACAAGTTATATTATCTCCATAACAACGAAAATACTCTCTAGAAGAACCATGAGCTAATATTGGTGTTATTTTTTCTAACTCACAAGAGAAGGTTTTATTGAATAAATTTCTAATCTTTAAATTCATCTATCAAAATTTCAGCGTAAATAATATCTAAGGGAGTAGTAATTTTAATATTTTCCCTATTGCCCTGTACTAAATTAATCCCATAACCTAAATTTTCAACAACTGAAGCATCATCAGTGAAAGTATTATCGAAAGATTGAGAATATGCTTTTCTTAAAATCTTGGAGTCAAAACACTGTGGAGTTTGAATAAGCCAAACCTCATCCCTACTAAAGGTTGAAGTAGAGTAGATGGAATTTTCTTTTTTTCCAAATCGTATCGTTTCAACTGGATTAATTGCAGGTATTGCATTTCCTAATTTCTCCGCAATTCTTATTGTTTCCCTCACAACCTCCAAGCCAACAAAAGGTCTAACCCCATCATGAATTCCAATAATAGCATTTTCTTCCTCTATTGCATCAATTCCATTCTTTACCGAAAAGAATCTCTCCTGTCCCGACTCTACTACCTTATGGTCTATAAAAAATCCATATTCAGTACACAGCAACTGCCAATAGTCTATATATTCTTTTGGCAAGACAAGTATAATTTTAATACCCTCAATAGATTGTCTTATCTTTTCAATAGTCCTTATCAGTATGGGTTTGCCACCAATGGGAAGAAATTGTTTTGGAATTTCTGAACCAAAACGCAAGCCCTTCCCGCCAGCAACAATAATCATATAATAAGACTTAGATGATGAACATTGCATCTCCGTAAGTTAAGAACTTATATTTTTCAGCAATAGCTTGATTATATGCCTCCATAATTAAGTCGTAACCACCAAAAGCAGAAGCAACCATTAACATTGAAGACAAAGGTGGATGAAAATTGCTTATCATACAATTAGGAGCACCAAACTCGTAAGGAGGGAAAATAAACTTATTACTCCAACCATCGAAAGGAACTATATTCTTTGAAATTGTTGTTGCAGTTTCCATAGCCTTCATTGTTGTTGTACCAACACAACAAATTCTCTTCTCCCTTTTCCTTGCTAAATTAATAATATCTGCATTTTCTTGATTAACATGCATTTCTTCGGAATCCATCTTGTGTTTGGTTAGATCTTCAACCTCAATTGGTCTAAAATTACCTAAACCACTATGAAGAGTTACATAAGAAAACTCACAGCCTTTAATTTCCAAACGCTTAAGAAGTTGTTTTGAAAAATGGAAACCAGCAGTTGGAGCCACAACAGCTCCCTCATTTTTAGCATAAATAGTTTGGTATCTTTCTTTATCTTCTGGCTTAAGCTCACGAATCCTCAATAAATCATCAGGAATAGGTGTATTACCTAATTTATGGAGCACTTTATGAAATTCTTCATGCGTGCCGTCATATAAGAACCTAAGTGTTCTTCCTCTTGAAGTTGTGTTGTCGATAACCTCAGCAACCAATTCATCATTTTCCCCAAAATAAAGTTTGTTGCCAATTCTTATCTTACGAGCAGGATCAACTAAAATATCCCATAATCTTGTTTCAGGATTAATTTCACGAAGTAGGAAAACCTCTATTCTAGCATTGGTTTTCTCCTTAGTTCCATACAATCGAGCAGGAAAGACCTTAGTATCATTGAAAACAAATAAATCATGCTCATCAAAGTAATCAATAATGTCCGAAAACATTTTATGTTCGATCGTTTTAGTCTTTCTATTAATAACCATTAGACGAGACTCATCTCGGTTATCACTAGGTGTTGAAGCAATGAGTTCTTTAGGTAAATTGTATTTAAACTGAGAAAGTTTCATATATTGTATACGTTTATTAATTTTAAAACATAAAAATCACAGTCAGCAAAGATAAGCCCACATTAATGTTTTGTCAAGCTATTTAACAATTTTTATACTTGCTTCCTTAAATTGAGTAAAATAAAATTTAATTATTCATCAGAAAAGCTAAGGGATAATTGAATCCTTATTTTAATTTTCTGAATCTTCGTTTTAATTTTCTATATCTTCGTTTCAGAAAATTATTACGGCGTTTTAATTTCATGAAAGGCCGTTTCAATAAATTGAAATAAGTTAAGGCAAAAGAAGAGTTTCTATATCTTCTATTTTGGTTGCATCTTCAATATGAAAATCCCCAATTCGAGTGCGACATAATGAACTTAGATAGGCTCCAGAATTAAGGCTTAATCCAAAATCCCTTGCAATTGAACGTATATAAGTACCTTTAGTGCAGACGATTCTAAAATTAACAACTGGCATTTCAATAGACGTTATCTCAAATTCCTTTATCTCTATTTCCTTTGGCTTCAATTCTACTACTTGATTCTCTCTCGCAAGCTTATATGCTCTTTTACCATCAACCCATTTTGCTGAAAAAAGAGGCGGAACTTGATCTTGAATTCCTATAAATTGTTTGGAGGTATCAGAAATTGATTCAGGAGTTATATGTTCTATTGGAAAAGTTTGGTCAATAGGGTGTTCCAAATCAAAACTCGGCGTTGTTGCTCCAAGAGTAAAACTTCCCGTGTATTCTTTATCCGTATTTTGAAACTCTTCAATCCTCTTAGTATATTTCCCAATACAAATTATTAAGAGACCTGTTGCTAAGGGGTCAAGTGTTCCTGCGTGTCCAATTTTAATTTTTTTACCGTAGTGATGTGAAATTTTATATTTAATTTTCTTCACCACTTGAAAAGAAGTCCAAGTATATGGCTTATCTATTAGTATGGCAGAACCATTTTCAATATCTATCATTTATATTACACTTAAATCAAAGCCAAATAGCATTAGAGCAATTATTGCAAGTCCTGCAACAATCCTATAATATCCAAATGCTTTAAATCCATATTTAGTTAGGAAATTAATAAAGAACTTGATTGCTAACATTGCAACTATAAACGCTATAATATTTCCAATAATTAGGGTTAATAGATTTGTAGTTAACATCTCCATCCCTCCATCACTTGAAACAGCTTTTAGCATCTTATATCCTGTGGCAGCAAACATTGTTGGAACAGCAAGGAAGAAGGAAAATTCTGCAGCATTTTTACGGGATAGCTTTTGAGTCATACCTCCAACAATTGTTGCCATTGAACGTGAAACTCCCGGAACCATTGCTATACATTGGTAAAGACCTATAACAAATGCCTTCTTATATGTTATTGTTTGATTTTCTTGGGGTTTATTAAACCATTTGTCAGCGAAGAGCATAAATACACCTCCCAAAACAAGCATAATGGAAACTACCCAAACATTTTCTAAGAGTGAATCAATAAAGTCTCCTGCCAATAAGCCAATTATTGCTGCAGGAATAAAGGCAAAGAAGAGTTTATAATAGAAGTTTATGGTTTGGAAGAAACGTTTCCAATAAAGCACTATAACAGAAAGTATTGCTCCAAATTGAATACATATTGTGAATAGTTTCACAAAATCAGTGCTTTTAATTCCAAGTATTCCTTGGGCAATAATCATATGGCCTGTTGAGGAAACTGGCAAAAACTCAGTTAAGCCTTCAACGATTGCTATGATGATGGTTTGAAATATTGTCATAAATTGAACTAAGAATTATTCTTGAATATCCTTATCGAATTTGCTTTTTGGCTTAAGTAAGATTGCATATATCTCAACAGCAAATCCCAAAACCATTAGGATTGGTGATACTGTCAACCTTTGTGCATCGAACAGAGACTCATTAAAAACATCTGGGTTATTTGAACCTCCCCCTATCAAAAGAATATAACCTAATGCAAGAAGACCCAAACCTATTAGCATCCATATATAATTAATTCTTTCGAATGCGAAATCGAAACTTGGTTTTAGTGGATTTACTTCCAAACTTGTTTTTTGCTTTGTGATAACCTTTTTTTGAGTTGCCATATAATATAATTTATTAATTATCGATATAATTTATCATTTCTTAAATGCATAGAACTAAAGACAGAGAAAAATGTGAATGTGAAAGAAAGGATGATTCCAAAAACTAATATTATTCCTAGAATTATTCCGTAGATTGGATAATAATCTTGAATAATTAATTGTTCAAAAGAAGAACCTACCCAAAATATTATTCCTACTAAAAACAAATCAGCAACTAAACCGCCAATAAGTCCAAAAAGAAAACCCTTTAGAAGAAATGGTTTTTGAATAAAAGATGACTTAGCACCAACTAATTGCATAGAACGGATAAGGAATCGTTTAGAATATATGGATAATCTTATGGTGTGATTGATTAATGTAACAGCAATAATAAGTAAGCAAATAATAAAAGCCAAGACAAATGCCGAAACATTATATACAGCTGCGTTAATATCTTGAACAAGATCTTGACGATAATCAACATTATCAACAATATCCTTTGCCTCGAGAGTGGTTATAAAACGACGGATATCCTTATTATTTAATGACTCTGCCTTTAGATTTACATTTATTGATGCAGCATAAGGATTAATTGAGCCTAGAACTTCAAGATGATTCTCACCCATAACCTCACTCATCATTTGAGCCGCCTTTTCAGGAGAAATGTATTCGGTAGACCTTACGTATTTATTGGCTTTAAGATCTTTCTCCAGACCAATAGCATTATCATTATCAACCCCATCAACAAGATAGACAGTGAAAGATACATTTTCTTTTAAATTGTTTGAAGCGGTAAATGCGTGGAAAATAAATAATAGCATAAACCCCAACATAAAAAGAACTAAGGAAATACTTAGAACTGTTGAAAAATTAGCACTCCAAAGCGATATCGGATTAAAACTTAATTGTCTTTTAGCCATAGTACAAAAAAAATAATTTGACAGCAAAGATACAAAGTTTTTTATTACTTTTGCCGTTAAATTATAAAATCTATGAATGAAATCTACGTAGAAAAGTTTGGTGGGGCTTCGGTTAATTCTGCACAGGCAATAAAAAACGTTAGCTCAATACTCCTTTCAGAAAAGAAGAAACGCGTTGTTATTCTGTCTGCAATGGGTAAGACTACCAATAATTTGGAAACCATACTAAATTATTTCTATAAAAATTCCGAAATAGATTATAATACTATTGAGATATCTAAGAAGTACCATAAATCAATAATTAAAGATATTTTCCTAACAGAGAATATCTTTCTGGAAAACTTCATAGATAAAACTTATAATAAGATTATTGAAAATCTAAATTCTTCCATTGGAAAGCCCTACGATATGGTTTACGATAATATAGTATCTTTTGGAGAGCTTATTGGGACTACAATTATTTCAAAATACTTTGATTCAATTAATCTTAAACATAAGCTAGTCTATGCAAACGAAATAATAAGAACAGATAATTCTTTTAGAAGAGCAAAAATAGATTGGCAGGAAACAAAGGAGAATATTATTAATAATATCAAGCCATTATTTATAGATACTGACCTAATTCTTACCCAAGGATTTATTGGTGGAACCCAAAAAAAAGAGAAGACAACACTTGGACGTGAGGGTTCTGATTTTTCTGCAGCTATCTTTGCTTATTGCTTGGATGCTAAAAATCTTATTATTTGGAAAGATGTTTCTGGCCTATTGAATGCAGACCCAAAATACTTTGAAAACACAGAGAAATTTGAGGAAGTGCCATATTCCGAAGCAATAGAACTTGCCTATTACGGAGCATCAATAATACATCCCAAAACAATTAAACCACTAGAAAACAAATCCATTCCTCTTTACATTAAGAGCTTTCTCTCACCTAAAGAGCCTGGTACAAAAATTGATTGCTGCTCTTATACCAAGCCCCTAATGCCAAGCTATATATTTAAGGATAACCAAACCCTACTCTCTATATTTCCTAAAGATTTTTCTTTTATAGTAGAGGAGAATATTGCTAATATGTTTGCACTCTTTGCAAGATATGGAATTAAGATAAACCTAATGCAAAACTCTGCCATTAGTTATTCTGTTTGCTTCGATACCATACCAAGCGATTTACTCAAGAAATTAATTAATGATCTTTCCTCAATATATTCAATTAAATATAATAACAACCTACGCCTTATAACAATAAGACGTTATCACGAAGAAGCAATTAATAATTTAATAAAAGACAAGGCAATAATAATAGAGCAACGTTCTCGTCTAACAGCTCAGTTTTTAGTGAAGTTATAGTAAGGAATTTAAAGTCTTTAAGAAGTCTAAGGGCATTAAAGACCTAATGGCTTTAAACTCCTTAATCTCTTTACTACTCATCGTAATCTTCAAATATATCAGGAATTGACTTTGTGGTCTTTACTCCTAAAGCTTGAATATCTTTTGCTTGTTTAATTAAATTCCCTCTACCATCCTTTAATTGGTTAAAAGCTTTATTATATGTATCTTGGCTCGAGCTTATTTTCTTTCCTATTTCTTCAAATGTATCGAGGAATCCAACAAATTTCTCATACATCTTACCGCTATTTTCAATTATCTTTTCAGCGTTCTTATTTAATTTATCAGTTCTCCATAAATCAGCAAATATTCTAAGACTTGAGATTAGAGTTGTGGAAGACACCAAGACAACATTTTTATTATATGCAAAGTTCCATAGCTCTCTATCGTTTTGCATTGCTAATAAATAAGCTGACTCAATTGGCACAAACATCATTACAAAACCAAGACTACCTTTAATATCATCGTATTTTTTTTGACTTAATTCAATTACATGTGTACGAAGAGATGCTATATGCTTTGTAAGTTCTTGCTTTTGTACCTCTTCAGTTTCGGATGAAAAATAATTATCATAATTAACCAATGATACCTTAGAGTCAATAATCACCTTCCTGTTATCTGGCAGGTAAACAATAATATCGGGGATTATCCTCTTATCATCCTCATTAAGATAAACATCTTGAGTCTTATAATGCTCTCCTTTAATCAAACCTGTATTTTGGAGTATTGTTTCCAAGACATTTTCACCCCAATTTCCTGCTTTCTTATTCTCTCCTTTTAATGCTGAGGCCAAATTATTAGCTTGCTCACTAACCAAATTGGTCTGCTCCATTACTTTCTTGATTTCTGCCTCAAGAGAAGAACGTTGCTTGGTTTCCTCTGTAAGATTTTTATTTACATTCTCTCTAAACTCTTTAATACTAAGACTTAAAGGATTTAATAGGGATTCAATATTTATCTTATTGGTTTCAGTAAATGTTTTTGTCTTTTCTTTTAATATCTCATTGGCTGCTCTTTCAAATTCTAATTTTGCAATTTTCTGCATCTCTTCAAACTCACGTTTAAGATCTTCTTGCTTTGCTTTCAGAGCCTCATTATTGGCCTTAAGGGTACTATTCTCATTTGCTAAGTCAAAATTTTTCTTTAGCTCTATATCTAATTGAGATATTAGTTTATTATTCTTTTCTATCTCTCTACCTAATTGTTCTTCCTTATTATTGTAAATAGATTGTAGAACATTTTTAGAACTAGATAATTCATTAAATTCCTTCCAATAATCTTCAAGCTGATTAGTGAGAATATTATTCTTTTCAATCTCCTTATCTAAATTATCCTCCCTATTCCTTAAGTTGGCTTGTAAAGCAGAATTTTCCTTATCAAGTAAATTATAGTTTGACTCCAATTCTATATTACTGCCATTCTTATTCTTAGATAATATCATTGCCATTATAATTACAGCAATGATTAGGCCTAAAACTATTATAAAAAATGTTATTTCCATATTATTTATATTTTATATTTCAAAACTTGCATACAAAAATAAGGAGTTTATTTCTTTAAACTAATCATCTGACAAATTGACACAAAGAAAAGAATGGTATAATGATTGATTGTATTGGTCTAAAGCGAAACTAATAACATTAAAAAAATAATAATCTATGAAAGGTAATATTAATGTAAAGACGGAAAACATTTTTCCAATTATTAAGAAATTTCTATACTCCGACCATGAAATATTCTTAAGAGAAATTGTAGCTAATGCTGTTGATGCAACTCAAAAACTAAAAACACTTGCATCATTAGGTCAATTCAAAGGGGAGTTGGGTGATTTAACAATTGAGATAAAGATTAACAAAGATAACAAGACCTTATCGGTAATTGATAAAGGTATTGGTATGAGCCAAGACGAGGTTGATAAGTATATTAACCAAATCGCTTTCTCAGGTGCTGAAGAATTTGTTGAAAAGTTTAAAGGCAAATCAGAGTTAGAACAAAATCAATTAATTGGTCATTTTGGACTTGGTTTCTATTCTTCATTTATGGTTAGTAAGGAAGTTGAATTTAAGTCAAAGTCATTTACCGATACCCCTGCTGTTCGTTGGTGGTGTGATGGAAATACTGAATACACAATTGAAGAGATTGAAAAAGCAGAAAGAGGAACTGAAATTGTAATGCATATTGATTCTGAAAATGAAGAGTTTTTGGAAGAAAATAGAATACTTGAACTTTTGAATAAGTATTGTAAGTTTATGCCTATTCCAATTAGGTTTGGTGATGAAACTTATTGGGAAGATTCAGAAACAGAAAAAGACGACAAAGGAGAACCTAAACGTGAACAAAAGACAAAGGAAAGAGTTATAAATAACACTGAACCTCTTTGGAAAAAGAAACCAGCTGATTTAAAAGAAGAAGATTATTCAAAATTCTACCATGAGCTTTATCCAATGAATTTTGATGAACCTTTGTTTCATATTCACTTAAATGTTGATTATCCATTTAACTTAACTGGTATATTATATTTTCCTAAG
>Ga0172378_10004379_pt1 | contig 13239 bp, 11 predicted proteins | sample GrowelOW332metaG_FD_119755 | JGI IMG/M metagenome (GOLD analysis project Ga0172378, IMG submission 119755) | Groundwater microbial communities from an aquifer near a municipal landfill in Southern Ontario, Canada - Pumphouse #3_1 metaG | ecosystem: Environmental > Aquatic > Deep subsurface >...
GATTGGTGTAGCAAACTTGACGCCTAGCTTACGTCCGGCAGCGCCCAAGATAGCCTCAAAAATCTGTCCAAGGTTCATACGTGAAGGTACACCCAATGGGTTCAGTACCAAATCAACTGGGCGACCATCTTCCAAGAACGGCATATCTTCGGTACGCACAATCTTAGAAACGATACCTTTATTACCATGTCGTCCTGCCAATTTATCTCCAACATCGATCTTTCTCTTCTTGGCAATATATACCTTTGCCATCTGAAGCACGCCATTTGGTAATTCATCACCAATAGAAATAGCGAACTTGCGACGTTTCAGTTCAGCATCGAGCAATTTATATTTGCGAATATAATTGATAATCAGCTTTTGAATGAGCTTATTGGTATGATCATCATCTGTCCAATCGTTGGACTGAATGCCATCATACTCTAGGTTCTTCAAAGCGGCTGCAGTGAAGTTGCTTCCTTTGGTAATGATTTCCGCACCAGTATAATCTCTTACACCCTGTGACTTTTTACCATCCGTCAATACTAAGAGTTTATCTACGAGAATATCCTTCAAGTCATTGTTCTTTGCCTCATACTCTTCGTCAATCTTGTTCACTACAATTTTATCTTGCTTCTTTGAATCGCGAGTTTTGATGGCACGAGAGAAGAGTTTTTTGTCAATGACAACACCACTCAATGAAGGATTAGCCTTTAATGAAGAATCTTTCACATCACCAGCTTTCTCACCAAAGATAGCACGAAGCAGCTTTTCTTCTGGAGAAGGATCACTTTCACCCTTTGGAGAGATCTTTCCAATCAAGATGTCGCCGGGCTCTACACGAGCACCAACACGAATGATACCTTTGTCGTCAAGATCCTTGGTTGCTTCTTCACTGACATTAGGAATGTCACTGGTAAATTCCTCCATTCCACGTTTGGTTTCTCTTACATCCAGAGAATATTCATCAACGTGAACAGAAGTCAAGACATCTTCACGAACCAAACGTTCTGAAATAACGATAGCATCTTCATAGTTATATCCCTTCCAAGGCATGTACGCAACAAGTAAGTTGCGACCTAAGGCCAACTCACCATTTTCGGTAGCATATCCGTCTGTAAGGATGTCACCGGATTTCACACGCTGCCCTTTCTTACAGATAGGACGAAGGTCAATTGTCATATTCTGATTGGTGCGGCGGAACTTTGGAATACGGTATTCTTTCAATGCAGGCTCAAAGCTTACAAATTCTTCGTCTTCAGTTCTATCATACAGAATACGGATAGTTGTTGCATCTACATATTCGATAACACCATCACCTTCAGCAGTGATCATGGTACGAGAGTTTTCGCATACCTGTTTTTCGAGACCTGTTCCAACAATAGGAGCATCATTATGAAGCAAGGGTACTGCTTGGCGCATCATGTTACATCCCATCAATGCACGGTGACCGTCATCATGTTCCAAGAAAGGAATCAGACAGGCTGATACTGAAGCAATTTGTTGAGGTGATACGTCAACCATATCCACTTGATCAGGATCAACTACGGGATAGTCTGCATTTTGTCGACATTTTACATAATCGCGAATAAACGAACCGTCTTCGCGCAATGGAGCATTTCCCTGACCAATAATCAAGTTTTCTTCTTCTTCAGCTGTCATGTAAACAATGTCATTGTTGTTCATGTCAACTTTTACATCCTTGACTTTACGGTAAGGTGTTACAATAAAGCCTAGATCGTTAATCTTAGCATATACGCTTAAAGAAGAAATCAATCCGATGTTAGGTCCTTCAGGGCTTTCAATTGGGCACAAACGACCATAATGTGTATAGTGTACGTCACGAACCTCGAAACCTGCACGCTCACGAGACAAGCCACCAGGACCTAAGGCCGACAAACGTCGTTTGTGAGTAACCTCTGCCAACGGGTTTGTTTGATCCATAAATTGAGACAAGGGGTTCGTTCCAAAGAATGAATTGATGACGCTAGTGATTGTCTTTGCATTGATCAAATCGGTTGGAGTGAACACTTCATTGTCACGAACGTTCATACGCTCGCGAATAGTTCTGCTCATCCTAGCCAAACCGATTGAGAATTGGTTGGAAAGTTGTTCGCCTACATTTCTAACACGACGGTTTGACAAGTGGTCAATATCGTCAACCACCGCGTTAGAATTAACCAACTGAATTAAATATTTGATGATCTCAATAATATCATCTTTTGTCAAGACGCGGATATCCATATCCGTATTGAGTCCAAGTTTCTTATTGATTCTATATCGACCAACTTCACCTAGATCATATCTCTTGTCTGAGAAGAATAGATTCTGAAATACTTCTTTTGCACTCGCATCATCAGCGGGGTCAGCATTTCTTAATTGGCGATAGATATAGTTAATTGCTTCCTTTTCTGAATTTGAGGGATCTTTTGACAAGGTATTGAAGATAATGGCAAATTTATTAGCCATCTCAGAATCCTTATGTAGCAAGATTGTTGAAGTTCCACTTTCAAGAATTTCCTGAACATTGTCTTCAGTAATCTCAGTCTCGCGTTCCATGATAACTTCATTACGTTCAATAGATACAACTTCTCCTGTATCTTCATCAACGAAATCCTCATTCCAACTCTTTAATACACGTGCTGCCAATCGTCTTCCGATAGCAACCTTCATGTTTTTTTTGTTAACCTTAATTTCTTCTGCAAGATCAAAAATCTGAAGTATGTCCTTATCCGATTCATAACCAATTGCACGCAACATCGTTGTTACTGGCAATTTCTTTTTACGATCGATATAAGCATACATCACATTATTAATATCTGTTGCAAATTCTATCCAAGACCCTTTAAAAGGAATAATACGAGCTGAATAGAGCATCGTTCCATTAGCATGGACACCTTGTCCAAAAAATACGCCAGGAGAACGGTGCAACTGAGAAACAACTACACGTTCAGCTCCATTAATAACAAATGTTCCATTATCCGTCATGTACGGGATAGTACCCAAGAAAACATCCTGGATGAAAGTACCAAAGTCTTCATGATCAGGGTCGGTACAATACAACTTCATCTTGGCCTTCAACGGAACACTATATGTCAATCCACGTTCAAGACATTCATCAATCGTATAACGCGGAGGATCAATATAATAATCCAAGAACTCCAAAACAAAGTTATTACGCGTATCCGTAATTGGAAAATTCTCTGCAAAGACCTTATACAGGCCATCGTTCTGTCGCTCTTCAGGCGGGGTTTCCAATTGTAAGAAATCCTTGAACGATTTTAATTGCACATCGAGAAAATCCGGATAAGGCAACGGATTATGCACGCTGGCAAAATTAATTCTGTTATCAATAACTTGTGTAGCCATAAAAAAATCATCGGGATCAAATCCCATTAACCATTTGAGAATATGTCATCAAAGACACAAAAAGGTTAGGATATGCCTACTGAGCAAATCCTAACCATATGTGTAAAAAGGAATTATTGTGGATAGATTATTTAAATCCATTTCCACAACTAAAATGTCAGCTTACTTCAGCTCAACCTTAGCGCCAGACTCTTCAATAGCCTTCTTCAAATTCTCAGCTTCATCCTTAGACAAGCCTTCTTTGATTGTTGCAGGAGCACCGTCAACTAAGTCCTTAGCCTCTTTCAAACCAAGACCACAAGCTTCTTTAACAGCCTTAACTACCTGAAGCTTAGTAGCACCAACTTCGGTCAAAACAACATCAAAAGATGTCTTTTCCTCTACATCAGCAGCTGCACCACCTGCAGCAGGAGCAGCAACAGCAACAGCTGCAGCAGCGGGCTCAATACCATATTCGTCCTTGAGGACAGTTGCCAACTCATTTACTTCTTTAACTGTCAAATTAACCAATTCTTCAGCAATAGCTTTAATGTCTGCCATTTTATTCTAAATTTAATTTGTTTTTTATTCTTAAAAAATGTGACTTTTATTATTAAAGGTTTGGAAACCTACTATTATTCAGGACGCTCGCCTAAAGTCTTCAGCACACCATGAATAGTGTTTGCACCTGATTGAAGAGCCGAAACAACATTTTTTGCAGGAGACTGCAGCAAAGCCACAATATCAGCAATAACTTCGTTCTTACTCTTGATTGCGATTAAGTCAGCAAGCTTGTCGGCACCAACGAAAATGCCTTCTTCTGCATAAGCTGCCTTTAAAGCAGGAATTCCTTCCTTTTCATACTCTTTCAAAAGCTTAGCTGGTACGTTAGCCGTTTGAGTGAACAATACGGCAGTAGTACCTACCAACGATTCATACAAGGGAGCAAAATCGACCTCAGCAGCCTCTAATGCTTTTATCAGCAGGTTGTTTTTCACTACAACCATCTTAATATCGCTCTTGAAACACTTGCGACGGAGCTTACTTGTATTAGCAGCATTCATACCCGTTACGTCAACGAGATAAAAATGCGGATATTCCTTCAGCTTCTCTCCAAGTTCAACAATGATAGTATCTTTTACTTCTTTCTTCATTTTACAAAACTTTTAGAGTTATTCAACTGATTTAGGATCAATCTTGATACCCTTACTCATAGTGCTAGAAATAAAGATACTCTTTATATATGTACCCTTAGCAGCTGCAGGTTTCAGTTTGATAATCGTAGAGATCAGCTCTTTTGCATTACCGAACAAAAGTTCAGAAGCCATGCTAACCTTTCCAATAGAAGAATGGATAATACCAGCCTTGTCTACCTTGAAGTCTATCTTACCTAATTTGATATCTTTTACTGCTTTAGCAACATCCATTGTTACAGTACCACTCTTTGGGTTTGGCATCAAGCCACGAGGACCCAGCACACGGCCTAAAGGACCCACCTTTCCCATTACAGAAGGCATTGTTATAATTACATCTATATCTGTCCAACCGCCTTTGATCTTTTCGATATACTCATCAAGACCTACATAATCAGCTCCTGCTTCTTTAGCAGCGGCTTCCTGATCGGGTGTACAGAGACAGAGAACACGAGTAACTTTTCCAGTTCCGTTGGGAAGCGTAACGACGCCGCGAACCATTTGGTTTGCCTTACGTGGGTCTACCCCTAAGCGCACATCAATATCGACAGAAGCATCAAACTTTGTTGTAGTAATATCCTTCAACAACTCGGTTGCTTCTTTCAATGTATACACCTTCCCTACTTCAACCTTATCAGCTACTGATGCTTGATTTTTTGTCAGTTTACTCATTTCTAATTGAAGTTAAATATTATTCAGGGAAGCTTCCCTTAACAGTTATACCCATACTGCGAGCAGTACCTGCGACAAGCTTCATTGCGCTCTCGATAGTAAAACAATTCAAATCTTCCATTTTATCTTCAGCAATTGTCCGTACTTGATCCCAAGTAACAGAGGCAACCTTCTGACGATTTGGCTGAGCCGAACCAGATTTTACTTTCGCCATCTCCTTCAACTGAATTGCTGCAGGAGGTGTTTTGAGAACAAAGCTAAATGACTTGTCATTATAATAAGTGATAACAACAGGAATAATCTTTCCTGCCTTATCCTGGGTCCTGGCATTGAACTCTTTGCAAAATCCCATGATATTGATACCCTTAGAACCCAAAGCAGGTCCTACTGGTGGGGAAGGATTCGCAGCACCACCTTTAATCTGTAGTTTGATTAATCCAGCTACTTCTTTTGCCATTTTCTTTGTTAATATTAAAATTGATTATATACGAAAAAAAGTTTAATCATTCGTAACAATGACTAACCCTCTTTTTCAACTTGCATAAAACTTAGTTCCAAAGGAGTTTTACGTCCAAAGATCTTGACCATTACCTTCAGTTTATGTTTTTCAACATTCACCTCTTCGACAATACCACTAAATCCACTAAACGGTCCGTCTGTTACTTTGACAACATCATCTACTTCATAAGGAACAATAATATCATTCTTTAATTCAGCTTGTTCAGCGTCGCCTAACATTCGGTTAATTTCCGATTGTGAAACAGGGGAAGGATTATCCAAACCTCCAAGAAAACCAAGACAATTTGGCATAAAGCGCAACATATGGCCAACATCTCCAACCAAAGAAGCTTCTACAAAAATGTATCCAGGAAGACTAATCTTCTCCTTCTCCACTCTTTTGCCATTACGCAAAGAAGCCTGTTTTTCCATAGGTATCAATACCTGAGAGACATGTTCCTGTAACAACTTGTTATGTTTCATTTCAGCCTCGATGTATTCTTTCAACTTAGCTTCTTTTCCACTAATAACACGAAGTACGTACCAATTATTTTTTGCTTCTGCCATTTTTACTACTGTTTTAACCTGGATAGATAATTCTCATCACTTGTTGGAAACACCAGTCCATACAGAAAACCACCAATGCAATGACTAAGGAAGCAGATAATACAACCACTGCACTGTGAGTCAATTCCTGGCTAGTTGGCCAAGTAGTTTTATGCGCAAGTTCATTATAGCAATCCTTGCAATAATTTACTATTTTCTTAAACATATTATCTTCTATTTAGCACGGGTTGAAAGACTCGAACTCTCGACACCTGGTTTTGGAGACCAGTGCTCTACCAACTGAGCTAAACCCGTAAAAAAGTTCCCGCAAGAGCGGTTGCGGGAACCTATATTTTCATCGAATCAAAGATTCTCAGATTTAATTAATTAACGTCATCAAGAATCTTGGTAATCTGACCAGATCCAACTGTACGACCACCTTCGCGGATAGCGAAACGAAGACCTTCATTCAAAGCAACTTTGTAAATCAATGTTACTTCAATTTCAACGTTATCACCTGGCATAACCATCTCTACACCTGCTGGCAATGTGATTTCACCAGTACAGTCCATGGTACGGAGGTAGAATTGTGGACGATATCTGTTTCCGAATGGAGTATGACGTCCGCCTTCTTCTTTCTTCAAAACATAGATAGAAGCCTTGAAGTGATCGTGAGGAGTGATGGCACCCGGGTGCACAACAACCATACCACGCTTAACCTCATCTTTATCTATACCACGAAGCAACAAACCAACGTTATCACCAGCTTCACCCTCAGAAAGAATCTTACGGAACATTTCGACACCAGTTACAACTGATTTCTTATCTTCACCAAGACCAAGAAGCTGAATTTCATCACCAACCTTAACCTTACCAGTTTCGATACGACCTGTAACAACAGTTCCACGACCGGTGATAGAGAATACATCCTCAACAGGCATCAAGAATGGTTTTTCGAAATCACGTACAGGCTCTTGAATCCACTCATCAACAGTGTCCATCAATAGCATCACGCTATCAACCCATTTTTCAACACCGTTCAATGCACCCAATGCAGAGCCACGAATGATAGGAGTATCTTCTTCATATCCATATTGTTCGAGAAGTTCGCGAAGCTCCATTTCAACAAGCTCCAACATTTCTTCATCGTCAACCATGTCACATTTATTCAAGAAAACAACCAAGCGTGGTACGTTTACCTGACGAGCCAAAAGCACGTGTTCACGTGTCTGAGGCATAGGACCATCAGTAGCTGCAACAACCAAGATTGCGCCATCCATTTGGGCAGCACCCGTAACCATGTTCTTTACATAGTCAGCGTGTCCCGGACAGTCTACGTGTGCGTAGTGGCGTTTAGCTGATTCATACTCGATATGAGAAGAGTTAATGGTGATACCGCGTTCTTTCTCCTCAGGAGCATTGTCAATCTGATCGAATGACTTAACATCCTCACTACCGTATCCCTTATCATGGAGTGTTTTAGAGATGGCAGCAGTCAAGGTAGTCTTACCGTGGTCAACGTGACCAATAGTACCAACGTTTACATGCGGTTTGGTACGTTTAAATTCTTCTTTAGCCATAGCTTTTCCTTTTATTATTTATATAATGAATAATCTTGTTGTTCTTGTTTTTCTACAAAGGATCTATAATAAGAGCCGAAGTAGAGCTGTAACTGAGAGTTGAACTCAGGACCTCTTCCTTACCAAGGAAGTGCTCTACCACTGAGCTATTACAGCAGTTAGAGCGGAAAACGGGACTCAAACCCGCGACCCCCAGCTTGGAAGGCTAGTGCTCTATCAACTGAGCTATTTCCGCAAAACTTCTACTGAAGTGGGTAGTGATGGATTCGAACCACCGAAGTCGAAAGACAGCAGATTTACAGTCTGCCCCATTTGGCCACTCTGGTAACTACCCTAATAACTTTTTTACAATCTAATCGCGCTTCCCATTGGAGAGCCTCTTGTCGGATTCGAACCAACGACCCCGAGATTACAAATCACGTGCTCTGGCCAACTGAGCTAAAGAGGCGAATCTTGCAGCCGTTTGGCTTCCGAATTACGACGTCATGTAAAACGGCTGCAAAGATAGGTATTAATTTTAAATCGCCAAAACTTTTTTGATTTTTTTTTAATGTTGACGCGTTTTTTCCTTGTATTTCGTGAGCTGAATCTTCATGGCATCCACGCAAAGATCAATGCCCTCTTCAAACGTGTCACAAGTTTTTTGCACAAACAATTTTGTCCCAGGAACCGTTACGGTAACACTCGTCTCTTTATTTAATGCGGTTGCAGGTTTAATTACCTTCAGCTGTACTTCAACCATTTCAATCTCTTCTAGAGATTTCTCCAGCTTACTTGCCTTTTTTTCAATAAAAGCTTCTAATTTCTCAGTAGCATCAAAATGAATTGATTGAATCTTTACTTCCATATTCTCTCAGGTTTAAAGTTAAGCTCTTGGATGAGCCTTTGAATATTCTCTCTTCAATTGCTCGAATGTGGTATGCGTATAGATCTCTGTTGTGGAGAGACTTTCATGTCCAAGCAATTTTTGCACGCTTTCTAATCCAGCGCCATGATTCAACATTGATGTCGCAAAGGTATGTCTCAACACATGAGGTGACCGCTTTTTTAAGGTACACACGCGAGACAGATATTTTTTCACTTCATATCTCACATGATCGCTATTCATTCGTACGCCTTCTGTATTAACAAAGAATGCATCTGTGATGCGTCCCACTTCCGTTGTTCTGCGTTGATCGTATTCGATCAGCACACCATATAACTCTTCGCCGAAAGGAATCAACCGATGTTTGTTTCGTTTACCCAAGACTTTGAATTGCCGATTCACAAAATCAACAGATTCAACATTCAGGCCAACCAATTCCGACAATCGCATTCCAGTGTCATAGAATGTCGTCAAAATAGCACGAATACTGATTTCTTCAAAAGTTGAATGCCAAACCGAAGAGTCAAGCAACGCAGTCATCTCAGCATCTTTCAAGAACTGAGGCAGCGGCTTGCTTTTCTTTGGTCCACTGATTCGCAATGTCGGATCACATTCTACGTATCCTCTTCGAAGGGCATAACGATAAAAGGAGCGCAAAGCACTCAATCTTCGATTGATTGAAGTAGCATTGTTCCCTCTATCCATCATACTCTCCATCCAGTCACGGATGACATCCGAGTCTACCGACCCCCATGAGAGCTGAGTATCCAAATTTTCAAAAAAGCCCTGAAAGGCTTTTAGATCTTCTCCGTAGCTTTTTACCGTTTGCTCAGAGCGGTTCTTTTCAAACCTCAAGTAGTTCAAATACTCTTGCACCATAGATACATTGCCCCTTACCAATCAAATAGCATGGACTGCCTGATGCTTAATACTAGCCTTTAAGCCAGTGAGGATCTTCAGGCAGATGCTGGCAACGAATGTACAAAAAACAAATCAAACCGCCAAAGCTTTTGACAAGTTTTTACTCTTCTGCGTCGCGTAATTTCTGTACGTAGACAGCATGTTCCATCTTGAGTCTCTTCAAAACAGAAGGCTTGTCGAAATGTTGTCTTTTGCGCAACTCTTTAACAACACCTGTCTTTTCGAATTTTCTCTTGAATTTCTTGAGAGCTCTTTCGATATTCTCGCCATCTTTTACTGGTACAATAATCATTTTTCTGTTTTTAATTATTTATTATAAAAAATCAAGCATCATGGCATCCCGCCACTAAATGCGGGTGCAAAATTAATGCTTATTTACCAAACAACCAAGTTTTTATCTCCTTTTTTCGTTTTTTATCTTAACTCAGTAAACCTAACAAATGGGATGATATAGATGAAATCCACCTAGATACCCGTCTCATCCATCCAGTAAACGAATCAGCGTAAGCAAACTTATTAACGACCGAGAAAGAAAAACTCCCCGTCCGAGCAAATTCGAACGGGGAAAAGATCACAAAAGAGAAGGAATTAATCTATTTCTTCATCGGCCTCATAGCCGCCCATCTCGCGAATGGCATTTTTAAGTATGGTGTACTGTTGAAAGAGATTGTTGACAGCTTTCTCGCCCTTTGTATAATCATGCATCGGACTCTTGAGGAAGAAACTTAAGAATCGCTGGATACCATATCGGCCATTGCGTGCGGCAAGGTCAGAGAGTAAACAGAGGTCGAGCAAAACTGGTGCTGCAAGGATAGAATCTCGGCACAGGAAATTGATTTTGATTTGCATGGGATAGCCCATCCATCCAAAGATATCGATGTTATCCCAGCTTTCCTTATTGTCATTGCGTGGAGGATAGTAATTGATGCGAACCTTATGATAGTAGTCGCCATAGAGTTCAGGCTGAGCGTCTGCCTCAAGAATCGTTTCCAAAGTTGACAGTTTTGAGACTTCCTTTGTATGAAAGTTGGCAGGTTCGTCCAACACCAGACCGTCACGGTTACCAAGGATATTGGTAGAGAACCATCCGTTCAAACCGAGACAACGAGTAGAGAGAATCGGTGCAAAACCACTTTTGACGAGTGTTTGTCCCGTTTTGAAGTCTTTACCAGCAATAGGCATTTTGGTCTTTTCGGCCATCTCCCACATCGCTGGTATATCAACAGTGGTATTGGGAGCACCCATCACGAATGGACAGCCTTCTGAAAGGGCAGCATAGGCATAGCACATAGAGGGAGCAATATGTTCGCGATCGTCTTCCTTCATCGCCTTCTCCAATGCGCCCAAAGTCCCATGAATGGCATCATTTTCGGGAACATAGATCTCTGTTGAAGCAGCCCATGCTACGACAACGCGGTCAACACCGCTGTTATGCTTGAATTGACGGATATCTTCACGCAATTGCGCTACCATTTCCCAACGGGTCTTGCCAACCATGATATTGTCGCCGTCAAGACGCTTTGCGAAGTTTTTATCGAAAGCCGCTTTCATGGGTACAATTTTCTCAAGTTCATCACGAACCAGTTCGATATCTTCTTTTTTCAGAACTGCGGCGTATACAGCAGCCTGATAAGCATTTTGTGGATAAATATCCCATGTTGCGAACACCAGATCATCGAGTTTGGCAAGTGAAACAATATCTTTATAATGCAGATATTGTTTGTTTTCACCCTTACCCACTCTGATCTTATCCATCTGGGTCATTGAACCTACTGGAACCGACAAGCCTCTACGTGTCATCAACACGCCGGTCATAAATGTAGTGGAAACAGCTCCACAGCCAACCACCATCACGCCTAACTTACCGTTTGCAAGCTTTACATTTTTCTTTTCCATTTTTTTAATTTAATTGGGTTGTTTATTATTTAAGTATATTGATTTTTAGTTTATATTTATGGGTTATCGTTTAAGAATATGGTGTATGTTTTAATGATTTTCTGCAAACACAATGGCATTACATTTTTGAAAAGACATGATGAACACGAAGTCGTAAACTCCGCATCAGTCCATGAACAAGACCCTTGTTTTAGTGTATCTTTCGTGATAACAATATCAAAACTAACGGTATATAATTCTGAAGGAAGTCATCAACATCAAAAAATCCATCTCACTTGATCAGTTTAAAACAGATCATATTGAGTGCATAATCGCGCCCTGAAAAAGTATAATTTGACAAAGGTAACGTGTTTTTTTGTATTTGCAAAGCTATTGAGCACCAATTTGATTTCGATTGGCTGAAAATCACCTGCAAACAACAAAAAAACAGCGAAATGCCACGCTACACTTTGTTGATTGCCTCCCGTATCCAATAATCAATTTATATTGGTGACAACCATGTTATAGAAGATTGCAAATCAATAGAAGAAACAAAGTTGTATCCAAGACCATGCAAATAAAAGATCAATCTGCTTGGATTCACCATAGAGTAGCATTGCCTTTGCAAGTCAATTTGGATGCTATTGTGATGATGCAGAAATAATACTGATTATCAATTATTTACGAATGATTTACAAGAGAAATGACGGCGAATATTCTGGGCGTATCCCGTAACCGGATATTTTCACTCATTTCAGAAATATTTTAGTCTCAACGGGCCTATTCAATCGGTTTGGTTGCATTTCTCAGCCATGCGGTTTCGTCATCATTCAGATAAGGGGCAAGATGTGAAAATACCGTCCGATGGTATTCGTTGAGCCACTCGCGCTCTTCGGGCAAGAGCATCTCCAATACGATGGGTGTTGTATCGATGGGTGCAAGTGTCAGTGATTCGAACTGCAAAAATTCACCAAATGCTGTTGTCTTGAGGGGTGTTATCAATAACGTATTCTCAATTCGTACGCCAAACTTGCCTTCCAGATAGATACCCGGCTCGTCGGTAACGGTCATCCCCGACAACAATGGTGCCGGCTTCCATTCCATTCTGATTTGATGGGGACCCTCATGTACATTGAGATAACTCCCGACTCCGTGTCCAGTACCATGCAAAAAGTTCAAACCTTCGCGCCACATCGCTTCACGTGCAAGAGCATCCAGCTGGGATCCACAAGCACCAGCAGGAAACTTACACAACTCTATTTGGATGTGTCCTTTTAAAACAAGTGTGTAAACCTTGCGCTGTTCTTCTGTCAAGGGGCCAAGCGCGATGGTGCGCGTGATATCTGTGGTTCCGTCCTGATACTGGGCTCCACTGTCAATCAGTACCAGCCCTTTGGGCTCGATGGGCACATCGGTTTCCGGGGTAGCCTCGTAATGTACGATGGCACCATGAGCTTCATACCCGACAATCGTGTCAAACGAGATGCCTCTAAATAGATTCTGTTCAGCTCGCAAGCCCGTTAGTTTTGTATCCAACGACATTTCCGTCTGTCCTCCAGACTCAACGGCAGGCTTCAGCCATTTCAAAAATTTGACCATTGCCACGCCATCGCGTGTCATAGCATCCCGAAATCCATCAATCTCGGCATCATTCTTAACGGCTTTCAAGGCAGCAACAGGCGAAGGCTCGGCAATAACGTCCTGCACATGGGGTGCTAGAAAGATTTGATGATTCAACTGATAAGGATCCAACAGAATATTA
>Ga0172378_10004380_pt1 | contig 13238 bp, 8 predicted proteins | sample GrowelOW332metaG_FD_119755 | JGI IMG/M metagenome (GOLD analysis project Ga0172378, IMG submission 119755) | Groundwater microbial communities from an aquifer near a municipal landfill in Southern Ontario, Canada - Pumphouse #3_1 metaG | ecosystem: Environmental > Aquatic > Deep subsurface >...
GTCCTTTTTAGCATGCCTTGTTGTCTTCTTCGCAGGCTTCTTTTCGTCTTTTGAAGCGCTGTCTTTTGCAGAAGGTTTTGCGCCATCAGAAGACTTTGAATCTGTTGTTGCAACATCTGTAGAAGTTACTTCTGTTGAAGTTACTTCTGTTGAAGCGCCTGAAGCTTTCTTTCCGGCATCTGACGCAATAAGCTCTTCGCAATGGTTTTCTGCCTTTATAATATCCTCAAACTCCTTGCCTTCCATTGTCTCTTTTTCAAGAAGACGTTTTGCAATGTACTCAAGAAGCGCTTTGTGACTTTTCAAAAGCTTAAGGACAGCGTCGTACCTTTCGTTCATCATGCGGGATATTTCATCGTCAATGTACTTCTGTGTGTCTTCGCTGTATTCACGAACAAGCTCCGGCTCCTGCGAGCTGCCGTAGCCTTTGCCGCTTTTGCCAAGTGTCATGTTGCGGAAGCGGTCGCTCATGCCGTAGTCAGTGATCATGCTTTTAAGAACATCAGTCGCACGGGAAATGTCGTTTGAAGCGCCTGTGCTTATTTCACCAAAGATAATCTGCTCAGCAGCCCTTCCTCCAAGCATAACGTCTACTTCGCCAAGAAGCTGTTTATAGCTCTTTAAGAAGCTTTCGTCCTGGCTTCTCTGCAAAGTGTAGCCCAAAGCGCCCATGCCGCGTGGAATAATGCTTATCTTATGAACAGGGTCGCTGCCTGGAGTGAACGCCGCAACAAGCGCATGTCCAGTTTCATGGTATGCGACAATCTTACGCTCAATTTCCTTAACAACGCGAGTCTTCTTCTGCAGACCGACAAGTGTCTTTTCTATAGCCTCGTCAAAGTCGTCCATTATTACAACTTTACGGCCATTTCTTACTGCAAGAAGCGCCGCTTCGTTTACAATGTTAGCCAAGTCAGCGCCGCTAAAACCGCTTGTGGCATGTGCAATTGAATCAAAGTCAACACTGTTGTCTATTTTAACATTCTTTGCGTGTATTCTAAGAATTGCCTCACGTCCCTTTACATCTGGCTTGTCAACAACAACCTGCCTGTCAAAACGGCCTGGTCTTAAAAGCGCCGGGTCAAGCACGTCAGGTCTGTTTGTAGCCGCAAGAACAATAAGCCCCTTCTCATTGTCAAAGCCGTCCATTTCCACAAGAAGCTGGTTCAATGTCTGCTCACGCTCATCATTGCCGCCCAAGTTGTTAACACGGCTCTTGCCAATTGCGTCAAGCTCATCTATGAAAATAATACACGGAGCTTTTTCACGTGCTGTCTTAAACAAATCACGAACACGGCTGGCGCCAACACCAACGAACATTTCCACGAAGTCAGAGCCGCTAATTCTAAAGAACGGAACTCCAGCTTCTCCTGCCACAGCGCGGGCAAGCAAAGTCTTACCAGTTCCAGGCGGTCCTACAAGAAGAACACCCTTTGGAATTTTGCCGCCAATATCTGTATATTTCTTAGGGGACTTTAAGAAGTCTACAACTTCCATAAGCTCCTCTTTTGCTTCGTCAACTCCCGCTACATCAGCAAAGCGTGTCTTTACTTTTCCCTCATCAACAGCTTTTGCGCGTGAAGAGCCTGAGCCAAAAATTGAGCCCATGCCGTTCATGCCGCTGCCCATCTTTCTGAAAATAAAGAAGTACACAATAAAAATAAATGCAAATGGAATAATCAAATTGATTAAAATCTGCATAAAGTAGTTGTTTGATTTTGTAACAAATTTATAGTCAACGCCCTTTTGGTCAAGCAAATCAATAAAGCTCTGCATAAGAACGCCGCTTGTTTTGTAAACGCCGGTATTGTCATTGCTGCTAAAAATAGACTTGCTGCTTGAAGTGCTAGCGTTTCTGCTGTAGCCAATGAAATAATTTTCACCAAGCTCCACGCGTGTAATTTCGCCGCTTTCAATAAGGCTTCTAAATTCAGAGAAGTCAACTAAGTTGTCTGGCTTTGAAACAAACAGAAGGTTCAATACAGCCATTATACCTAAAACAATCAGCAACAAGCCCCAAAACGGCAGCCTTTTTTTATTTCCAGGCTTTTTGTTTTTATCATCTTTATCGTTTGGTTCAGTTGATAATTTAAAGAAGTCATAAGGATCTCTTTCGTCCTTGTTTTTTTTGTCATCATCATTATCACTCATTTTCTACCTCAAAAAAAAACTTATGCTGATTTAGGAAAATTTAAATTTCCTTTCTTATAATATAAATAGAATAATTTTTTACAGCAACTAAAATATATTATAAATAAAATATAAGAAAAATTCTATCTATAGTCATTGTTAATTTTAATAAAACAGAATTTATTTTAATTAGAAAAGCCTTCCGCCGTGGCTCCGTCCCGAAAAAGGCTTCCGCGCTTCGCTTGTGCAGATTTTTTCGTGCCAAAGCCCCTGCTCCGGCTTTAATTTTTATGACAAAAATCAACATCAGTAAAATTAAAAATAATATTTAAAATATAAACAAAAAAATAGGTAAAAATATAAGAAAAATTCTATCTATAGTCATTGTTAATTTTAATAAAACAGAATTTATTTTAATTAGAAAAGCCTTCCGCCGTGGCTCCGTCGAGAAGTTAATTCACTATTTATGCTAAACTTTTTGTTATGAATTCCGATACTTTGAAAGAGAGCAAGTGTTTTTTAATAATACTTAACGTATCAAAAGATAATACTATTTTTATGTGGAGTAATTTATGGGATACAATGTAACAGGATACAAAGCATATAAAGACGCAAGTGTAAAGACTGCAAGCCAGGGAAAGCTTGTTGTCATGCTGTATGAAGAGGCAGTAAAACAGCTTGAAAAATCAATTGAAATGATTGACGATGGAAATAAAATTGAAGCTACAAAAATTGAAAACTTTGGCAACGCGCTCCAGAAAGTTGAAGATATAATAACAGAACTTGAAGTAAGCCTTGACATGGAACGTGGTGGAGAAATTGCAAAGAACCTTATGTCGCTTTATGTTTTCTTCAATAAACAGCTTCTTGAATCAACTATTTCACATGACAAAAAAATTCTCATTTCAATAAAGGACCAAATGTCAACGCTTAGAGACGCTTGGATTCAGGCGGCGAACAGCACTGCGAACACAGAAACCTCTATGCCGCAGGACAGGCCTTCTTTAAATATAACGGGCTGATTTTTATAAATACTAACATTAAGCGGGCACTTCTAAACTGGCACTTCTAAAGGCAAAGTTTTTTTTACAGGGGATAAAATATGGAACAGGAACTTTCAAAAAAAGAGTTGGACGAAAGAGTTGCAATTCTTAGAAGATTAAGAACACTTCTTGAACAGCAGCGCGCTAAATTTCAAGAGTACCTTTCTGTGCTTGAAAATCAAGAAAGCAAAATCTCTGAAGAAGACGCTGACTCTATAATTGCACATAGCGAGCTTGAAGAGCAGATTGTTTCAGGCATTGGCTCACTGCAGAAAGTCATTGTCCCTATGCAGAAATTATGCCAGACTTCAAATGCCGCTTCTTACAACCCTGCTGAATGTAAACCTGTTGCGGATATTCAAAATGACTTGGTGAAGCTACAAGCGCAAGTTCTTAAACAGAATGAAAGGAACCAGGCTTTGTTACGCACACACATTACAGATATAAAACGGCAGATTGTGGAATTTAAAAACCCTTACCGCAACATTAAATCAATTTACGCAGAGCGCGGCGCTGTTGGAAGCCTTGTGCACATTGACGCCTAGTTTTTTCATATCTTCCTAAAAGTCCGTAGTAGAGTTTTTCTGCTGCGGATTTTTTTTATCTTCAACAAACAAATGTCTTTGTTGATAATTCCCCACTGATAATTTATAATCATCAATATAACAAACATTCAACAGAGGTTTGTTGAATAAATAAAGGTTGATTAACTTTTTTAACAAAACACACAGCTGACAATAGACAGGGACCCGCCGCGGCTCTGGCGGTAACAAGCTGGCTGAACAGGGCGAGAGTGGCACCCTATCTATTGCCAGCTGTGTGTTTGAATAATTCAGCAAAGTTTTTTGTTATTTTAAATAAACCTCTTTTGAACTTTTATGTAAATTAGATTTGGAGAATTAAATGGCAGAATCAAATGGCGACGGACAGAACGAGCTTATTAAAGACAACACAGTTTATATTTTAGACGCGTACGGTTTAATTTACAGGGCGTACTTTGCGCTTTTTTCCCACCCAATTGTGAATGTTAAAAATGAGAACATCAGCGCTGTTGTTATTTTCTTTAGAAATTTAAAGGCGCTTCTTTCTAAATACAATCCGCAATATTTAGCGGCTGCATTTGACTCAAGGACGCCAACTTTTCGCCATAAAAAGTTCCCGGCTTACAAGGCGACAAGGCAGAAGACTCCAGAAGATTTGCACGCGCAAGTTCCGTGGATTGAAGAAATACTTAACGCGTTGAACGTGCCTGTTCTAAGAGTTGACGGCTACGAAGCTGATGACATTATAGCGACAGTTGCGACAGAATGTAAAATAAAAAACAGAGGCTGCAGAATCTTAAGCGGCGACAAGGACTTAATGCAGCTTGTTAATTCAACTTGCGAAGTTATGAAGCCAGACAAGACAAACGGCGGCTGGGAAGTAGATGGCGTTGAAGGCGTAACAAATGAATGGGGAATTCCACCAGAAAAACTTTTGGACCTTCTTTCTTTAACAGGCGACACTGCTGACAACATTCCGGGAGTTAAAGGCGTGGGCGACAAAACAGCTGTAAAACTTTTACTGCAGTATGGCTCGCTTGACGAAATCTACAATCATGCGGCGGAAATAAAAGGCGCGCTTGGTGAAAAAATTCGCGGCGACAAAGACAGCGCTTATCTTTCTAAAGACTTGATTACACTTTGCTCTGATGTTCCTGTAAAACTGGACTTTGACTCTTTTACAACGGGCAACCTTGACTACAACGGAGCGGGCAGCTGCTTAATAAAATACGGCGCGGACGCTGTGGGGCGTGCGTTCATTTCTTCTGGAAAATCAGAAGGCACTGTTGGTGCAACAGAAAACGCTGTTCACGGAGCTAGTCGAAGTGACACTGTTGGAGAAACAGATTCCTCCACTTCGGTCGGAATGACAGACGCTGGTGGAATGACAGACGCTGGTGGAATGACAGACGCTGATGGAACAATAGATAACGAAGAAGCGCCTCTTGCATTAAAAAAGAACGTCGGCAGCTACAGGCCTGTGACAAAACTAGAAGAGCTTGATTCAATCATAGAAAAAGTTCTTTCTTCAACAGAAAAAGAAGTTGCGTTTGACACAGAGACAGACAGCTTGGACACAAACAGCGCGAACCTTGTTGGATTTAGCTTGTGCATTGAAAAGGGCGTTTCTATCTACGTGCCAGTAATCTTGCCAGGCGGAATGTTCGCTCCAGAGACAATTGCAAAATCTGACTGCCTTAACGCATTAAAAAAACTTTTTTCAAGCAAAGACGCCACTGTGATTATGCACAACGGAAAGTTCGACCTTGAGGTCCTTCACACGAACGGCATTGAAGAGCAGCCAAAATGCAAAATCGTTGACACAATGATTGCCTCTTGGCTTTTAAATCCAGACGCGCTTGGAAAGTCTCCATACAGCTTAGAGTACCTTGGAGAAACAAAGCTTGGCCTTTCTGGAATTGAGTTCACAGATGTTGTGGAAAAAGGGAACACTTTTGCGGATGTTGTCTTGGAAAAAGCATACCCTTACGGAGCGGAAGACGCTGACTTCACATGGCAGCTGTGGCAGATTTTTAAGCCAGCACTAAGAAAAGCGAACCTTGAAAATTTATTTTACAACATGGAAATGAAGGTGCTTCCAATTCTTACACGCATGGAAGAAACAGGCATTCACTTGGACAAAAATATTCTTGCTGACTACAGCGTGGAGCTTGCAAAAAACATAAAGGACAAAGAGGCTGAAATTTACAAAGAGGTCGGGCACGAATTCAACATTGCCTCAACAAAGCAGCTTCAGCAAGTTTTGTTTGAAGAGCGAAAGCTTACTCCTGGCAAAAAAACAAAGACAGGTTACTCTACAGACACAGCAGTTCTAGAAGACTTGGCTTCCTGGGACCCAGTGCCAAAAAAAATATTGGAGTACCGCTCATACGCAAAACTGCAGAGCACTTACGTAGAAGCCCTGCCCCTTCTTGCAGACAGCAAAAGCAGAATACACACTTCATTCATTCAGACAGGAACAGCCACAGGCAGACTTTCCAGCCGCGACCCTAACTTGCAGAACATTCCAGTCCGTGACGAAGCAGGCAGAAGAATAAGGGCGGCGTTCACAGCAGTGCCGGGGACTGTTTTAATTTCTGCTGACTACGCGCAAATAGAGCTTGTTGTTTTAGCCCATCTTTCAAATGATAAAAACATGTGCGAAGCTTTCCGCAATGGGGTTGATGTCCATAAGTCAACAGCATCGCTTTTGTACAATGTAAAGCCAGAAGATGTTACGCCGGAAATGAGACGCGCCGCAAAGACTATAAACTTTGGAATAATGTACGGCATGAGCGCGTTCAGGCTTTCAAACGAGCTTGGCATTACAAGAACAGAGGCAAAGAATTTCATAGACACATACTTCACAACTTACTCCGGCATAAATCTTTTTAGAGAGCAGACAATTGAAAACGCAAAGAAGAACGGCTACGTTGAAACAATAATGGGCAGAAGAAGAAGCATCCGTGGAATAAACAGCCGCAACAAGTTGGAGCAGCAGGGCGCTGAACGAATTGCGCTTAACACTCCAATCCAAGGAAGCGCCGCTGACATTGTAAAGCAGGCAATGATTGACGTACAAAATGCGCTTGATGAAAAAAAGTCAAATGCAAAAATGCTTCTTCAAGTTCACGACGAGCTGATTTTTGAATGTCCAGATGATGAAAATCAAATTGAAGAAAACATTGCTGTTATAAAAGACAAAATGGAAAACGCGTTCAAGCTGAATGTGCCTCTTCGTGTAAGCATTGAGCACGGCTCTAACTGGGGAGCGTTCCATTGATTCTTTGTGTAACAGGCCCAATGGCAGCCGGTAAAAATGCAGCCAGCGACATCTTAGTTTCAAAAGGTTTTGCTTCTGTTGACGCAGATGTCGTTGCCCACACCGCTGTTGAAAATTCAAAAGAGAAGATTCTTTCAACATTCGGCTCAATTGCAAAAGAAAAAAATATTTCTTTGCTGAATAAAGACGGCACTGTTAACAGGCGCGCTTTGGGCAGCTTAATTTTCACAGACTCCTCTCTTGTAAAAAAGCAGGAGGAAATTGTCTTCCCAGAAATAAATTCTTTGCTGAATAAATTTATAGAAGAAAACAAAGGCCATGACATTGTAATAAACGCAACTGTTCTTTACAAAGTTCCTCTCATAAAAAAAATTGACTATGTTCTTTTCATAGACACTCCTTATTTGCAAAGGCTTATCCGCGCAAAAAAAAGGGACAACATTCCTTTAAAACAAATTGCCTCACGTTTTTCACAACAAAAAGGACTTTTTGCTAAATATAAATCTGCAAATGCCGATACTATAAGAGTATGGAATACCGGCACAAGGCTAAGTCTAGAAAAAAAAATTGACAAATTCCTTACCAAATGCCGGCAGGGGATTTAGATTATGGATCAAAAAAGAACACTTTGGATTACAATCGCAGCAGGTGTATTTTTACTTGTTGTAGTGGGAGCAGCCCTTATACTTTATTCACCGGCCGCTAAAAAAGAAACACAAGTCGCTTATAATGATTCAAGTGATGTTTGGGTTTCACCAACTCTTCCTTCTGTACCAGCTGACTCATTTTCACAAGGGACAGCATCTACACAAGGCGACTCACAAGCTTTGCAAAATCAAAGCACACTGCCTACGAACGGACAATCTTCAACTACAGTTCCAGCAGATGAATCAACTACACAAGGCAACAGTTCAGCACAACCAAACGGCATTACTCAGACAGACAATCTTACAGTGATTGCAAACGGCACAACAAATGTCATTGGCTTAGGCAACACAGCAACACCAAATACTACAACAATTGATTTGAACACACTTAAAACACCAAACACAAATGTCACTGCGAACAACCAAGCAGCGCAAAATGCAATTGATGAAGCAACCGTTACACATGAGCAGACTGTGGTAAAAGAAAAATATGAAGAACCTGCTAAAAAGGCTTCTACAGCTTCAACTTCTGCAAAGACAACTGCAAAATCAGCAAGCACTTCTTCTGCAAAGAAAGTTGAAAAAACAACTACTCCAAAAAAAGCAGCTGTTGCAAAAATACCAGACCAGTTCTGGATTCAAATACTTTCAAGCTCTGTAAAAAAGAATGCTGATGAAGCACGTACAACACTTGATTCTAAAAAATTGCCAGCTGAAGTTTTCACATATAAAGATTCAAAAGAAACTTTATACTACAGAGTCCGCGTTGGACCTTACACAACAAAAAGCGAAGCTGAATATTGGCAGTCTAAAATTGAAGAAATTGAAATGTTTGCTAAATCTGGAAGCTACATTACAAACTCTTCAGCTCCAAAAAAATAATTTTATAAATAACATAATCTAAATGAAAAAAACAAACGCAATGCGCATCTTAGATGGTGCGCATATTTTTTATGAAACAAAAGAATACCCTGACGACGGCGAGCACGTTCTTGAGCGCGGCGCTGCTGAAAAAATAGCGGAGGAGCTTGGAATAGAACCTGCGGCTGTGTTCAAAACAATTGTCATGCGGACAGAATCAAAAGAATGTGTCGTGTTCTGCCAAAGCGCGCTTCACGAAATAAACTTAAAGAAAGCAAGAAATGCTTGCGGCGCAAAGGAAGTTTCTCCTGTAAAACCGGAAGAGCTTCTGCAGCTTACAGGCTACATAAGAGGCGGCTGTTCCCCATTAGGCATGAAAAGGCAGTACCGCACTTTTATAGACAAGTCGGCCTTAGACCACGAAAAAATTTACATAAGCGCAGGCGTGCGTGGCGAGCAGATAGTTATTTCACCAAAAGATTTAATTGCCATCTCTCACGCAACACCATGTGATCTAGTGCTGGAATAATTGTGAATTTGCGGGATTTGTGGCTTACGATATTGATAATAAAATAATTCTTGCTCCAAATAAAAATACACAGTCATTTCTAAATTGCACCAAGTGAGCACAGGACGTGCGTGCTAATAATTGTTGGATTTGCCGCTTTCAATTGAGCTACTTTGACAAATCCAACTCAAAATGAAATAGCACGGTCACATCTAAATTGCACCAAGCAAGCGCACGGACGCGCGTGCTAATAATTGCAAGAATTACAGCTTGCAATTACGCTGCAGAGATAATTCTTGCTCCAAATAAAAAATACACGAGGTATTTTTTATTTGGATGTCATATTCACCACTCCGTCCCAGTCGCCAGGTACGCCTGTTTCCAAGTAGTCCTTGCACCTTGACGCGAACACAAGAGGAGACTCGTCAGAAGGGAAGCACTTGTTGGCTTCGACAAACTTTTTGCCCGCCTTCTGAAATTCCTTGTTCAAATACAAATCAAGGCCTTCATGGAAAATATCAACAGACTGCTTTTGATCTTCTGGAAGCTCTTTTTTAAAGCCTAAAATATTGTAAAGCTGTACAGGCTTGTTAATTCCAATAACACGCACCTTGTCAAAACGGCGAGCAAGTATTTCACCTTTATGAGCACCTCCGTCCGCTTCGGTCCATGTCTGCTCAGACGCAAGAATCCAAGAATGGTACACTTTGTTTACACCCTCAAGACGTGACGCAAGGTTTACATCGTTGCCCATGATTGTGTAATTCATCTTCAAGTCAGTGCCCATGTTTCCTACAACCATGTTGCCAGTATTAATGCCAACACGCGACTCAAGCTCACGAGGAATGTCGCCAGAAGCAAGATGCTCTTTGTTATAAGCCGCCTCAAGCTGCTTCATACGAATGCCCGCCGCGCAAGCACAGTAAGCATGGTCTGGGTTGTCAAGAGGAGCGCCAAAGAATGAAACAATTTCATCACCAATGTATTTGTCTATAGTTCCTTGGTTGTCCATAATAGCGTCGCTAAGCTGCCCCAAGTAAACATTAAGAACAGAAACAAGCTTTGTAGGAGTAACCATTTCGCTGAATGAAGAGAAGCTCCTTACGTCAGAGAACAAAGCCGTCATATGCTTGTCCTCGCCTCCAAGTGTAAGCTTTGAAGGGTCCTTTACAATAACATTAACAACATCCTTAGAAAGATATGTGCTGAACGCCCTTCTTAAAAAGCTCTTGTCCTTTTCTGCCGTAACAAAATGGAACAAAGTCTCGCCAACATAAGAAGTTATTGCAATCAACGCAGGTGCCAAAATTGGAACGTAAATTCCAAAGAAAGCCATAAGTGCAATAATCAAACCTGTGGGAAGGAAAACATAAATAATGCCAAGACTGTTTTGTTTTCCAGAGCTCATGTGCCTTGTTATAAGAATAAAAATCAGTGCTGAAGCAAAAGCAAGCACTATTCCCCAAAGCCAGTTTATTGGAGTTATAAAGTCACGCTGAATAATTGTGTTAAGAACGTTGGCATGTGTACCAACATTTGCATAGCTGCGCTTAAACGGAGTTACGCCCAAATCTGTAGTGGCAGTTGAAGTGTTTCCAACAATGCAGAACTTTCCGTTGTATGCATTTTTCATTTCATTAAAATTTGAGTTGTAGTCAGACAAGTCCTGCTTTAATGCAGCAAAAACATCTTTAACAGTTTGCTCTGCCTCTGCTACATTTTCCACTTCAGAAGAAAGCTCATCTAATCTTGATAAAATGGAATTATCATAGCCTGCGTCAAGGAACGACTGCACATGTGTAAAATAAGCCGCGCGCGCCGCAAAATAATCATCATAATCACTTTGAGAAATTCCGCCGTCAACAGCAGCGCCAGTTTCATCATAGCCTTTGCACATTCCAAGAAGGCTCTCTTTATATGCGTTTAGCTCATTGTACTCATCTTTTAAAGAAACAGCATCTGCTAAATAAGGCAGGTCGTAGCCTTCATTGTCGCGGACTGTAAGCTGGTCTGAAAAATATGAAAGGTTGTATACAATTTTAGATTCTATATCATTTAAAAGGAATAAATCTTTTACAGGATTATGCTTGAAGCTGTCGCCAAAGTCCTTGTGAAGCCAGTTGATTAACATTCTGCCGTGGCTGTCCAAAGGAATTGTCACATTAGTGCGCTCCTTTTCTCCGGGGAAAAGCGCATTTTTTATTATAAGCTTTTTGCCTTTTCTTTCTATTGAATCAGGCTGAATTATGTCTAAAAGCGGTGCAAAAACAAGCTGTCCCACATACTCGCCGTTGTAATTTGCAAGAAGCTCAATTCTTCGCCTTGTGCCGTCTTTATCAACAACAACGTTTGTAAAGCCCGCGCCCTGTGCAAAGCTGATTATTGAATGGATTGCAGGAGAAAATCCTCTTATAGCGTTTGCCGCCTCTTCTGCTGAATACTGGTTAGACTTTTCTATAAGGCCATTTTTATCATCAATATTCTTAAACATAAAGCGCTTGTGAACATAGTCCGTGTCTTCCTTGCTAACAGGAATGCCAACGTCCCTTGCGCCTATTGTAAGCCATGTGTTACCAAAGAACTGAACCGCTCTTGCAAAATAAGTGTCGTTGTCGCGGAACATATTGTCTGTAACGCTCGTGTAAAGTGTCTGAAGCGAAGGATCAACATAATCAGTTATCATCTGGGAAGAAACTTCACTAACTTCCCCTTTAGAAATCTGACCTTGCGCAATTGCGGTAGAAAGCTCGTTTATTACACCTGAAATCTCAGCCTCTCCATTAGAAAAAGCCTCTGCAACTATGTCTACAGCCTTTGGATTTACACCAAGTTTTGCAGGCGAAAGGTACTCAATATCGAATACAGCCTTGGAAGCGCCCAGTTCCTTCATTCTAATAAGGGCATCACCTAAAATGTCACGGCTCCACGGCCACTGTCCCAAAGCATTTATTGAATCATCGTCAATATCAACAAAAAGAATGGAATCACTTGATTTAGCTTCCTTTTTTGTGCCAAGCATAATGTCGTACAGACGGTAATCTATCTTCTGAAGCGCCCCAAAACCCTCTAAAAGAGCAAAAATCACTGTTACTGACAGTAAAATCACTAAATCCAAGTTAGTCTTAAAAAAAACTTTTTTATTATCCTTTGCCATGACAAAAAGTATATCATATGTTATACTTAAAATCAGATTTATTTTGGAAAAAAGAGGATAATTCGCAATGAAAAAAATTACAATTCTTTCTATTGCTTTTGCCATTTTCTGCACAACAGCAACATTTGCCCAATCAGCAGACAGACTTACTGAAATGATAAAGACAAAAGAAGCTTCATGGGGACAGGCATGCTATTTTTCTGCAGTCTACTCAGGCTTTGTAAGTGAAGACGCACCTTATGCAGACGCAATAACCGCTCTTAATGAAAAGGGATACTTCAAATCAACTCCAAACGAGGATGCTCCTATTTCTTTAAAGGACTATGCAAACATCTGCGTAAAAACTTTTAATATCAAAGGAAGTTTGTTCTATACAATCTTTAAAACACCAAGATACGCTTTTAGGCTTCTAAAGGCAAACGGGCTTATTCCTTCATCTTCAGATCCTTCAAAAATTTCAACAGGGCACGAAGCTCTTGATCTTTTTACAAACTGCATGGATAAATACAGAGAGGGGGCTGAGTAATGAAAAGCATTTCTAAAAAAATAATATTATCATCACTAATTTTAACTGCTGTTTTTGATTCTTTCGCTTTTGACTTTGGCGGAACTGTTAGCGATACAACAAAATATTCTGGAACAGACGCTAGCAATCTTACGCTTGATCAGAAGAATGCAGCGACTTTGTGGGCAAGAGCACCTTTTAACAACGCAGGAACACTTTATCTTGCGGCTGAAGGAACTGCCCAGTGGAATTATGTTCAAAACACAAACTCTACAATATGGTCTGCGGACTGCACATTGCTCAAGTTTGGTGGCATTTTTAATTTATCATCAAATACAAAGCTTCTGCTTTCCATAGGACGATACTCAGTTACGGACGCGACAGGCCTTATTTTTACACAGGCTTGCGATGGCGTTTTGGCAAACCTTAACATGCAGCGTTTTACAATGAGCGTTTACGGCGGCTACACGGGGCTTTTAAATACACAGAACATAACGGAATTAAATGCTTCTGACTCTGCCTACTCTTACGACAGCACAAAAGTGTATGACTTTGCGGCTCCTTA
>Ga0172378_10004381_pt1 | contig 13234 bp, 10 predicted proteins | sample GrowelOW332metaG_FD_119755 | JGI IMG/M metagenome (GOLD analysis project Ga0172378, IMG submission 119755) | Groundwater microbial communities from an aquifer near a municipal landfill in Southern Ontario, Canada - Pumphouse #3_1 metaG | ecosystem: Environmental > Aquatic > Deep subsurface >...
ATATCTTGGTCACAACATTATCATTGTTCCTATTGTCATAAAATTTGTCTCAATTATTCAATACAAAATTAGAAACCTTTGATAAGAATGTGTTAGGAAGAATCAAATTCCAACACATTCTTTTTTACCTTAAACTTATATTATAATATGGCTGTAATAAAACCATTTCGTGGTATTCGCCCCCCACAAAACATTGTTGAGCAAGTAGCATCACGTCCTTATGATGTACTGAATTCGGAAGAAGCTAGGGAAGAGGCTAAAGGAAATGAAAAATCACTTTATCACATTATTAAACCGGAAATAGATTTTCCTAGAGGTATCGACGAACATGATGAACGAGTATATGCCAAAGCAGCCGAAAACTTTAAAAAATTCCAAAGAAGAGGTTGGCTGATACAAGATAGCAAAGAAAATTATTATATCTATGCTCAGACGATGCATGGAAAAGTACAGTATGGATTAGTTGTAGGTGCTTATGTTCCCGATTATTTGAACGGTATCATCAAAAAACACGAACTGACTCGCAAGGATAAAGAAGAAGACCGAATGAAACATGTACGAGTCAATAATGCAAATATTGAACCTGTTTTTTTTGCTTACCCCGACAATGTTTCACTTGATACCATCGTTAAAAAGTATACGATAAAAAAGCCTGTTTATGACTTTGTAGCGCCGGATGACGGCTTTAGACACACTTTCTGGATCATTAATAATGAAAACGACATTAATACCATCACTAAAGAATTTGCAAAAATTCCATCCCTGTACATAGCCGATGGTCATCATCGTTCAGCAGCAGCAGCATTAGTAGGTGCAGAGAAAGCTAAAAAAAATCCAGATCACACAGGTAACGAAGAATACAATTACTTTATGGCCGTTTGCTTTCCGGCCAGTCAATTAACCATCATTGATTATAACCGTGTAGTAAAAGACCTAAATGGTCTTACCCTACAAGAGTTCCTGACGGCTATAGAAAGGCATTTTGACGTTGAAGAAAAAGGCAGCCAAAGTTACAAACCTACCAAATTGCACAACTTCTCATTATATTTAAACGGAATATGGTACAGCTTGACTGCCAAACCGGAAACATACGATGATACTGACCCAATAGGAATTCTAGATGTAACTATTTCTTCTAAATACATTCTTGATGAGATTCTAGGTATAAAAGACCTTCGGAGTGATAAAAGAATTGATTTTGTTGGAGGAATCCGCGGTCTGGAAGAATTAAAAAGACGTGTTGACAAAGGTGAAATGCAAGTTGCCTTAGCTCTCTATCCGGTATCCATGAAACAACTAATGAATATTGCTGACTCCGGTAATATCATGCCTCCTAAAACCACTTGGTTCGAACCAAAATTGAGATCAGGACTGATTATACATTCTTTAGATTAGAATAATCGGTCACTATCACCTTAACAAGTCCTCTTTCATTGGTCTAGATAGAACCAATGAAAGAGGACTTGTTAGCAAGAATAAATATGTTAATTTAAAAGAGCTGATTTGTTTTTTCAAAAAAATACATGTAAGTTTGTAACATGGAAGTTGAAGATAAATACTTGACAATTGAGGAGTTCGCCGAAAGTTCTTATACCGAAAAGCGTAGCAGATTCTTATCCTTTGCTATACCCGTACACTCTCTTGACGAAATCAAAATTCAACTATCTATCTATCAAAAGAAATATTATGATGCCCGACATATTTGCTATGCCTATATGTTGGGACAGGAGCGAAAGATTTTTCGTGCCAATGACAACGGCGAACCATCAAGCACGGCAGGACGTCCGATACTCGGGCAGATTAATTCAAATCAGTTGACAGATATCTTAATTATAGTAGTTCGTTATTTTGGAGGCATAAAATTAGGCACAAGCGGACTTATTGTCGCTTACCGAACAGCCGCGGCAGCAGCTATATCTTCTGCTATAATAATAGAAAAGACAGTAGATAAAGAAATCACCTTTATGTTTGAGTATCCTTTTATGAATGATGTAATGCATATAATTAAGGAGGAAAATCCCATAATAGTCAGCCAGTCGTATGATTCGGATTGCAAAATGACTCTTCGTGCACGTCTTTCAATAATTACTCATCTTTGTAAAAGACTCGAAAAAGTGAATAGTCTGCGCTTCGATAAATAAGTACTTGTACGATAATAAATTAAATATATAATAGGCAAGAATAAAATATATCATTAAATAAAGAAACATAAAATGAAAACAAATGAGATTTTAGAAAATATAAGAACACGTCATAGTATTCGCTCTTATAATGAAAAGCAGGTATCAAAAGAAGATCTGCAAATGATATTGGAGGCAGGAACCTATGCACCTAATGGAATGGGACTAAGAACCTGGCATTTCTCGGCTATTCAAAATGCACAGAAACTTGAAGAATTGAACGAACAAATAAAAAGGGCATTCACCAAAAGTAATAACTCTTTTGAGAAAGAACGCGGACATGATCAGAGTTATTGTTGCTATTATCATGCGCCAACATTGATCATTGTTTCAAATGAACCAACGTATTGGTGGTCGGGTATGGATTGCGCCTGCGCAATCGAAAACATGTATTTGGCCGCTCATTCATTGGGCATCGGTGCTTGTTGGATTAATCAATTGGGTATAACTTCTAATGATCCCGAGGTAAGAAAATTTATTTCTTCTTTGGGAGTACCTGACAATCATCGGGTTTATGGTTGCCTTGCCTTAGGATATGCAAAAGAAAATTTACCATTAAAAGAAAAAAAGATAAAAGAAGGGATTATTAATATCGTAGAATAAAAACTTCAAAAGAATAATTTTACACCCGATAATTCATAATAATGAATTATCGGGTGTAAAATTAAAACTATTAATTATTCAAATTTTCCATATAGTGTAGGAAGCAGATGACGGTCACCCAAAGTATCATCAACACGAGCAACATTAATCCAAAACTTGTTTTCGCGAACACTCTCTATCGGATAGGCCGCTTTTACACGGCTATATATATGCTTCCAATTATCATCTACGATTTCATATTCCGGATGAGGAGCATTTTTCAATACATTATCATCTTTGTCTGACTTACCATCTTTTACTTCTTGAATCTCATTCCATATATTCAACATTACATGAATAAAATTATTTAATTCTGCCAGACTTTCACTTTCGGTAGGTTCAACCATCAAGGTTCCATGAACGGGGAAGGAGAGTGTTGGTGCATGATATCCATAATCCATCAATCTTTTGGCTATATCTACCTCGGTAACTCCGGTTTCTTTATTAATCTCTCTACATTCCAATATCAACTCATGTCCCACAAAACCATTGGCACCCTGATATACAATACCATATGTATCTTTTAGACAAGCAGCAATATAATTGGCATTAAGGATTGCTATTTTAGTCGCCATTGTAAGCCCCTCAGTGCCCATCATACAAATATATCCATAAGAAATAGGCAATATTCCGGCACTTCCATAGGGAGCAGAAGAAACTTCATTGCTTGAATTTCCGAACAATGGATGTCCCGGAAGAAAAGGAATAAGATGTTTGGCACAACAAATAGGACCAACGCCAGGACCACCTCCGCCATGAGGAGATGAAAATGTCTTATGCAAATTAAGGTGACAGAGGTCGGCACCTATAAATCCGGGATTGGTGAGACCAACCTGAGCATTCATGTTTGCGCCATCCATATAAACCTGGGCACCGTAACCATGAATTAATCCGCAAATTTCTTTAATTGTAGTTTCAAATATTCCATGCGTTGAAGGATATGTAATCATGATAGCTGCCAACACATCTTTGTTAGCTTCTGCCTTGGCACACAAATCATCCATATCAATATCTCCTTGCGAATTACAAGCACAAGTAATAGGATGAAAACCTGCTTGGATAGAAGATGCCGGATTTGTTCCATGTGCCGAAGCCGGAATCAATATCACATTACGCTTACTTTGACCTATACTTTCGAGATAAGAACGAATCATTCGCAGGCCAGTATATTCTCCGGCCGCACCTGAATTAGGTTGCAGAGTGACACCCTCAAAACCCGTAATAACTTTTAATTGATTGCAAAGATTTTCAATCAGTTCATTGTAACCCTCAACCTGATCCTTGGGAACCAGGGGATGAATCCCCATAAATTCCGATCTGCTGACTGGCAACATTTCTGCCGCGGCAGTCATCTTCATCGTGCATGAACCTAGAGGAATCATAGAATGTGTTAATGATATATCCTTACGATCCAGACGCTTAATATAGCGCATCATCTCAGTTTCCGTATGATACTTACAAAAAACCTCGTGTTCAAGAAAATTCGATTTACGCTTTAAATCCTTGTTGATTATAGACTCGGAAGTAATATCTCCAACCTTTTGACAAGTTACCCCAGCTGCAATATAAAAAATGGAAAGCAAAGAATTTATTGCCTGCACATCTGTTGTTTCATCAATACTGAGACCGATATCCATATTACTAAAATAACGCAGATTAACCTTTTTGCCTAAAGCTATGGTTCTAATTTGTTCGGCAGAAATGCTTTGGGGCAATTTGATACGTAGTGTATCAAAAAATTGATTATTCAGTTGTTCATAACCGAGTTTTTTCAATCTTTTATTTATCAAGACAGCTATACAATGTATTCTGGAGGCAATATTAGAAATGCCTTCGTGTCCATGATATACGGTATAGAAACCAGCCATAATGGCCAATAATGCCTGAGACGTACAAATGTTGGATGTTGCTTTTTCACGTTTAATATGCTGTTCACGTGTCTGTAAAGCCATGCGGAAACACAATTTCCCATATTTATCTTTTGACCATCCGATGATTCTTCCCGGCATACTACGCTTATATTCTTCGCGCGTAGCGAAATATGCAGCCGACGGTCCGCCATAGAATAGGGGAGTTCCTAATCGTTGCGAACTACCAAAAACAATATCAGCGCCCCACTCACCGGGAGGAACAAGTAATGCCAAACTCAAAATATCGGCAGCAACAGCAACTTTGGAATCGGATTCATGCGCCATCTTTGTAAAAGCTGAATAATCCTCTACACTGCCATTGGAATTGGGATATTGTAATACACAAGCAAATACATCCGAGGTAAATTTGAATTCTTCATACTTTCCCGTACGTAAAATAATATCTTGCGGAATAGCTCTTGTAGTCATAACCGCCAATGTGGTTGAAAATATATTTTCGTCGACAAAAACGATATTGGCACCTGCTTTCTGTTGTTGACGTGTTCGCAAATTATACATCATTGTTACTGCTTCGGCAGCCGCTGTAGCTTCATCAAGAAGCGAACAATTGGCAAGAGGCATGGCGGTAAGATCACTGATGGCTGTTTGAAAATTCATCAATGCTTCCAGTCTTCCCTGTGAAACTTCCGTTTGATAAGGAGTATAAGATGTATACCAAACAGGATTTTCAAATACATTTCTTTGAATTACTGCCGGAGTAATCGTATTATACCAACCTAAACCGATATAAGAAGTGAAAATTTTGTTTTTACCTGCCAGCTTGGCTATATGTTTGCCAAATTGATACTCGGTCATTGGTTCAGGCAAAATCAATGGTTTCTTAAGACGGATATCTTCAGGAATAGTCTTATTTATTAACTCATCTAGCGAATCAACTCCTATTTTGGGGAGCATCTCATCGATATTTTTTTCGTTTATACCGACATGTCGATAGACTAATTGATCAGTTTTCATTATACAATCTTATCTATTTTATTAATTTAATGTTTTTATTTTCTAAAGAATGGATTTTCCGCTTTTTCTATTCCAATGGTAGTTGGAGCACCGTGTCCCGGATAGACAATTGTTTCATTGGGCAAAACAAGGAGGCGTTCACGAATATTTTTGATGAGATTGTCGAAGTTTCCTCCGGTAAGATCGGCTCTACCTATACTTCCCTGAAATAACACATCGCCGGAGAATATAAAATGATTGGCGCTTGCGTAAAACACCAAACTTCCAGGTGAATGCCCCGGCACAAGTATGGCTTCCAATTGGCAATGACCAAAAGTGACAATATCTCCGTCATTAATGAAATGTCCCGGCGGCACAGGCTCTTCTTTCAATTCAACACCATATGTTCTGCATTGTTGCGCAGCTTCCTTCATCCAATACAAATCGGCTTCATTAGCCTCGGGTGATAACCCAAACTCTTTGAGCATATATGGATTACCGAACGTATGATCGGGATGCATGTGTGTATCAAGCAAGTGCTTTACTTTCAAGTTGTTGGTGATAATGAAATCTTTCAGTGCTTGCTTTTCTTCGGGATAATAACATCCGGCATCAATAACTACAGCTTCCATTGTTTCATCCCACAACACATAGCAATTGACGGGAAACATATTAAATTCGAATCTTTTTATTTTCATATCTATAAAAGAGATTTATGATAAAGGTATATAGACAATTTTTTTTGTTTCAAAAAAAGCTTCGTCAAAATCTTCGCCTAATCGATGAACAACCACTCTGTTGCCAAATGGAGAAATTTCGTCTTCCAAATCACCCCCCTTGAGACAAATCACTCCATTTGCTAAAGTATTATGCTGTTCGGGCGAAATGTTTTTTTGAATGATTTTTATCAAATCGGATAGGGGCATAACAGCACGGCTGACCACAAAATCAAATTTCTTATTTTCATCTTCACCTCGTGTATGAGAGAAAGAAACGTTTTTTAAACCTATATCTTTAGCCACCTCCATAGCCACACGTACTTTCTTTCCGATGCTATCGATCAGGTGGAAATGTACGTCAGGAAAAAGTATGGCCAATGGTATGCCCGGAAATCCTCCTCCGGTACCAAAATCAAGAACCCTACTACCGGCATTGAACCGAATCATTTTCGCAATGCCTAATGAATGTAGCACGTGATGCTCATATAGATTTTCGATATCCTTACGAGATATAACATTTATTTTTGAATTCCAATCTTTATATAAAGGATAGATATCTGTAAATTGCCGACATTGATAATCGGTCAGTTCCGGAAAATATTTCAATAGGAGTTCCACTACTATATCTTATAAAAATTATTTATCGAATTCATCAATAATACTTTTTTTCTTCAACAATTGTTGTATTTGTTCATAAGGTATTTTCACTTCTGTAGCCCCCATGACATATGGTGTGATATCGTATACATTATAATAAAAAGTAATGTACTTATCTGAAAGATAGAAATTCTCTGTAGGAGCAATATCACCTGTACTTCCATATCCTAAATCTTGGAGTTCATCATGTGTCTTTACTTTATTATCAGCCATAAGTTGACTCCATATCAGATCAGTCAATTCATCGCTATAATCGTCTATAAAAAGATCACTTAGTTGAAGCGGTCGCATGGCATTGAGATCAAAATTTAAAAATTTCGAACTATAAATGCCATGAGCACCTCCGGTAAATTCGTTATAGTCAAAACGATAGACTAAAAGACTCTTATGATACAATTGTACATACCCTTTGATATTCTTATAATAAGAATACCAGGCACCAACAGAAGAACTGTCATCAACATTCTTTTTGTCTTCTTTATACATTGGCTCCAGATCATGAACGTATGCATGAATATAATTATCGGTAAAATGTTTGATTACCGTATCAAGCAACATCTTTTCATATTTTTCACCAAAACAGAAGTTTACAAGTCTTTTATTTATGCTATCTTTCAATGTATTATTGGAAGTTTTTTTGATATAGCTAAAATTAACAACTATATTACATGCAGGCTTTGCCGTATCGGCAAAAAGATGCACAGTCCTGTTCACCTTAATGCTATCAAACTTGAAAGCACCGATATTCTTACTTGACTTCCCACCGCAAGATATAAATATTATACCGAAAAGTAGTGAACACAAAAAAAGGAAAAGAGGCTGATAAACAAAATGTTTTCTCATAATAATCTTTTAATAATTAAATTATCATCTTAACTTTTATGATGACAAATATAGATCAAAAAAATAGATTTTGAACAATATTATACGAGAAATAATTATTCTCATGATGATTTCTTTGATTCGGGTGCATATAATAACTATCAAAGGATTTGAATTCTTATATCTGCTAGTTGTTTTTTTTTATAATTAAATGCACGAAGCAAGCCAAATGAACAAAACAAGAGATTTATTGTTATTAAAATGTGAATATAACGAACATTTTTATAATGAAGAATTTAATAATACAAGGTTCCTTTCCTGTGCTAAATATGCATTGCGCAAGTTGTGCTAATAACGTGGAAAAAACTGTAAAGAATATACCTGGAGTAACGGATGCATCAGTGAATTTTGCTTCAAATATGCTTTCAGTATCATATGACAAGACAAAATTGACTCCGGGAGAGATTCGTGCTTCCGTATTGTCTGTCGGTTACGATCTTATTATCGAAGAAGAGAATCGTGAAGAATTGAAAGAAAAGGCCGAAAAGAGACACTATAATCTTCTTAAAAAGCAAGTAGCCGGAGCTTGGATTTTTGCAATTCCTATATTTATTCTTGCAATGTTTTGGCCCGGAAACAGTGTTTCCGAATGGATTCAATTGATTCTGACTCTCACTGTTATGATTCTTTGGGGAAATTCTTTCTATGTCAATGCTTGGAAACAGCTCAAGCTAAAACGGAGCAATATGGATACGCTTGTAGCATTAAGTACCTCTATTGCTTTTCTGACAAGCTCCTTTGATACTATTTATCCGCAATTTTGGATCTCACGCGGACTTCATCCTCTTTACTGTTTCGAAGCTGTAGCAATAATCATCGCTTTCGTACTTACAGGCAAACTGATGGAGGAAAAGGCAAAGAGTAATACTTCATCTGCTATAAAGAAATTAATGGGACTGCAACCCAAACAAGCTTCGGTGATTAGAGACGGGAAAGAAACAAAGATTGATATCAAAAACTTAAAGATAGATGATAAGGTACTTGTACGCCCCGGCGAACAGATTCCGGTGGACGGTGTTATTTGCCAAGGTACCTCTTACGTAGATGAAAGTATGCTTAGCGGTGAACCTATTCCTGTAGAGAAAGGTATCGGTCATAAAGTCTTGACAGGCACCATAAATCAACTCAATCCGTTTACAATGGATGTAAAACAGGTGGGTAGTGAAACTGTTTTGGCCCGCATCACCCATATGGTTCAGCAGGCCCAAGGTAGCAAGGCTCCTGTACAGCGTATCGTTGATAAGGTGACGGGGATTTTCGTTCCGGTAGTATTATCGGCAGCGATAATTACTTTTATCATTTGGCTGTTGGTCGGAGGTTTACAAGACTTCTCGTATGCTTTGTTATCATTCGTTTCAGTATTAGTTATAGCTTGCCCATGTGCACTTGGCCTTGCCACGCCGACGGCTTTGATGGTTGGTATAGGAAAGGCTGCCGATAACCATATTCTTATCAAAGACGCCGTAGCTCTGGAACAGATGCGTAAAGTTGATGTTGTAGTATTCGATAAGACCGGTACACTAACGATGGGTTATCCTAAGGTTTCCGAATGGTTATGGGCTAATGAACAAAATGACCGACAGATCAATATATTGCTTGCTGCCGAGATCAAATCAGAACATCCGCTATCTAAGGCCATTGTTTCTTATATACATGAAAAAGAACCAACAGCTATTCCTTCTACTATTGATAATTATGAAAATATTGCAGGAAAGGGGATTATCGTCAACTATGAAAGTAATAAATACTGGGCCGGAAGCAAAAAACTATTTGCTGAATTCGGAGCTGATAATACAAATATAATGAATGAAATGGCGCTTCATTCAGAATTAAAAGGCTGTAGCATTGTCTACTTCGGTTGTAACAATAATCTGATTGCGGTCATAGCTATCAATGATCCTATTAAATCAACAACTTTTGAAGCTATCAAACAATTAAAATTTCACGGCATCGAAGTCTGTATGTTGACAGGTGACGGCAAGAAAGCTGCAGAAGTTGTAGCCGAGAAGCTTGACATCAACCACTTCGTAGCCGAAGCTATGCCTGATGATAAAGAAAATTATATACATGAACTGCAAAAAAAAGGCAAGAAAGTTGCAATGGTAGGAGATGGCATCAATGATTCACAGGCTCTTGCACTGGCAGATGTCAGTATTGCTATGGCCAAGGGTACGGATATTGCAATGGATGTAGCAATGGTTACGCTGATGACTTCTGATTTATTATTATTACCAAAAGCCTTCAAGTTGTCACGGCAAACGGTACGATTGATTCACCAGAACTTGTTTTGGGCATTCATTTATAATATCATCGGTATTCCTATTGCTGCAGGCATTCTGTACCCATCATTCGGAATACTCTTGGACCCCATGTTTGCCAGTGCCGCAATGGCCTTATCTTCCGTATCTGTCGTTTTGAATTCTCTCAGTTTAAAATTCAGATAACGATATTTTGCTAGCACTTTCAGAGAAATTTTGCATCGCAATTTTTTAAAATTGCGATGCAATCACCTAAGGTTTGCGATGCATTTACCCCACGTTTGCGATGCAAAATTTATTTTCGCCTATATAAAAAAACTCAAGTGATTATTGCCATAAAGAATCACCTTTCATCATTGTCTTCAATAGAAAGCTAGTGCGTAACAACGTTTATGCAAACACTACAGGGTTTATAATAAACTATAATTGGGAATTTCGGGCAAAAAATGATAGCTCATTTCATGATAATCTATCTTGCAACAATAATGTTGAAGGCCATTGCTAACCACTAGATAGTTTACTTTAAGCACCATATTGTAACGAGTAATCTGATCAAAAACCTTTTGAGTAATCTCAATATTCGGAGCTTTATATTCGATAATCATCCGAGCCTTAAGATCTTGTCTATAAAGTACCGTATCGCAACGTTTTGACGTTCCGTTAAGCCTTACAAAGACTTCATTAGCCATGAGAGAAGAAGGATACCCCTTATCCTTCAACAGATAGTGAACAAAGTGCTGGCGTACCCATTCTTCGGGCGTAAGGGCGACATAACGTTTGCGCAGAACATCAAAAATTATAGTCTTCCCATCCTTTTCTTTTAATTTAATTTCAAATGATGGAAGGTTTAACGATAACATTTATTATTTTTGTAACATTTAAAAATTGAAAGATCTTTTGCAATAGACAAAATTAATAGATATTTTTGATTTTAAAGAAATAAATCAAGACTAAATGTATTGAAAAAGTTTCTTTTGACTTCTTATCGAGATATAAAAAATAAAAGACAACTGCCATGGCAAAAAATATACTGACATATGAGGAAATAATGAAGGGACTGAAAGCTAAAAATTATGCCCCGATTTATTATCTTATGGGTGAGGAATCTTATTATATCGACCAAATATCTAATTATATCACTGATAACATATTAACGGATTCTGAAAAGGAATTCAACCTTACAGTTATGTACGGAACAGATATTACACAAGTAGCCGATGTGATCAATGCCGCCAAACGTTATCCTATGATGTCAGAATATCAAGTGGTTGTGGTTAGAGAGGCTCAAGGCATTAAGGATATTGAGAACCTGGTATACTATGTTCAGAGACCTTTAAAATCAACCATATTGGTTTTGTGTCATAAACATGGCACACTGGACAGACGTAAAAAATTAACAGCCGAAATTGCAAAAAACGGTATCTTATTTGAATCAAAACCGATTAGAGAGAATATGCTACCATCATTTATCTCTACCTATATGAGAGGAAAAGGGGCTACTATTGATGAAAAAGCTACTATTATGATGATAGAATTTGTAGGATCTGACTTGAGCAGGCTCATCGGCGAATTAGAAAAGCTAATAATTACACTGCCCGAAGGGCAAAAACGGGTAACTCCGGAATTGGTAGAAAAGAATATAGGTATTAGCAAAGATTTCAATAACTTTGAATTAAAGAATGCATTAATAAATAGAAATGTTTTAAAGGCTAATGAAATAATAAAATATTTTGAAAAAAACCAAAAAGCAAATCCAATCCAAATGACTCTGGGATTTCTCTTTAGTTTTTTTTCTAATTTGATGTTGACCTATTATGCACCACAAAAAAGCCAACAAGGAATAACCGATATGCTCGATTTAAGATCTACGTGGGCCGCAAAAGATTACATAACGGCCATGAATAAATACAGCGGAAAAAAAACAATGGAAATCATAGGAGCAATACGTTATGCTGATGCGAAATCAAAGGGCATAGAGAATAGTTCACAATCAAGTTTCGATATTTTGAGAGAATTAGTATATAAAATTATGCACTAATACATAATTTAATTGAATTTTTCAATTAAAACTAACCGAATTTATTTTTCTAATAATACTTAAATTCGATTATTTATTTTTAGGACTTCACTTCTGTAAAAACAAGATAATCATCAATATTTTTTATTTCGAACATATTTAGAGTGTACGAAATAGGGGATATCTACTTGTTAATCAACTATTTATATGTAAATAGAACAGCTCAGAATCAAAAAAAATAGATTATTCACCCTGATACGGGGTATTTTTACATGAATTTGCCATTTGTACATGAATAAAAAAGTTATTGCTATCTTTCTATAAAACCCCATAAAAATAGATTATTTTACATTAGGAAATATAATGACAGTAATGCATTCCACATTTACTTCTATAACAAAGTAAATGCAATACATATGTAAATTCACATTTGTATATTGATACTTTTGTATAATACGTGTACACTATACAAAAGTATTAGTTGATTTCACACAAGTAATATCTGCCATTCACAAACGTAATCACGTAAAGGGGACATCATTTTATTAGCTTTATAATTCATTATATATCAGTTTAAAACATGAATTATTACTTTCTTTTATTTAAAACTATGCAAAAGATATAAATTACACATGTAAAAATTAAGCTATATTGACATCATTAATATATGGTATATTATTATATATCAGCCATTTATAAGATATAATTAAAGTATAAAAACAATATCAAATCTGCTAATATATGAGTAATACCAATTTAACATTCACACATGTAACTGTTTCATTACATATGTAATATCCGATAGTTCACAAGCGTAAATCACAAAAATAAATATTGCTCTATACATTTGTGTATTTCAAATATATATCGTACATTTGTAAATTGATTAATAATAATTACATAATTTTACTCAAAAAAATATGGAAGAAATTAAAGATAGGATCAAGCTGATCATGGAAAAGGAAAATTTATCTCCAAGAGAATTTTCCGATAGTATTGGCATTCAACAATCAAC